>JACCDM010405311.1_pt1 | contig 17724 bp, 35 predicted proteins | sample 7445851 | NCBI WGS metagenome assembly JACCDM01 (sample SAMN15323438, study PRJNA562643) | freshwater metagenome | isolation source: river surface water | place: USA:Blue River Watershed | collected 2017-08-16
AAGGAAGAAAAATAAAACATAAAGAAACACAAGAAACATTTGATTTCTTACAGTTTGAGTATTCATCTATAAATGAAATTGGCTACATGCAATCAATAGCATTAACTGTCATTGTAGAAGATAAAGAGGGGAATATTTGTTGTTTCTTAGCTGATGATATGCAATTCGTAAAAGAAGAGCCTACGTTCAAATTAGATACAACTGATTTTAATCTAAAAATTAAAAAATTAACAGAAGAATCTAAAGAGTATCAAGAATATTTAGAGCTTAAAAAGCTTAGAGATGAAAACATGTTTAAAATTCAGCCTTCGCCTTTCTTTGAAAAATACAAAGTGACGTGCAGTAAATCAGAAACAACGGGAACAACAGGAATAGATATGATGAAGCATAAAGCGGAATCAATGCCGAACTTACAAAATACCGTTGAGGTGTGGGCTTGTATGGATGAAGATGGAGTTATTAATATTTCAGATGAAAATAATTTCTATAAAAGCGCTTGCCTTTGTTGGAATAATAACGATAATTTATTTCTAGCAACAGAAAGCGAAGATTTTAAAAAAGCATTCAAAGGTATACAATGGGAAGATGATGAGCCGAAAAAGTTTAGGATTACAGTAGAAAAGATTTAAAGTATATTAATTATGTCTCCAAAATTAAAAGCAGAAACATTATACGAAACATTTCAACAATATAGATGGGACGAAAAAGATGGATATATGCCTGATGATGTTGAAACGAAAAAAGTTGTAAATAAGGTAATTGACGAAATCGAAAAACAAGCTGATAACTGGGGAGTAAATTCCGTTCGTGGTTATTGGGCTGAAGTTAGGTATTGCTTAAAAGATTTATAACAACCAAACACACATAACAAATAAAAGCCGTCTTACTTATAAGACGGCAAGTGTATAACTTTAAAAGAACAAAACAATGAGTAAAGAAAACGAAAATTTGAATGAAGCAGGAAACTCTTTAGTGAATATATCCTATATTAACGCTAATATTTTAAAGCCTACAATTCCAGTTGAGATGATTTGGCAACCTAAAGAAGACATAACCGCTTATGAACTTGCAATGTGTTTGCCATATTTTCTTAGATCTCAAGGAGTAATGCCTTGTGAGGTTGATAAATCACTATCGCATTTTAGACATTTCAAAATTACCGACCACAATGTTTATTAGTATTGGTGCTAACTAACATACATCCGCAACAAAACAAATAAAAGACGTTTTATGAAAAAATACAAAAAACTACTAAGCACATACAACGAGGTTGTAAAAGCTAAGAAAGAAGAAGAGAATAAGAAAGTTGAAAGTGATTGGAGAGATACAAAGTTTACAGATGAAGAAAAAATTAATCTTTATCATAAAACTATGTTAATGTACGATATGACCCGATGGGTAAAGCACTACAACCAAACAGATGGATTTGTGCCTGATTGGGAAGATAGTAGACAAATAAAACATGGAATAAGACTTGATTCAAAAAAAGTATTTGTAGAAAACTTCTCTTCATTGAATAGCTTTATTTTCGGCTTATCAGTAAAATCAGAAGAAAGAGCAGAACAAATGCTGAAAGAGTTTGGTGAAAGAATTGAAAAGTATTATTAATTATGAACGAATCAGAAAACATTGATAAACAACAAGAAAATAACGATAACAGATTGTTATATACCGTTAAATATTTCAAAGCGACTAAAAAAACCAAAAGATTTAACGCAAATCAGAAGGTATGGATTATTTTTGATTGTGCTAATCATTTATATGTACGTTTCAAATATCGTGGAAAAGGCAGATATATTAACGGTATAGCTGACAAATTTGCTAAATATGTGGGCGAAATAAAAACGATTGAAGTAAGTAAAGAATTTGTAAACCGTTTAGGATTGTCGGTTTAATAGCACAAACAACCAAAAGTATTATTAATTATGAAGAATATTATTAAAGCAATTACATTAGGAGCTATTGTATTTGCAGCTTGTTATTTATTTGGGGCTTTTGTTATGCTTGACTTAAATGTTTACAACTGGAGTTTTGACGTTAGGTTTGTTACAGGCGTTCTTTTTCTTGTTCTTTCGTTAGTTTGTGTTGTAGTTTCCTTAGCAATAAATGAATTATAACACCATGACCCAAAAACAAAAAATAATACTTGAAATTAAAACAATCAAAAACAACTTAATGATAGCACATGAAAAGAAATCTTGGTCGTATGTTTTGGACCAATCAAAAAGACTTGTGTTGTTGGAGAGTGAAATTGAAAAATTAAAATGAAAGTAGAAAATAAAGGATATTGTTATTTGTTTTATTTTGATAGTTATGAAGAATATAATCTTTTAAAGTTATCAAAAAAAGGAACTGAAAAGAGAAATCATTTTGTTTTTAGCAATCAAGATTTCCATTTTATCTGCAACATTCTTCAAAATAACAATATTTCTTTAATTATAGATTCAAAAATTTGTTAAAATATTTTAAATATAAAATTAATTTATTATATTTGTGTATGAAAAATACTGAACATAAAAAAAGAGTTATAAATAACCCTAACATAAAAATTTCTGATATAAAGTCAGCTGATGACTTTGCTTTAGAGATGGGAGTTTCGGCAGTTTATGTACGTCAGCAGATTAGAGAAGGGTTTGTTGACGTGGTTAAAATTGGTAAGTTTATTTTCGTTATTGACAACGATAAAAACCGAAGGTTATTTGAGAAAAAAAGTAAGTAGAAGTTAAAAGTAAGTAGAAGTATGTTTGATGTTGATTTTTACCCTACACCAGTTGGGTTAGTTGAAAAAATGGTTGGTTTGTTAGATATAGATATAAGCAACCAAGTAGTATTAGAGCCACACGGTGGAAGTGGGAATATTATTAACGTGTTGAAGTCCTTTGGCTCACACGTTTTAAGTTGCGAAAAAAACGAACAACTTGCAGAAATTACAAAGAGTTGTTGCGATGAATTTTTGTGTAATGATTTTCTACAAGTAAAAAAAGAAGATATTTCACACGTTAAAGCAATCATTGGAAATCCACCATTTTCAACTATTGAAAAACACGTTAACCATATTTGGGAGATTGCTCCTGGGGGTTGTAGAATTGCTTTAATAATCCCTAATAATTTAATCAAAAACACATACAGTCAGGATAGAGTTAAACTGAAAGAGTTGCTAACAAGTGGAATAGTTGAAGATGTTAGTAATGCTTTTAGTAATGCTGAAAGAAAAACAGACGTAGAGTGTTCTATTGTAGTTGTTTTTAAGCCTTTAGAAGACTATAATGATTTCGATTCTGATTTATTTAGTATGGATTTAGATGAAATCGGAAACGATGGCGGTGGTTTAATGCCTCATAATGAAATAACTGGATTAGTTTCAGCTTATTCTTATGCGGTCAAACAATATATCGAATACCAAGAAGTCGAGCAAAAAATGAGCAACGCTTTAAAAACTCATAAAACTTCAATAAAACTTGGTATGCACATTACTAACGGTAATTACGAAGTTCAAGTTAATTCAGTTGAGCAATTCAAACGAATACTTCAAAAGGATTTTTGGGAGATAGCTTTTAATAAGTTGAACATGGAAAAGTATATCACTAACGGAGTAAGAAGTGATTTAAACGCTTTCATTAACCAACAAAAAAACTACCCATTTACAGTAAGAAATATTTTCACGATGTGCAACGTTCTTTACCAAACCAAAGGACAAATAGCAAATAAAGCCATTGCGGAAGTTTTCGATAATCTTACAATGCACACCCATGAAAATCGTTATAATGTTGAAGGATGGAAAACTAACGATGAATTTATGGTAAATAAAAAATTTATCTATGAAAGATACTTTAGCGATTGGGATTTGAGAAATGGAACTATTTCATTTTTAGCACACGAAAAAGGAATTGACGATATTTTTAAAGCTATTGCGGTTGTATTAAATTTAGATTACAACAAAATTTTATCATTCAATAAGTTGTGTTCGGCTAGGATTGTAAAAGTTAAATTAGTTGATCGTAATGGTAGAGAGTATGAGCGTGAAGAAAGAGATTACAGTCACGTTCCTTATTTTGGAGATAAGTTTGAAACAGAATTTTTTTGGTGTAGAGTCTATAAGAAAGGGACTATACATTTTGAGTTTAAGGATGAAGCGGTTTGGGTGTTGTTTAACAGGATAGCAATAGAGTACAAAGGTTGGAAAGTAACACTACCAAACACTACTAAACACAATAGCAAAAAAACTAAAAACACATGGAAATAACTAAAGAGTGGATAGAGAAAATGTACGCTGAACATAAATCATTTAATCGTATAGCACAACTATACGATTTAGATTCAAAAAAACTTGCTAGAAAATATCGAGACTTCTTCTACGAAAAAAACTTGCAAAGACTAGATGAAATCAAACAGATATTTTTTGAAACCTCTTCAATAAATGCAACGAGCAAAAAAACTGGCATAGGTCGTAGTTCTATCACTATGATACTTACTAAAAACGGCGTTGACGTTGATGCTATTGTTTCGATGCGAGACGATAAAATAATCAAAGATTTACGGAATGGCGTAAGTTTTACCTATTTGCAACAAAAATACAACATTTGTTTTGATACAATGAAAAAACTACGTTTCATAGCTTTTCCTGAATTGAACGCAAAAAAACAGAAAGAGCCTGTTTTAAATAGAGAATTTAAAGAAGTGAGAAACGAGGATGTTTTTGCAATTGTAACTGAAGAAGATGGGCGAGTGTTTCATTTTTCTAGGAATCAATATAACACATTCTGCAACACAGTTAAATTCAATCCAAACCGAAAAACAAAGTTTGTATGCCAAAAGAAGTAGGTTGTTGTAATCACTGTTATAGTGTAGCAGAATTAAAAAAAGTTGGAAAATGGAGCCTTTGCGAAAATTGTGAAGGCTTAAAACAGTATCAACAAAAAGAAAAAAAAGTAAATAAGATTAAACAAGTAAGCACAAAGCAACAATCGAAACTAAAAGAATATAGTAAGGTAAGAAAGGTTGAAATAAAAAACATTTGTGAAGCTCGTTTAAATTGTTGTACTGGCCAAGCTACCGATATACATCACAAAATGGGAAAAGTAGGCTATGCAGACGATTACGCACGAGAAAAAGGTATTACACTTTTAGTTGATGCTAGATTTTTTTTATCGGTATGTAGATCATGCCATTCGTTCATAGAGGTTAATCCAGAATTTGCGTATAAAAATAAATTTTCTTTAAAAAGAAATTAAAAAAAATACAAATTTATTTTTTTATTTAAAACCTTTTTATTAATTTTACAGTATAATAATTTAAGAACGATAAATAAAGAGATTATGAGCAAGGTTACAATAGACAGAATCAAAGTAAAGTTTGAAAAAACAACATCAAACTTTGGAAAAATGACTCAAAGCATGGATACTTACAACGTGTTAAAGCAAATCTATGACAAAGACACAGTTGAGTATTTGGAAACTGTTTACGCTTTATTTTTAGATTCTAAAAATAAAGTAATTGGATTTTCAATGATTTCTAGTGGTGGAATGAATCAATGTTTAATTGACCCTAGGATTGTATTTTCACAGGCTTTATTAAGTGGTGCAATTGGAGTGATAATTTCACACAATCACCCATCGGGAAGCTTAGAGCCAAGCGCTCCCGACAAATCAATAACAAAAAAACTAATTGAGTGCGGAAAAATACTTGAAATAAGGTTACTAGACCACATTATTTATACAACTGAATCTTATTACTCATTTGCTGATGAAGGATATATCTAACAAAGTAGAGTGCCCACGATGTAAAGGTTGTGGGTACGTTGAAAAAAAGAAAAAAAGAAGCTTAAACCAAAACAGATATTACTGGGGTGTTGTGGTTTTAATTTTTGCTTTTGAGATTGGTGAGGAAAAAGATGATATGCATGAAATTTTAAAGTATAAGTTTCATTCTGAAGAAAAGCTAATCGATAATGAAATTATCAAAGTCCCAAAATCAACGCACGACATGACTACTGCAGAATTTGAAATTTACCTGAAAAAAATCAGAAAGTGGGCAGTTGATTTAAATATCATAATACCCGAACCAAATCAAATTGATGAAGATTTGTTAATAGAAATAGAAAGAAGTTACAATAAAATGTTTTTATGAGAACAAGCGAAAAAGAAAGGGAGATACTCAACAAGGTTGTGATTATCCAATGTGCGATGCCTTTATTAATTGAATATATCGACGATGTAGAGAAGTATCGCGAGATTTACTCTAAGGAAGTAAAAATGCACGGAAACAGATTCAGGGAAGCAATGGAAAAAAGACTTGAATTTTTTTATTCTACGATTGGAGGTTCTAAGATGGAAACTGGATTCCATTCTGTTCAAAATGTATTGGACGAAAGAATCAAGGCGTTTTCGGAAGATTTATCAGATAAATTAATCCGAGTTAAAGACTATGAGGACTGCAAGTTGCGAGTAACCAACAAGCCCACTGTTAAATGGGGTGACTTGGTCGAGTGGTTTATGAAAACTAAGTTTAACCAGGTAGATTTTCAAGAAACAATTAAAAAGTTTATCGGAGAAAAAAACATGACTATTCAGGAGCTTATTTTGGGTTATGTTCACGAGATACCCGCTTCAATAGTTGATGATTTCAACCAAGAAATAAAAAAAGAAAAGTATAACATTTTAAACGTTCATATAACAAATGAAGATTGATTTAAACGACCTTAGTAAAAAGATTTACGAAGGCAACAAAGAGAAAGGATTTTGGCCAGAAAACCCAAAAGATAGAAATTTCGGTGAGCAAATCGCTTTAATGACAAGCGAATTATCCGAAGCATTGGAAGCTGACAGAAAAGGCAAAAGTTGTAATGCTAACCTTGAAGAGATTGATCCAAGGGCTTACAATTTTGAAGAAGTGTTCAAAGAAAAAGTAAAAGACACCAAAGAAGACGAACTAGCTGATGCCATTATCAGGATATTAGACTACTGCGGTGCTAATAATGTAGACATTACTGAACACATTTTATTGAAGTTAGCATACAACTCAAAACGTGGTTATAAGCATGGTAAAAATTATTAGTTTACTTTTGATTATCTTGGTTGCTTATATAGTAATCAAGATAATTGATAAAAAAAGAGTTGGATATATCATGAAGCCAAACGGAAGGTTTGTGGAGTTATTTGTGCCACGTCCAACACGCAAAGAAGTTGTAAAAAACTTTTTAAAAAATTTTAAATTTGTTTTTAAAATAAAATAAAAAATGTTATATTTATAAAAAAATTAAGAAGATGAAAAATTTACAAGTATTAGAAGGTAAGCAATTAGAGAAAGTATTGACTTTCGAGAATCCAATTGAAAAAATTGAAGAAGTTTTTAATTTTAGCCTTGTTCAAGAGGTTTTTAAATCATGGGAAGATAGAGGTATCGAAACCGATGAAGATTATCAGGAAGCTTTAAAATCAATTAAAAAAATCAATCCAATCAAAAAACATATTGATGATGCTAGATTAAAAGCAACGGAGCCAATTAGAAGCTATTTGGATGGCGTAAAAAAGATTGGAGACAACCGAAAAGAATTAGTTGAAAATGCAATTGCTTCAATCAAAGTAAAAACAAACGCGTGGGAAGCTGAAATTGAAAAACAAAGAATTGAAGCCGAAAACAAAGTAAAAGCAGAATTAAACGATTGGTATTCTGAAATGAAAGAAATCGTTTCAACTGTTAAAGGAGTTAGTGATGTTGCTTATGCTACAAGTGAAATCAACAAGACTATTGGTGTTGAAAATTCTCCAAACTTCACAGAAGAAATGAAAACTAAGATGGTAAACCTTAGAGCTGCACTGGTTAATGAGGTTAACGATCGAGTTATGAAAATCATGGAAGAAATGCAGCGTAAACTAAACGAAGCAAATGCAAAAGTTGAAGAAGTATCTGCAAAACTTGAAGATGTTGTTGCTAAGGCGGAAGTTAAATCGCACAACCCATATAATTCTTTTGAAAACTTTGAAGCTGAAAATATTGAGGAAGTTATTTCTGCAATTCCTACTGTAAAGGAGCATTTAATTCAAGTAAATAATAAAGGAGCGGTTTCGATGCTTACGGTAAGAGAAACAATCCAATTAATCAACGATTCTGTTAACGAAGTAATAATCAAATAAAGATGTCCACGGTTAAAGATATAAACTACGAAAAAAAACTTTATTTTTCTGCGGAAGTAGAAGAAGCAATGATGGAACAACTGCAGAAGTATGGTTTAGCCTTTGGCGACCATCTTCAATTCAGACAATGTGTTGAACAGAATGTGCTGATACATCATGCCGGGAAAGGAATTATGAAGTTTTACATCATGGCAACACGTAGGCATTTTTTAACCGTGGATACTTTTAATTTTAAGATTGAAAAAGTATGATTGTTTTTGAAAATATTAGAAAAGAACAGTTTCAGGAAATTTTAGACGATATTGTTAAATTTCCTATTGATTGCAACTTTCCAAGAAAAGGAGAGTATCACTTACTTTACAAATATACTTCACTAGACTGCGTAAGCTTCGATGTAGTGACTAACCACGACAATAAGGTTAAGTATGTTTTAAAGATTAACAGGGGTTTTAAAATAGAGTTAGTTGATTACAACGTAAGAACAAAAACCTACACGCCTGAATGTTGGGGTAAAATGATCATGCAAATTAAAGCTAAAGGATTTGACGTATTATGATTACTGCAAAGAATTTTGAAAAAAGAGGTTTTGTTATTTCTGAACTTCATGGGTTTTTGGAGTATGAAATCGGTGATAACGTTTTGCTTTGGAACGACGAAAGCAAAAAGCTAATTTGGGCTTATAGAGATTTGCGAGAATCAGGAGGATATAGCGAGTTGAAAGTTTGGGAAAATCTAAATAGTTTGGAGCAACTAAGAAAAATAATTGAGGTGTTATCATGGGATTAAGTGAGTTGATTAAAAAGTATAAAAGAGTAATATTTTCAGGAGAAAAAATATTAGTAGAAGAAAAATCTATTGTATGCGAGAATTGTGTTTTTGTTAGCCAAGGGGACGTATGCAAGGGAAAGTTTTCTTGCATAGAAAGAGAAGTTAAATTTATTGAAGTAAAACTATGATAATCTTACAATCAATAGCGTATATACTTGTAATAGTAGTAGCTGTACTTTACTTCTATGAAAAAGTAAAGGTATTACAAATAAAAAAAGCGGAAGAAGGCACTGAAGATTACTACCAAGGAAGTTACTTTATTGGATTTGTTTCGAACGGAAATATAGTGATAGTAAGTCACGAAATACCAGCCGAACACATAGAAGCAGAAATGGAATATATGAAAGCCGAACCAATAAACAAAGGTAGAAAGTTTGTAATTTTAGAAGCTTTCAGTTGTTAAATTAAAAATAAATTTGTAAATTTAAGTATGCAAAGTAATGCAAATTCGATGATTGAATCATTAGTAAATGTGGTTGTGGGTATAGCTACCTCAATGTTGTTACAATGGACTATTTACCCGTTATTGGAAATACCAGTAACACTACCACAAAATTTAATCATCACATCGTCTTTCGTAGCATTGAGCTTAATAAGAGGATATGTAATAAGAAGAATATTTAATAGGTTTGGATAATGGACGATAAACTTGAAACTGAAAGAGATTTATTTATCTTTAAAAAAGGCTTCGCAATGGGTGTAGTCGTCACATTAATTCCTTTTGCAATCGTAACAGTAGTAGTAATATTAGCAAACACTATCTAAGAAACTAGATAGTGTTTTGCGTTTAAATAAAGTATAGTCATGGCGTATAATAAACAAGAAATATTTGAGAAGTCTAAGGCGTATATAGTCCAACATAATTTAATATTTATTGAGGATATTGTTGCATATTTGCCGTGTGATAAAACAACATTTTATAGACTTTTTCCAATGGAAAGCCAAGAAATGAATGGAATAAAATCATTACTAGGCAAACAGAAATCAAACCGTATATTATCTGAAAGAGTACCAAGACACAAAAGCAATATAAAAGGTTATGTTTACTTGGTGCATTGTAAAGGAACTAACTACTATAAAATAGGTGCTTCAAAAAGCCCATATAAAGACAGGCTAGTTGTTTTACAAAGCGGTTGCCCATTTGATTTAATAATGCTTCACGCTTCACATTCTATTAACTACAAAGAATCAGAAGAACAAGCTCACTCTTATTTTAGAAACTCAAACCATAAAGATGAATGGTTTGAGTTTAAAGAAGAAGAAATAATCAGTGTTATTGAAAAGATAGATGAAATATCGAAAAGTACAACTATAAAATAAAACAATTTATGGCATACGATAAAAAGAAAATATTTGAACAAGCAAAAGAGGTTATTACAACTCATGGTTTGTTTTTTATTGAGGATATAGTGTCTTTTTTACCCATAGCAAAAAAAACATTTTACGAATATTTCCCACTTGAAAGTAACGAAAGTAACGAGATAAGGGAAATGCTTGAAAAAAACCGTACAGAACTAAAGGTATCGCTTAGGAAAAAATGGTATAAATCAGACAACGCTACTCTTCAGTTGTCATTAATGAAGCTTATCTGTACAGACGATGAAAGAAAGAAACTAAGCCTTCAATATACACAAAATGAAGAAGTCAACTCTAATCACTTAGAAAAAGAAAAGGCTAAGAGAATGACCGATGAAGAGTTGGAAGCTGAAATCAAAAAGTTGAGCAAGAAGAAAAGAAATGAATATTAAAAGACTTTTACTTGAAGAGAAATACAATCGACTGAAAAAAAAGCAGTGGCGACAAGACCCTATGTTGTGGCTTGAGGAAAGGCTCGGAGAGAAAAGAAGTAATTTAGTATGGACAGATTTTCCTGAATACAAAAACCACAAATGGGATGGAGATAGAAATCCTATTGCGAATGCTTGGTTATCATTAGCCAAGGGTTATTGGGTAGGAATAGAAGCAGCAACGGGAACTGGCAAAACTTACACACTAGCTAGAATAGTAATGTGGTTCTTAGATGTGTATGATGATTCGCTTGTAATCACGTCCGCACCTAAACAGGACCAGCTTAAACTGAACTTATGGGCAGAAATGAGTAAGATTATGTTTAAGTTTAGAAAGTTGCATGAACACGCCGAAATGTTCAATTTACGGTTAGTAGTGGACAATAGAAACGTTGACCTTGATGATGAAGAAAATTTATCAAAAAGTCACCAAGCGATTGGATTTGTTGCTGGGGTTGGTAGTAATGAGGATTCTGCAACAAAAGCCCAAGGTTTCCACCGTGAAAACATGCTAATAATTTGTGAGGAAACGCCCGGCATGAACGAAGCGATTATGACTGCTTTTCAAAACACATGTACTGCAACAAACAATTTAATCCTTGCGGTTGGTAACCCTGACCACCGTTTAGATACACTGCACAAGTTTTGCATGCTTCCAAAAGTTAAAAACTATCGAGTAAGTGCATACGACTATCCGAATGTTGTACTTGGTAAAGAGATTTTTCCTGGAGCGGTTTCGATTGCTTCAATAGAAAGAAGGATTGATAAGTTTGGAAAGGATAGTAAAATGTATAATTCAAGGGTAAGAGGGATTTCTCCTTCACAGTCTGCGGATAGTTTGATTAAGTTAGATTGGATTTTATCGGTATGTATAGCCAAGAAAGATTATCACGAATACGATGCTATTCCACATGATGACTGGTCATATAATGCCCTAGGTGTTGACGTTTCCAACTCGGAGAATGGAGACAAAGCTTGTTTAGTGTGGGGTAAGAGCAATAGAATGGTAAGCATTCAGGAGTTTTACTGTAATAATGCTAACGATTTAGCTTTGAATACTATTCTTACAGATGATGAACTACTAAGCAAAGGCAGAAATATATATCATACAAACAAAATTCAAGACTTTGAAATACATCCTGATCATGTCGGAGTAGATGCCGTTGGTGTAGGTGTAGGAACGATTAACACTTACGAGGAATATAATTACAAGGTAGTTTCATTACATGGTGGATATTGGGCGGAAGCAGTACCTTATGATGACAATGGAGACCCTATGTATCAGTTTAATTCTTTACGTGCCCAAATGTATTTCACATTTGCTTTGGAGATACAGAAACGAGAATTTGTAATTGAAATATCTGACATGGATATACTAGAGAGTTTTATAGAAGAAGCCGTAAGCCCTAAATTAGTAACAAACGGTCGTTCGATAGCCATTGAATCCAAAGAGGACATTAAAAAGAAGCTTGGCAGGTCACCGAATATTTTAGATGCTGCGGTTTATTGGAACTGGATGCGAAAAAATAGACGTGGTTTTATGGGTAGTATTGGGACGGTGTAAAATTGTATTATTCCGTTATAGGTAAAGTAAAACACTGGGAAAAGTCTTACTAAAAATTGTATTATTCCGTTATTGGTATTTTGTATTCTTTAAACTTTTAAAAAATAAATTAAATATTTTTAACTTTTTTATTTTTTATTTAAAACCTTTATTCTATATTTGTAGTATAATATAATATAAACGATAAATAAAAAGATTATGAAAACTTACAACGAATTAGCAAGATTAACAAAAGAAGAAAGATTTATTGAAATTTTTAACTTTGTTACTACTGGGATAAAAACTAATGCTTATTTAAGAATTGTTGAAAAGTCGCTTTTAGGAATACAAGATGAAGAGGTTTTGTCTTGTGAAAAAACTTTTACAATTTCTGAATTATCTTGCAAAGGGTTTTTAAGTGTTAATATGTGTAATGTGTTAATAGAATTAGCAAAAGTAAAAAAGGGAGTGTAAAAACTCCCATAATTTATAGAAGCAACATGAAAGTAGGGCAAACAATAGTAGGAACAACTGGCGACAAGAAAGGTGTTCAAGGTCAAGTTTTAGCAATAGATAGCGAAAAACAGAGAGTTCAAGTTCAATGGCCAAGAGGTTATATGAAAACTTGGGTAAAAATAACATCAGTAAAACAAGGGGCGTAAAAGCCCCATAAAAAATAGTAGCATGGGAATAGAACAACCGAAGCAATTAGAAACGGCAGACTTACAAAAATTGAGAGATGTTTGCCAAGAATATATAAACTTCATTGATAATGATGAAGAATACCATGAAGATGAGGAAGACCATTACGCAAATCAAGTATTTGAAACGGCTATGGAAACAGTTTTCGGAAAAGATGTTTGGGATTTTATTAATAATAGAAGATATTAATCATGGATCATTTAGAATTAACACTACAAGAGAAAACCTATTTAAATGGACTTTTATTACTTAGAGAAGTTCAAATGAAGCAGACAAAAGAAAACCATGAGAAACTCTACGGTGAAGTCACAAAAGTACTCCAAGAATCTTTGGATGATGAAGAAAGAAGCATTGCTAGGATTCGTGAAAAACTTTTATATTTTTAAAATCAACAACATGCAGAAAGATAATTTTAAAAATGAAGCTTCAATTAACAACGGAAATGGTAATGACGCCAAACGTGTGTTACCTGCCGTTGTTAGATTTTCACTTCAATGTTTTGATTGTGGAAACCCACATCATTTAAGAGATGAAGATGCAGGTTCTAAAAGAGAAATTGAAAGACTATGCAAGAAGTGTTACGATGTCAAATACAATGGCAGGTAACTAGCATGTATACACAATAAATAATCTTCAAGTATGAAAAAGCTAAAACAATTAATCAAAGAGAAAGCAAGGCTTTTGTTTGGTGTAGAAAAAGAAGTCGTTTCGGAATCTGATTTGTTTCATTCGGATGTAATGAATATAGTTGACAAGCACTATAAAGGTGATGCAACTGTTTTTACGGAAGTAAGACATCAGTATTATGATCACACTAAAGAAACAATAAAAGAGTTTAAGGTGTGTATATTGGCCCCAAATATTGCTGTTTTTAATGAATGGAACGAAAATAAAAGTTTTTTATTTTTTAGATTAAATAGCTTTATTAATGAAAAAATAGAGTTTGCAGAATAATGACAGTAATAGAGAAGAAATTTAACAACACAAGAGATATAGTGCTCTTTGAAATGGCTTTATCTCGTGGTTTACAATCTATGAAGATTGATGAAAACAACGGAATCAAGCCTGAATACTTAATACCCGTATGTGTTGACGGGATGTTTTTTCACGCTAAATATATAAATATTAAGCTAAAAAACGATTTTAAATTAGTATTAACAGAAATAATCGACATAAGTGAAGATGAATTTTTGCAAAGTGCTTGTATTTATTACAAAAAGTAACTACTTTTACAACGCAACCTTGTAAATGTGCTCTACTTACTTGTAAGCAACTTCATCTACTTCGCAAAACCTCGAATAAAATCGGGGTTTTGTTTTTTAAAAAGATATGGTAAAAAGAAAATTCAAAAACTGTTTAGTTATCATTGATAAACTTGTAAACAATACAGGGCATCAGTATGTTGTTAGGGCGTGGGTAGAGATAACAAACGACAATAAGAACGACTACACCACAAGAGTAAGCATCGACGAAAAAAGATACTGCGAATATCAGTTGAGAGTGAGTAAAAAATCAGGAGAACAAAAAACGCAAGAACAAAAAAGATTTCAAAGGGAGCAGATAGAAATATGTAAAAGTGCTTTTCCTGAATTGAATAATTTTAATCATGTAGGAGAGTATTTATTTTTAGATAATGTTGAAGTAGAAAACTTGTTTTGTTGATTTTTTTTGTAAATTTACAAAAAAAGGTGTATATGTTCGGATTTGGAAAAAGAAAGACAATTAGCGACGAAGAAGCAAGAAGAATCTTTAATGAAGAGTTTGTCAAAACTATTGACGAAACTCCAAACGTAGAGATGCCAACGGCTGGTGGTCGTACTTCTATTCCTGAAAACAACGAAAACCTTACGTATAATTCAAGAGTGCCTGTTTCGGCAGCTTTTCCTTTTGATGTTTTAAAAGTAATCGAAAATTTATCTATTACGGATAGACATGTAGCCTATGCAGTTGAGAATATTCGTACATTAGGAAACACATCGCACGAGATTTATTTTTCTGAATCACATTCACAGGCTGAAATCGTAAAGATGAAGCAACACCTTGAAAATGTTAAAAATGGTTTTTATAAACATAGTGCCGGGATAGATTCGTTGGTTAATGATTTGTTTGGCCAGTTAGCTGTTTTTGGTTGTATAAGTGCGGAACGTGTACCTAATAGAAATCTAAAAGGAATTAAAGAAGTGGTAAGGGTTAGCCCTATTAATATTAGGTTTGCATACGACAAAGAAAACGAGGATTATATTCCCATGCAGATTAACACGATTTCTGCGAGTGCTTATGTGCAGTTGAATAGTGCTACTTACTCTTACATTTCTCTTAACAAGTACAAAAACACAGAATACGCAATACCTCCGTTTATTTCTGCTTTAGAAGATATATTTAATCAAATATCAGCTTTAAAGTCTTTTAACAATATCATTAAAAGGGTTGGTATGTTGGGCTTCCTTTCGGTGTTACACAAAGCCCCAATGGCCACACCTGGAGAAAGTCAAGATTCTTACAGAAACAGGTTAAGAACATTTTTACAACAAGAAGTCCCGAACGCTGAAAGATCGTTTCATTCGGGCGTGTTAGTTGGATTTAAAGACCAAGTTGAGGTTGACGTTCAGGCTGGGAACTTAAACGTTTCAGGAGCCGAAGGAATTGTAAAAATATTAAAGAGCTTTGTTTATTCAGGTTTAAAACAAGACCCGAACATGCTAGGAGATAATTTTTCTACTACTGAAACATTCGGGAAAGTTATCCTTGCAAAAATGAGTAAACAAGTTGAAAATTATCAAAAGGCAGTAGCTGCGTTTTTAACTTTACTTTATTCGCAAGAGTTGTTACTTGCAGGGTTCAAACTGAAAGGACTTACAGTTGAATTTGAAAAACCTTCTACTGTTGACAAGTTAGCTGACCAAGACTTACGTATGAAGAAGTTTGACAACGCTAAAAAAGAATATGACCAAGGATTGATTTCTCAAAGTCAATTTGCACAGCAGATGGGATATGAAAAACCTTTTAGCGATAAACCTGTAACGGTTGTAGCTGGTCCAAGTGAGCAAGGTAATTCAGGAACAAATGGATTTATCAAGAAGCTACAATCAACACATGAATTTCTTTATGACGTGCCAAAAGAATATGGCTTTAGTTTTGAGGGAACAACTGACTTTAAGGACGAATTTTTAAATAAGACAGTAGGAAAATATATCAATGGCATAAACAACAAATATGGCGAAGCTATAAACAAATCAGGAAACACCTTAAAAAAGAAGTGTGAAGATTTTAATGTAACAACTTCACTAACCGAAGTAAAAGAAGCGGTTTTTAGTTCGTTGTTTGTTGGTTGGGATAAAAAGTTTATTGATAAGATAAAACCTGACTGCGAGGAAAACACTTCTAAGATTTACGAGAAATATCGTAAGGATAAAAATGTATTCAAGGCTAAGTCGTTTTCAAAAGAAAGTTTCTTTGATGCACCTGAAGGTGTGTTTGATGTTTTAGATTATCGAGTGATTGAGTTCTTAGGTAATGTAGATAATTTCTATCTAGGTAAGTTCATTAGTGACCAAGATACCATTCAAAGAATTTCCTTATGGGTAGAAAAAGCCTTTAACGAAGGCAAGGTACCAACTGGAAATAACGTAAGTACTGAAAGGTTCGTAAACGAGTTTGAGCAAACGTTGAACTTAGAACGTTGGAAAATTAGAAGGGTGATTGAGACTACTGCTAATAAGGCTCGAAATTTTGGTAACGTTAAATACATGAGCCAAGCTAAAGTAGATAAATACGAATTAGTGGAAATTATGGACAGTAGAACATGCAGACATTGTGCTAGTATTGATGGAAAGATTTTTAGTGTACAAGCTAGTGTAGATACAATTGAAAGAACTGTTAACAATGGGGTTGAAAATTTAGATACTACAACGCCGTTTTTAACAACAAAAAATGCTGACGATGTAAAGAGATTAACTGGCGAACAGTTGCAGTCTGAGGGCTACGGTATGCCCCCAAATCACCCACATTGTAGAGGAAGATTAGTTTATTATCCTGAATAGATATATGATAGTTAAAGGACAAAATAAAATCAGTATGGTGTTTGCTTTTAATGAGGAAGCAAGAAAACACACTATTGATTTATTAACGGCTGAAAAGAAAAAGAATCTTTCTTTTGATGCTGACATAGTAGTAGGGATAGACCCTATTGTTAAAGAAGGAGATATAGTATCGATTCCTTTTCGTTTGTTGAGTGCTACGATTGTTGGTGCTGATTCTTACAAGTGTACCGATTTTAGTAAGCAAGGCGTACTTGAAAGTGCTGTAAGGTTATTCAACGAAAAGCCTGTTTACTTAAACCACGAAATGGAAGTGGGCAATGAGGTTGGTTACATTGACAACGCTAGATTTACGAGAAGCTACACAAACGCTGATGGCATAATCATTCCGAGCGGAATTGATGCTGATAAAAATTTCGATTCTAAGTTATATCCTGACTTAGTTAGAAAAATGACTGGCAAAGTACCTTATGTTAAAAGTTCATCTGTTACAGTTGTTTTTGAGTGGGAAGCATCGCACGAATTTGAGAATGAAAACGACTTCTATTGGCATGTTGGTGAAACTATTAACGGCGAAATGGTTCGACGTATAGCGACTAGCATTACAGAGGTTTATGAATCTTCTTTAGTGTGGTTGGGTGCTGATCCATACGCTGGTATTTTGGATGAAAACTTAAAAGTAAAATTTGTCGATA
>JACCDM010076694.1_pt1 | contig 17721 bp, 20 predicted proteins | sample 7445851 | NCBI WGS metagenome assembly JACCDM01 (sample SAMN15323438, study PRJNA562643) | freshwater metagenome | isolation source: river surface water | place: USA:Blue River Watershed | collected 2017-08-16
CCAAGCATTACGCGAGCAAAAGGCGCACTACCTGATGCCGAGGATTGGAAAGACAAGACCAACAAGCTTTCCGAATTGAAGCGCTCATAAGGACCATAGAAGATGCTCTATCAATGGCGGGAAGCACAACGGGCCTTTTTACAGCCACTTTCAGATTGGGCATTGTCGGCATCACAAATGTATGCCAACCCCTATAGCCCCCTCGCACATATGCCTGGCGCCGCGCGTGTTTCAGCGGGCCTCGAACTCATGCACCGCTTAGGTAAAGAGTACGAAAAGCCTCCATTCGGTATCAAAAACATCATGATCGGAGACGAAGAAGTCCCTATCATCGAGCGCTGTGTGCTGAATAAGCCGTTTTGTAAACTAATACGATTTGAGCGCTTGCTCCCCAAGTCATTGAGCCATCGGGAAAATGACCCTTCGGTGTTGATGTTTGCCCCACTTTCGGGGCATCACGCAACCTTATTGCGCGATACCGTCCGCACGATGTTGCCAGACCACAATGTGTACATCACCGATTGGGTTGACGCGCGCATGGTGCCCCTTGCCGAGGGAGACTTTCACCTAAACGACTACGTCAATTACTGCATTGAATTTTTCAGGCTACTTGGTCCCGAGGTTCACTCGATGTCGGTTTGTCAACCGACCGTGCCGGTTATGGCCGCCATCAGCTTGATGTGTTCGCTTAAAGATAAGGCGCGACCGCTGAGTATGACCATGATGGGTGGGCCCATCGACTCGAGGCGAAGCCCCACAACCGTCAACCAATATGCGACTGATCGGCCTTTTGCTTGGTTTGAAAACAATGTGATTTTCCGCGTGCCAGGCAAGTATCCGGGTGCAGGCCGTCGAGTTTATCCAGGCTTTTTGCAGCATGCAGGCTTTATTGCGATGAATCCTGATCGTCACGCGACCTCTCACTGGGATTTTTACCAGAGCCTCGTGCGTGGGGACATGGAAGACGCCGAGCAACACAGGCGTTTTTACGATGAGTACAACGCCGTGCTTGATATGCCTGCTGAGTACTACCTCGACACGATTCATACGGTTTTCCAGCAACACAAGCTTCCGAATGGAAGCTGGGATGTCGATGTGGATGGCGAGCTGCTTCGGGTAGACCCCAAAGCGATACGGGATGTTCCGCTTTTCACGATTGAGGGCGAGCTTGACGATATCTCGGGTTCTGGCCAGACTGAGGCCGCCCACGGCCTAACACCCAATCTTGCGCCAACGCACAAGCAACACCATGTCGCCATGGGCGCAGGCCACTACGGCATTTTTAGCGGAAGGCGATGGCGCGAGTTGATTTACCCTAAGGTTCGCGACTTCATCGCTGCGCACCCAAGTCGCATCAAAACGCGCTAAATCGTTTTGGGGTTCAAGATGGATCTTGCTGAGGCAATCAATCAGATCCTTCCCCAAACCCAATGCACCCGTTGCGGCTACCCAGCATGTAAGCCCTACGCGCAAGCGATTGTCCATGGCTTGGCAGATATCAATCGTTGCCCACCCGGCGGACAAAAAGGCATCGAAGCCCTCGCGCAACTAACGGGCCGAAGCGCTAAGCCGCTAGACCCTCACTGTGGTGAAGAGCAAAGCCTGCGCTTTGCATGGGTTGTGGCCGAGGATTGCATCGGTTGCACCAAATGCGTTATCGCCTGTCCGGTTGATGCGATTTTGGGCGGTCCTCAACGCTTACACGCAGTGATTGCCGAACGGTGCACAGGCTGTGAACTTTGCCTGCCTCCCTGCCCTGTTGACTGTATCGAGATGCGGCCATGGCAACCCGAACGAATGTGGGCGGCAGCAGATGCAAAGGAGGCCCGCATCCGTTTTGAGCATCGCGCCGAGCGAATGAGAAGGCAAGAAGAAGAAGGCCTTCGCTATCAACTCGAAAAAGCCCAGGTTAAGCGCCAGTCGGATGCGGCGTCCACCCCTCGAGCGCGCGCAATCATCGACGCAGCCATTGCTCGCGCCAAGGAAAGGCAGGATCGTTTAGCCAAAAGGTCGAGCACAGACCATGAATAAGGCCAAACGACGTGAAATGTTTGAGCGTTGGCGCGCGGCCAACCCGCATCCTCAAACCGAGCTGCATTGGCGCAATCCCTTTGAACTATTGATCGCAGTCATTCTCTCGGCTCAAGCGACTGATAAGAGCGTGAATCTGGCCACGCGAGGCTTATTTGCTGAAGCGCCCGACCCTGCCTCAATGCTCAAGCTCGGCGAGGCCGGTCTCATCAAACACATTAAGCACATTGGTTTGTACCAATCCAAAGCCAAGCATGTTCTAGAAACCTGCGCTATGTTGCTTGAGCATCACAATGGTGAGGTACCGCGCGAGCGTGAAGCTTTGCAGGCTCTGGCGGGCGTTGGCAGAAAAACAGCAAACGTCGTGCTCAACACGGCGTTTGGCGAAGCCACGATGGCAGTCGACACCCATATTTTCCGTGTTGCCAATCGCACAGGTTTGGCGCCCGGTAAAGATGTTCTGGCCGTTGAAATGAAATTGCTGCGCTTCATCGAAGCCGAATTTCTGCGCGATGCTCATCACTGGCTGATTCTTCACGGCCGCTATGTGTGCAAGGCGCGAAAGCCCGATTGCCCGGCGTGCATCGTGGCCGACTTGTGTGATATGAAAAACAAAACTAAAGCTGAGTGATCGATGCGATCTCCTCCAGCAAGCCTTCATCACCGATAGCAAGCCTTCATCCATCGATAATCTCATCACCGTGCTGAATCAACATGCTGTTTAATCCGAGTTCTGCCGACGTCCGACGTTTTTTTTGTGAAGCCTGGTCGCGCAGCCGACAATCACTTCCTTGCGAACCGCTGCAAGCGTTGGCGGCCTCCTGGTGCGCTGAGCATCCCGAGTATCAGGCGCTACTCGATGAGCCTGATCGCGCAGTTGAGGAAGTTTTCCATCCGGCATCAGGCCACGAAAACCCTTTTTTACATTTGTCGATGCACCTTGCCATCGAGGAGCAAATCGGCGCCGATCAACCGCCAGGCATTCGCAAAGCCTGGCAATCGCTCCTCAGCAGAACCCATGGCGATCGTCATCAGGCAGCCCACCAGGCGATGGAGTGCCTGGGCCTTGTGCTTTGGGAGGCACAACGCCAAAAACGCATGCCCGATACAGACGCTTATCTTGATTGCTTAAATCGCCTCTAAAGGCGACTTAAGCGCGTTGAGCCGCCCGGTGCTTTAAGATGACGGGTTTGTGACAGCCCTAAGGCGCTATTCATGTTTTCACGCCTCATGCCCGCAGACGGTAATTTTTTTGAACATTTCGACAAACTTGCTGGCCAAGTCGTCGAAGGTAATAAGGTATTGGTCGACTTGCTTCATCGTTTTGACGACTTAGCCGCACGCAAGCAATTGATTGCCAAAGTCGATGACATCGAGAAGTCGGCAGACAAAACAACCCTCGATACCATCGCCATGGCGCACAAAACCTTTGTCACACCGATCGACCGCGACCATATTCACACCCTGGTCAACGGACTCGATGATGTGCTTGATCTGGTGCAAGATGTCGCCGAAGCTGTGGTCCTTTATGACTTGCAAAGCGTTACCAAGGAAGCGGTGCAATTGGCTGAGCTTGGCCTGATGTCTGCCGAGCGTTTGCGGCATGCCGTTAAATTGATGTCCAACTGGGACAATGCGCGCGCGATCCTGCAAACCTGCGAAGAGATCGATCGACTCGAATCCGATGCCGACCGTGTGATGCGAGCTGCAATGTCAAAGCTTTTCCGCGATGAGGAAAATGCTAAGCAGGTTATAAAAATGAAAGCGGTATACGAATTACTCGAAGAGCTCACCGACAAATGTAAAGACGCAGCAAAGATTGTTGAAGTTGTCGTGCTCGATCACGCCTGATGGACCCCTTAAGCATGTCGATGACGGTGCTAGTTGGCCTCGTTGCGCTCGCATTAATCTTCGACTTCATCAATGGCTTTCACGATGCAGCCAACTCGATCGCTACGATTGTTACCACCGGCGTCTTAAAACCTTTCCAAGCCGTACTTTGGGCTGCAAGCTTCAATATGCTCGCTTTTTTCTTTTTTGAACTTAAAGTTGCTGCCACCGTAGGCAAGGGCATTATTGACCCTTCTTTTATTGATCACATTGTCATTTTTGGAGCATTAAGCGGCGCTATTTCCTGGAATCTCATCACTTGGTGGTTAGGTATTCCCTCGAGTTCGTCGCATGCCCTTATCGGCGGCATGATCGGAGCGGCGATGTTGAAAACCGGGCCAGCAGCTCTCATGGGCAGCGGTATCGCCAAAACCCTCGTCTTCATTCTCGTTGCGCCATTGCTCGGCTTTGTGTTGTCGAGTCTGATTGTGATTGCGACCGCTTGGCTGCTTCGTGGCACCACCCCACGAAGGGTGGATCGCTGGTTTCGAAGACTCCAACTGATCTCATCAGGGCTATACAGTCTTGGACACGGCGCCAATGACGCGCAAAAGACGATGGGCATTATTTGGCTGCTACTGATTTCTGCAAATCTCACAAGCCGCGACCACCTGCCGTCCTGGGTGATTTGGTCGGCCTATCTTGCGATTGGTCTTGGAACGCTTTTCGGTGGCTGGCGCATTGTCAAGACCATGGGACAGGGCATCACGCGACTCAAACCGGTTGGTGGCTTTGCAGCTGAGACTGGTGGAGCGATGAGCCTGTTCATCGCATCGGGTTTCGGTATTCCAGTTTCTACAACCCATACCATTACAGGATCAATCGTCGGCGTTGGAGCAGCCGATCGGATGAGCGCTGTACGCTGGGCGGTCGCAGGACGCATCGTATGGGCTTGGATCATTACCATCCCAGCGTCTGGCATGCTAGCCGCTGTAGCCTACCTTGTGGGTTCGAAATTTTTATAGCTTATAGACCTGGCAATCCGCTAAAAGTTTTACAATTTCTATGACATGAAACAGCCTTCTGGATGGATCGAGCTGCCCCCCATGACCCCAGGGATCAAGCCAAACCGCTTGCTGGTTTTTTTACCGGGGGAAAGCAGCGCGGAATTGTTCACACCAGTCGCGCTCGCTTGGCAGCTCAAGTTTCCAAGTGCTGTTTGCATCATCTTCCAACCACCTCATAAGGCATCATTATGGTGGGAGAAACACAGCAGTCGTCGCGACGCAGCCCCGGCCTGCGCTAAGGTGGTCGCCCGGCAGATCAGGGGCCAACAGCAAGAGCTTGGACTGATTGCCTCACAAACAACGGTGATCGGTTTTGCCCAAGGAGCCACGATCGCTCTAGAACTGGCAAGAAGCGCAACGGCGGCCGCATTAAGCGATGAGCGCCCATCAGCCAGGCAAGCCGGGCATACCAAGCAAGCCGTGCATAAACACCCTGCAGCGATCCCTGAAGCGCAGCTTTGTAGCATTGTTGTTGCCTACGCTGCCCAACTGGCAAGGCCGCTTTTAGCCGATGAACGCGTGCCTTGTTCGGTGCACTTAATCCATGGCGATTTGGACCATCGTGTGCCCGCAATTTACGGACATCAAGCTTACAAGAGCCTGAAAGCCGCAGGCGCTGATGTGACATGGGACCTGATTGCCGATACTGCGCATACGATTGGACAAGATGCCATTATTGTTGGCACGATGCGGGCGATGCAGCGCATTTTCCGGGGCCGAAGTAAGGGCCGCGCACCCACGCTCCATTAAGGATTATCGTCAGCACCCTTATATCGTCAGCACCCTTATTAAGCCATCCGCACTCCCAAGGAGAATCGCCATGAGTAGAGAAGTTGTTGTGATCGACGGTGCACGCACCGCTGTTGGAACCTTCGGCGGCAGTTTGAAAGACTTCGCCCCCACTAAGCTTGCCGCCAGTGTGGTTCGCGAGGCCGTCACTCGAGCTGGTGTTGATCCGGCCGAAGTTGGCCATCTAGCATTTGGACACGTCGTTAACACCGAACCACGCGATATGTATTTGTCGCGGGTTGCAGCCATCGAAGGCGGTCTAAGCAAAGACACGCCTGCGATGAATGTGAACCGCCTGTGCGGAAGCGGCTTGCAAGCGATTGTGAGTGCCGCTCAGTCGATTCTGCTTGGCGATGCCGACGTCGCGATCGGGGGTGGTGCTGAATGCATGAGTCGTGGCCCATACATCCTTCCGGCCGAACGCTGGGGTGCGCGGATGGGCAACGGTGCAACCATCGATATGATGGTTGGCGCGCTAACCGATCCCTTCCAAACGGTTCACATGGGTATTACCGCTGAGAATGTGGCCAAGCAATGGGGCATTAGCCGCGACGATCAGGACGCACTTGCCGTTGAAAGTCACAAGCGGGCAGCTCGTGCGATTGAGGAAGGCCGATTTAAAGCACAAATTCTGGGTCTTGAAATCAAATCGCGCAAAGGCCCAACCGTTTTCGACACCGACGAGCATGTTCGTCTCGATGTCAAGCCAGAAGATATGAGTAAGCTCAAGCCGGTCTTCCTTAAGGAAAACGGGACTGTCACCGCTGGAAACGCCTCAGGCATTAACGATGGAGCTGCTGCTGTTGTACTGATGGATGCTGCTGCTGCCGCACGCCAAGGCAAAAAAGCCATGGCTAGACTGGTGAGCTATGCGCATGCTGGTGTTGAGCCCCACATCATGGGCATCGGGCCGGTACCAGCGTCACGAAAGGCATTGGCAAAAGCCGGATTGCGAGCTGACCAAATGGATGTGGTCGAAGCCAATGAGGCTTTTGCCGCCCAGGCGCTTGCGGTTTGTCGTGATCTTGACTTAGACCCAGCAAAGCTTAATCCGAACGGCTCTGGCATTTCGCTTGGGCACCCGATCGGGGCTACCGGTGCGATTATCACGCTCAAAGCGATCCATGAATTACAACGTATTAATGGCCGTTACGCATTGGTGACGATGTGTATTGGTGGTGGCCAGGGCATCGCTGCAGTTTTTGAACGGATTGCTCACTAAGCCCAATGGCTGCGGTTCACAGGTAATGAAGTTTTATCCGAAAAACCGCACATCAAGACCTTGTCAGGCCAACGACAAGGTCTTGATCCCATCTTTTGCTGCGATCAGTACAAGGTCGGCTGGCCTCTGAGCAAAAAGACCGACGGTCACAACGCCAGGCCATTGGTTCATCATTGACTCAAGCTCACGTGGGTCTTTGATCGTCAAACCTGATACGTCGATAATCGGATGACCGTTATCACTTATAAAATCCTTACGAAGCGCAATCCTAGCCCCCAGTTTTTCTAGCTTTTTGCTAATTTGCTTTTCTGCCATGGATAAGATTTCGATAGGCAAGGGAAATGCGCCGAGGCATGCCACGCATTTAGCCTCATCTACGATGCAAACGAAACGATCTGCAAGGTCAGCAAGAATTTTTTCGCGGGTAAGTGCTCCACCTCCCCCTTTGATCAGACAACAACCTGGATCAACCTCATCGGCGCCATCGATATAAAGTGGCAAACGGTCAACGGCATTCGCATCGAGCAGCGGCACACCCAAGGCACGCAAACGCTTGCTGCTTGCCTCCGAACTCGAAACCGCAGCCCCTAGCTTCAGGCCTTGTTCACCAATGAGATCGATTAAATGGTTAACGGTCGAGCCAGTGCCAACGCCCAGAATCATGCCAGGTTCGATCCATTGCAAGGCTGCCTGAGCAGCAGCGCGTTTTAGTATGTCTTGCGAAGAGTTCAATCGATTGCTCCGTGAATGTGAGGCCTAGCTTATGCGACAATTCGTGCCATGCCTTCCGAGTCCGATTCCCTGCATGCGGGCCCTATTTCGCCACGATCCGATAGCCACTTTAGCCATAGCTTAGCGCCTGCGGTGGCAGCTTCCCAGTTTGTTTATTGGCTGCGCTCAGTTGCACCCTATATTCATAACTTTCGACACCGAACCTTTGTGGTTGGCTTTCCAGGCGAGCTCGTGCAGGCCGGCCGATTAAATGCGCTGATTCAAGACATCGCGTTATTGACAGCGCTTGGGATTCGAATCGTCGTTGTTCACGGCTGCCGACCGCAGGTCGAGGAACAACTACGCTTGCGTGGACTCGAAGGTCGATTTGCCCAAGGCATGCGGATCACGGACTCCCCAGCGCTCGAGTGCCTTAAGGAAGCATCAGGCGAGATTCGACTCGATATTGAAGCGGCCTTCTCGCAGGGTCTACCGAATACGCCCATGGCTAACTCCGCGATCCGGGTTATTTCGGGCAACCTGGTAAGCGCGAGGCCTGTTGGCATTGTGCAGGGTGTCGACTTCCAGCACACCGGTCTGGTCAGAAAAATCGATCGTGCGGCCATTCGCTCGGCACTTGATTACGGTTCGGTGGTTTTATTGTCCCCGCTTGGCTTTTCGCCAACAGGCGAAGCCTTCAACCTGAGTATGGAAGACGTCGCGGTCGCCACGGCTATTGCGCTTGATGCCGATAAGCTGATTTTCCTCACTGAATTGCCTGGCATGCAGAGCGCTTCAGGCGAAGTTTTGAGTGAGATCTCAGAAGCTAATGCACGCGAGTTGCTCGCTTCAAAAGATGCGCTACAACCCAGTGAGGCAGCGCGTGGTTATCTCAGTGCCGCTCTGCGAGCAGCAGAAGGTGGTGTTGAGCGAAGTCACCTTGTCCCCTTCGATACCGACGGATCCCTTTTACTCGAACTCTTTTTGCACGATGGCGTTGGAAGCATGGTTGTTGAAGAGACGCTCGAAGCCTTGCGCGAAGCTACCATTGATGATGTTGGCGGCATCTTATCGATCATCCGTCCGCTTGAAGACGATGGGACCTTGGTGAGGCGTGAACCCGGAACCGTCGAACGCGATATTGAGCGGTTTTCAGTCATTGAGCATGACGGCGTGATTTTTGGATGTGCAGCGCTTTTCCCCTTCCCGGAGTCGTCGATGGGAGAAATGGCCTGCGTTGCAGTCAACCCCGGAGCACAAGGCCAGGGCGATGGTGAGAGGCTTTTGCGCCATATCGAACAAAGAGCGAGGGCGGCAGGGTTAAAGCGCCTGTTTGTGCTGACAACGCGTACGATGCATTGGTTTTTAAAGCGAGGCTTTGTGCAGGTAACGCCCGATGAACTACCTGCGCAGCGCCGCGGCCTCTACGATAAGCAGCGCAATTCGCAGGTCTTGATGAAGGATTTAAGCTCTCCAACGAAGGATATTGCAGTATGAGAACGGTTCGCTGTATTAAATTAAACAAGGACGCTGAAGGATTGGATTTTCCTCCCTACCCTGGAGCACTGGGTCAGCGCCTTTTTGAATCGGTTAGTAAAGAAGCCTGGCAGGGATGGGTCAAGCATCAGACGATGCTTGTCAACGAAAATCGACTCAATCTCGCCGATTTACGTGCGCGAAAATATTTGGCACAACAAATGGAAAACTACTTCTTTTCTGACGATGTCGATCAACCGGCCGGCTACGTTCCGCCAAGCAACGATTAGAGGATCAGGCTATGGCTTTGTTTGGTAGTAAACCGAGCAGCGAAACACAGGCGAGCACCGAGCCGGTCACGGCTAGGATTTACCCTGATCAGCACTGCTGTGCGACCTGCCTTTGGTGGGAAGGCAAGCGAAGCCTTGTCAAACAATATGAGCAAAAGGATTCAGGCATCAAGGGCAAACCGATCTTTTTTATTCGAATTTTTAAAGATTTAGACGGCGAATGCCTTAACTTCAAATCCAAACAATGTTCCGAACGATTTATGCCGATTGTGGTCTGTCCTGACTACGAGACTTGGTTTCAGGGCGGAATTCCGAAGGAATAGCATCGTCGGGAAGATATAGCTCAGGCGCACGCGCAGGTTCTGCCTTAACCTCGTAGGCCCAGGCAATAAGCGCAGCCACAGCGCGGTATAAAGGCTCAGGAATCGAAGCACCTACTTTTACCGCGCCATCAAGTGCCCGAGCCAGAACCGGGCTCTCGGTCACCGGTACTTGATGTTCTTTAGCGACATCCCTAATTCTTAAAGCGAAGTTGTCATGACCTTTGGCTACGACAACAGGGGCTGCCATCTTGTCTGCCTCGTATCGCAAAGCCACCGCAATGTGGGTTGGGTTCATCACCACCACATCGGCTTTTTCGACTGCTGCGATCATGCGACTTCGAGCCATCTCCCGCTGCTTTTGGCGGATTCTCCCCTTCAACTCAGGATTGCCTTCGCTTTCCTTAAGTTCGTCACGCAGCTCTTGGATTGACATTTTCATTCGCTCTTTAAACAGGAGCGAGGTGATAAAGCCACCGCTAACGCCAAGAATCAATACAACGGCAATCAGCACTAGCAAGCCACCGCCAATTAATCGCAGGGCATAAAGGATGGCATTGGTAAGGCTCATACCACTGAAGGCGCTAACACCATCAATCACAGCCCAGAGGTAAATCGCAATCGCTGCGAAGATCAAGCTAGCCTTTAACAAGGCAAGGCCTAGCTGACTTAAACCCTGCTTTGAGAAGATCCGCTTGAGACCATTGATAAACGATATTCTTTCCGGATCGATCTTGAAGTTTGACAATTTAGGCTGGAAATTGACCAGCGCAAATGGGCCAAGGACCGAACCGAACCAAAGGACCAATAAAACTAGTACGATCCAAATGAGTAAGGAGCCCACAGGGCCAAGTAACCACTCGATCAAAAAAGGCGTCACACGGGCTGGCTCGCTAAACGACAAGGCCATCTTGGTGGAATCCACAAGCGCCTGGAGAAAACGCCCGCCTGCGACCCATATCGCAAGTGCACCGATACTCACGAGTACCAGGGTGGTAACGTCAGGGCTTTGTGGAAACTGCCCCTCCTCGCGCGCTTTCTCAAGCCGTCGGGGCGTTGGGTCTAGGGTCTTTTCTTGGCCGCTTTCCTCATTGGCCACAACTTATCTCCATTACTTCAACGACAGCGGGCGCGTAGCTCAAACGACTAAGACCTCACCCCTTTGCGGGCGCAGGATCTTCCTTCATTAAGCCGTCTTTTAAGCGCTCAGCTTTGGCAACATCTTGCTCAGGAATGAGATCGCGCAAATTTCTCAAATGATCTTTAGCAGTGATGACGCCCAAATCTTCAGCAACCATAAACCAGGCGTAGGCACGCACTAAATCACGAGCAGTGACTCGCCCCGATCGATACATGGTACCCAAATTGAAGGCGGCGACACCTGAGCCATTTTTCGCTGCCGTCTTCCACCATTGAGCGGCCATGATCCCGTTGGGCTGTCCGTCGACACCTGCTTCGTAGTGAGCGCCGAGCTCCACTTGTGCATCAACGTTTCCGGCTTTAGCCGCTCGGGTAAACCAGTTCCAAGCTTCCTCCTTATCCTTGGCCACGCCTATGCCGTTGTTAAACATCATGGCAACTTCGTACTGAGCCTTGAGATGGCCGTCCTTGGCGAGCTTCAGTAGCTTTGTGAAGGCCTCATCATGTCGCCCAGCTGCATAAGCCGAGCGCGCGTCGTTGTAGTCTGAGCAACCAACAAGGACGGCGCAGCAACAAAGAACGATAACCGCGCAACACTGTTTGAGAAGACGAGAAAGCCCACGCTCGTGGGCGCTCAGGTGCCGAGATAAGCCGGCCTGAGTAGCTTTATTTGCAATTAGGTCGCTGAGAATCACACGTTGGATGCGACTTTACCTGCCGCGGGCTTGGCATCGCCTGTAGCAGGGGCAGCAGGAGCACCACTTGCAGCTTTGGCAGGTGCACTAGGCTTTGCACCCGAGCCCGGCGTGTCCGAGGCACTGTAGTTAGCACCGAGCAGACTACCTACTGTTCTGGTGTAGGAACCCACCATACGTCTTGTGAGATCTGGGTAGTGGGGTGCACTAGGCAAATAGCCACGAACTTGCATACATCCTGATGGGTCGGGACAGACTCGACAAACCGCCTCTGCTTCTAGTCGGCCGATCTCAAGACGCTCGCCGATCATGAATACTCCGCCTGCAGCAAAAATTGCGGCGCCAATCACCTTGAAAACTAACTTCGTCCAGTTCCCAAGGTATTGCATCACTTCCTTCATCATGATCGTTTCCTCACCAGTCTAATCGTGTCAATGCGTTTTGCTTGAATGTGACTTCGGCCCATCCTCGCCAGGACCAGGGACCTTACCCCAACCGACTGACTTCTCGAGCAGGGCTGCGGTCTCTGAGGGTATACGCCAGGGATAGTTGGGCTCACGGGTAATCAGCTTGGCGTAGAGTTCAACGATGTACATGTGATTAGATGGTAAAAACCCGCGCATCTTTCCAATCACCTGTGCCACCTCGTCTTTGCGGCCCTCTTTTAAAAAGCCCAGCCCTGCGCATCGATAATACTCGGCTGCTCGCTTGATATCAGGATGGACACCATAGCCGTGTGCAAGAATTTCAGCGATGCGATCACAAGCATCCGGTAGGCCTTTGTCAGCGGGCGCCTGCAAAAATTTGGCTGCTGTACGATACTCCTCAGCACCAAAGGCTGTGATGAGCATCGCCTCTTTACGGGAACCTAAATCATCAGAATTCAACTCACCACGGTTCACCTGACGCCGGGCCAGCTCCATCGCAATTGTCCCGCGCCAATAACCCGCCTCGAGGTCACCCTTTTGTGCTCTCGCAGCAAGGCGATCGAGTAATTCGCGCCGCTGAACCATGAGCTGTAGGACTTTTCGGTCAGAGGATAAACACTTAGGGTCAAAAATACAGGCAGTCGCCTTTTCAGCCTGCTCGCTAAGCCGTTGGTAGGCAGATGCAAGTTCTTTAGAGCTACGGCTGTCCTCGTCTTTAGCGTCCTTGCCATCCTTAGCAGCCTTTGCCGATACGGACTTGGTCGCACCAGAAGCGGCCGGCTTCGCGGCCGGCTCACTGGTTGCCGATGCAGTCGAGGAAGATCCCCCCGCTGCAGCCGAGCCCGATGCAGCGGAGGCCGTGCCGCTCAAACCAAAGGCGAGGCAAAACAGGATTGCCTGGCAAACCGAGGCAATGAGCTGACAAGGCAATCGCCGCATCCGCTACCTCGAAGGCGGAGGAAGTGTCAGACCAGGGGAGCGGGGCCGTGCGCCAGACTGACCGTCCTGCGTTGCGCCTTGGGGCATCGGCCGAGCTTCTACTGTCCCAGCGGGCGCAACGCCCGGCGCTGATGGCGCTGCACCACCACTCGCTGGTGCGCCCCCAGCAGGCGCCCCATTATCACCTCGCGCGGACCGCCCAAGAAAGGAAGCTGCGGGAAAGGCCGGCAAAGTATCAACAATCTTAGGCATCGTTTCCTTGATCGCGTTCTTCGGTGATCCTGGAGTGTTGGGTACCCACGTTGCACCGCCACCTGATGAAGGAACCGCGCCGGCAGGCTGAAGTCCACCAGGAGACTGAGGCTCTGATTGACCAGTCGCTTTCGCTGCGCCACGTGCGTTGAGAATCGTGATCGAAATACGCCGATTCATCGGATCGTTGGGATCTTCTGGGTTGAGTTTGACCGAATCAGCAAAGCCGACCACCTGCGAAACCCTCGAACCCTCGAGTCCGCCTGCAATCAACTCCCGACGCGCAGCGTTTGCCCGGTCTGAAGAAAGCTCCCAATTGGTGTAGCCAGAAGCCGCACCAGGAAAGGGTTTACCGTCGGTATGGCCCTCAATTCTCAGCGGTTGGCCGCCACCTGCCAAAACTTTACCAATCACGCGCATCAGCTTTTTGGCGTAGTCGGGCATGCCCGCTGAGCCGCTCTCAAACATGGGGCGATTTTTCTCGTCAACGATTTGGATCCTCAAGCCATCGCTTGTGACATCCATAAATATCTGCTTTTGGTACTCTTCGAGCGACTTATCACCGGCGATCTGAGACTCAACATCGGCTCGCATCTCCTCGAGCTGGCCTTTTTGCTTCGTGTTGTATTGCTCGTAGGCTTCGCTTTCCGACATCTTGCGTTGAACGCTGTTTGAGTCGGCACGCTGCTCTTGGCCAGAGGCCTTGGTAACGTTGTCACCACCGCCCTTGACAATGCTTCGTGTGTCACCAGAGCCCTGCCCACCGTCCATGGCAAGGCGCAATGGGTTTTGAAAATAAGCAGAAATACCTGCCAAATCGCCCGATGTTGTTGAACCAAGCACCCACATGAGCAAAAAGAAGGCCATCATCGCAGTCACAAAGTCTGCGTAAGCGATCTTCCATGCACCACCGTGGCCACCGCCAACAACCTTCTTGACGCGTTTGACAACGATGGGTGCTAAATCTTTTCCGGGTGCTGAAGCCATGAATATTCCAAAGACAAAAAACACTGAGGCGGCGCAAGCGCCGCCCTACATTACTTACCCTTGACCTCCTTGGCCTTTTCGTCGAACTCCTTAAAGGTCGGACGCTGATCGGGGAACATGATTTTGCGGCCAAACTCACAGGCCTGCGGCGGTGTGAAACCGTTGAGACTCGCCAATAGAATCGCCTTAACCGCAAACAAGGACTTGATTTCTAGTTCACCGCGCTGACCCATCGCTGACGCGATCGGGGCAACCACCGCATAAGAGAACAGAATCCCTAGGAAGGTTCCCACAAGTGCGGCACCAATCAGCTTACCCAACTCAGCTGGTGGCAAGCCGATCGAACCCATGGTCTGAACCACACCCATCACCGCAGCCACAATCCCGAAAGCTGGCAAACCTTGCGCCATGTTGTCAACCGCGTGAACGGCGAGGTGTTCGGTCTTCACAAACTCTTCAAGTTCTTGCTCCATCAATCCTTCGAGCTGGACAAGATTGAGTGAACCGCCGAGCATCATCCTCAAATAATCGGTCAAAAATTCAACCAAGTGATGGTTATCAAGAACTGAGGGGTATTTCTTGAAAATTTCACTATTCTCAGGCTCTTCGATGTCGGCTTCAAGCGCCATCAAGCCGTCTTTACGGATCTTATTGAGCAACTCAAACATGAGCGCAAGCACGTCGAGAAGGAAGACCTTGTTGACCTTCGAACCCTTAAACACCGCACTCAAGTCGTGCATCATCAGTTTAATGGTGCGGTTTGTATTGGAGGAAATCGTCGCGCCAATAGCCAACCCAAAAATCGTCAACATTTCTGTTGGCTGCCAAAGAACCACTGGATTTCCGCCGTGAAGCACATAGCCCGCAAGGGCACAGCCGAAACCTATGATAATTCCAAGTGGGATGACCATGATGCTTCCTTAATTCCGTACAGAGTTAACTTTGATCAGCAAAAACGCAAACCAGTAAGAGTTTATCAACCAAGTCGTTGAAACAAATTCATGGATCCGATGGTAGCGGTGATTGATTGTGCTGCCTCCAATAAGGCCTTCGCCTTTTGTACTTCCATGGTCGACTCAGCAAAATCAGTATCCACCTCAATGGACAAGGCTGAGGAAACCGACAATTTTAGATCCTCAGTTCTTTGAACCGAACGGTCGACCCTCGCTTGCGCAGCACCGACTCTAATCTGCTGCTGGATCATTTCGTCGGCAGCAGCTCGGAACTCGTTGTTGGGAAGAACGGGTCGTTCACCAAGTTTGAGAGACTCTACAAATTGACTGAGAATGCTGTCGTCACTGTAAACCAGCTGGTTCACTGCATCACTAAGGCCCTCATTATCCTTGACATCTTCCCAGGGAACAGCACCTGGGTTAAGCATATCGAGCCCTGACAATACCCCGATGGTATTGATCGAAACTGGAGCAACGCCAGCTGTTCCGCCATCAACAATGACCTTAAGATCACTGGTGTTGAAAATCCTATAACCCGTAGCATCAGCACGCGAAAGAATCTGCTTTAGCTCCTCTTGAAGCACCACAGCTTGGCTGGAGAGACCAACGAGTTGCTGCTTTCCGATCGAAGCATTTTGGGTCATGGCGTAGAGCTGATGAAAATCATCGAGCACCGCACCAGCGTCTCTCAGAGCTGATTCAGTTTCAGCCATCCGACTAGCCGCCGCGGTTTGCAGTCGCCCCAAGGCATCGAGTTGTGCGGCGGTTGTCCTCAAGTCAACGGCTTTACCCATTGCAAGCGGGGAATCCGAAGCTCGAAGGAACTTCGTGCCACCGCTCAAACGAACTTGCTCGTCTGAGAGCTGCCTAGCGTGACGTTGAATCGATACAAGTGACTCACTGAATCGATTGGCAATAGTCGTTCTCATAATTAATTTTCCGGCTTAGTCAGAGTCGTTAACGACCTGTTGTGGTGATAAGAACGTCGAACATCCGCATTGCAGCTTGAATCACTGAACTGTTTGCCTGATAAATTTGCTGAAACCGCAACAAATCAGTCGCTTCTTGATCAAGATCAACGCCGGAAATTTGCTCACGCTGCTCATTCAGCGAGACATGGACAGCAGTATATGAAGCCTCTTCCGCTCGCCACTTCGATAAATCACTGCTCACACCGGATACCCAGTCCGACCATTCACGCATGAGCACGGAACGTCCACCGGCTACCTTCATAACAAAGGATTGATCAACGGATGATTGTGGGTCAGGATCTGTTGACCAGGGTACCTCCGCACCACTCATCATGTTGGATTTGAAGGTTAACGAAGGCCTTAGGCTTCGAACGAGAACACTTATCTCACCCGATTCACTGAGCTCATACCCTTTCCCGTCGACACGAAACAATCCATCATGGAACTCGCCGTTTTCGTCGGTTGCTCCTAAGAGTGACAACCCGACCCCATCATCGACCTTGTTGAACCATTGAACTGGCTCGGCATCACCTTGCGGAAAATTAAGAGGATCGCCGAATTTTGCAAATGAAAGAGCGAATTGGTCGAGTCGTTTCAGCCAGTCCTCAGCACCCTCCGCGTAGCGCATCAAACCACCGAATTCACCTCCAACAACACCGCCTCCTCTCAAGGTACCAACGACTGTTAACGAGTCATCACGGTTCCCCTCCCCGCGGGGCAATGCAACACGAATCAGCCCGGTTGGCAAACCGTTCTGGTCCTTGTCGACGGCAAGCCTCGCTGCCTGGCCTCCCTCGACTAAGGAAAGTCCCTCAAAACGAAGCGTAGCCTGCCCAAGATCAGTCGTCTCGATCGTAGCACCAACAAGGTCGGTTAGCTCACCACTAAGTCGATCACGCTCGTCCAAAAGGTCAGCAGATGGAAGCGGTTTGCCGTAAGCTGAGGAAGCCTGGATTAATAAATTCACGCGCGATAGCGCCTCAGCCTTGTCATTCACGGCATCAATAACGCCCGACATCTGGAACAACGCCTGCCTTCGCGTCTCCTCGATGGTTGCCGCAAGATTTCTGACTCGATCGGTAAGCTCAACAGAGGTCGTCGCAAAAGCTGTTCGGGCGGTGCCAGAAGCTGGGTCTGCAGACAAATCAGACGCGGTGGTAAAAAAACTATTAAAAACCTCAGTTAGCCCAGTCGCCTCATCCACAAGCATGCGATCCATGATTTGCGCTGCGTTGTTCATGGTAGCTGCCTGCCTGACCTTAGCGTGGTTGGCCAGGTATTGAGAAGACACGAGAGCAGAGTACGATCGAACTACTGAATCAATAATGACTGTGCCGCCCTGAACAAGCGGATTGGTTGAGGCTGAAATCATTTGAGGGTGTATTTCCCTCCGATGAAACCCTTCAACAGCAGCGCCTGAAACGTTCGTTGCGACGTTGGCCATCCCGGTCTGTGCGGTTTGCAAACCAGCAAGACCCAACGTATTAATAGCAGTTATTCCTGTTCCCATGAATCCTCGCGCGAACGCTTCTGTTTGAGCAACTTACATCTATTCTGAAGGGCTAAATGTCCGAAGCACCCATCATTGCAGCGCCTAAACGCATTGTCGACTTAACGGCC
>JACCDM010836323.1_pt1 | contig 17711 bp, 16 predicted proteins | sample 7445851 | NCBI WGS metagenome assembly JACCDM01 (sample SAMN15323438, study PRJNA562643) | freshwater metagenome | isolation source: river surface water | place: USA:Blue River Watershed | collected 2017-08-16
TAATTGATACGGAAGAGTGGTCGATATGTTCATTACTAACGAAATTTGTAGTTAAATCATGATCAATTTGAGATGAACCTGATACAACACTTATTCCATTAAAGAAACTTCCACTATGAATAGTTGTCCCATTTAATACCTGAGAACTACCACTAATTACTCCTTCAGCATCTAATTTACTCTTAATCGTTGTATTAATTGAAGAAGTAAAAGTGTTTAATGAAGAGGTTGATGTTTCAATTAAATCTAACCTACCATCTGTAGAAGATGTAAATGTATTTAAACTTCCCGTCGAAGTTTCGATTAAATCTAATCTTCCTAAAGTAGAAGAACTAAATGTATTTAAACTTCCAGTCGAGGTTTCGATTAATTCCAATCTACTTAAAGTAGAAGAACTAAATGTGTTTAAGCTTCCAGTCGAAGTTTCTAATAATTCTAATCTAGTATTTGCAGAAGATGTAAATGTGTTTAAACTAGCAGTAGTTTGTTCTAAGATTTCAAATTCTCCATTTGCAGAAGATGTATATGAGTTAAATGTACTTCTTATACTTCCACTTTCAACCTCCAACGCTCCCAATCTACTACCCGCAGAAGATGTGAACGTATTTAAACTACCAGAAGAAGTTTCTAACGCATCCAATCTAAGGTTTTGCCCATTTTGTGCAGTTAATTGAGATGATGTATATGTGTTTATACTTTCTGAAAAACTTTCTAAATCATCTAATCTTCCACTATGATTATCATGTATACCTTGATTTGAAGATGTAAATGTATTAAATTCAGTTGCTAAAATAATTTTATCTTCTGAATTTATTATACCACCTTTCCAATAGTTGTTAGTATTATCCCATACTAAAGAACCAGTCTCACCGCCGGTTGAATCCAATACCTGTATTCCTCCATTAGAAGCGGCACTACCATTTAATTGAATAATATTATCTCCAATATCAACAGTTGTAGAATTTATAGTTGTAGTAGTTCCTTTAACTAAGAAGTCTCCTTTGATTGTAAGGTTTGATCCTGTAAATTGAACTGCTGCTTCTATCGATGAAGATAAAGAATTAAAATCACTTCTTATACTTCCACTAGCGGTTTCCAAAGAACCTAATCTTGCATCAGCTGATGAAGTATAAGAATTGTAAGTATTTCTAACACTCCCACTTTCAGATTCTAACGAAGCTAATCTATTATTTTGTGTTTGCTGTGAATCATTATTTGAAGAAGTATATGTGTTTAATGATGATGTGGTTGCATTTATTGCACTTATAACATCATTATTAGAAGATGTATAAGAATTTAATGTGTTAAATCTAGTATGAATAGATGAACTAAATTGTTCAGCATTTCCTAAACCATTGATGGAAGAACCGCTTATTTCTCCGGTAATTTTAAAATCACCCGATGCATTTGAACTTAATGTAGAAACAATTGTTCCAGAACCTGGATCAACAAATTTAATTGAACCAGTTGAAACATAAATATCTTTCCATATTTTTGTAGCAGAACCTAAATCGAAAGTGTTGGTGATAGATGGAATTAAAGAAGAACTCAAATTTGCATTCACTGCAACAGTATCCGAAGTTTGATCTCCAATTGTAATATTTCCCCCTAATGTTAGATTACCCTTTATTTCTGCATTTGAAGTAATGTGTAGGGTTGAAGCGGAAACAAAAGTTGAAGCGGAAACTGATAAGAAATTAGCCGCCGATGCATCTCCAACAGTTGCTAATGTTAAATCCCCACTATTACCACCAACTTGTAAAGTTCCAAGTGTGGTGTTTACATACGGTTCTCCAAATGCTAATGAACCGGATTTATCTGCTGTCGAACCTCTTCTAAATTTAAGTGCCATCTATTTTTAATTTAATTCTTTTTGTTTATATAAATATTGTTTTTCAAAACTATTAATTATCTAATTGTTTCCATTGTGCTCCATTCCATCCGTAAAAATGAAAATCAGTTGTATTAAAATACAAAGTTCCAGATACAGGAGAAGAAGGTGCAGTTGAGTGGTTTGGTAAAACTAAAACCGAATCACTTCCACTTAATGATAGTGAACCCGTTATTTGATATGAACCGGAAAGTTGTTTTGAATTTTTCCAAACACTACCACTTCTTACTAATAAATCACCCGTTGTGATTAAATTATATGTTACATCATGCGCCTCATCTAATTCCATTCCATTATCTATACGAACATGTATAGAACCATTATTTTGATTTGCTCTTAGAACTTGTCCCAATCTTACTGCATGATTTGGAGCAATTGGAGTTGTAGTTATAAATGATCCGGTATCACCTAAGTAAATAAGGTTTCCCGCCGTCATTCCAGTAGTATTTACTCCTATCAACACGCCTTCAGTTATAATCATCCCAAAAGAATCATTTGGAATATTTTCAGTAGCGATACCAAGTGTATTTGCGGAATTACCTTCCGATAAATAACTTGCGGTTTCAATCAATGGATTATCTCCTAACGCATTTACAATCCTTACAACATTTCCCTTATTAATTTGATAACCACTCATATTCTTACAATACACATCAGTTTGTGTTGTTCTAAGAGAATATGATGAGGTTGGAACTTGTTGTGATGCACTATATGCTTCTAAAACATCCAATCTAGTATCTAATGAAGATGATACGATTGTGTAAGAAGATGTGAATGAATTAAAATCAGTTCTTTGATTATTTAATCTACTATCAACCGATGAACTAAAATTCATTACATTTCCGATACCAACAATACTACCACTATATCCTTGAGAAGTTACTAATCCCTGTTGCTCATCATTTGTAATTATAATTAATCCATTATTTGTAGGAAGTAATTGAGTATTACCATCTGAATTACCAAACCAAGCGATAAGACCAGCGGGATCTCCTACTAAAAGTTCATTTCGGAAATCGATAAGGTAATCATTGGATGCGGTATGAAAATCATTTATTGGGGTTTCATCCGGAATATTAAAATCCCAATTATTATCAGGTAATCCGTCATCAAAAGGAACGTTTCTTAATTGAGAACCATCTCCTTTAAACGAACCAGTGAATGCACTTCCTGAAAAAATAGAAGCAGTTATTGAATTATCAACGAATAAATTACTTAGGGAGGCTTCCGAACCACTAACAATGACTTTTTTCCAATTTGGCATCTATCTGAAAATTTGTAAGTTAAATTGATGCCGTAGAAGAGTTCGGATATATACAAAGAAGACACACTATGGGTTTCCCCCCATTAGTATCAGTTTATTATGTCTTTTGTACATCGCGGTTGGTTACAATCTAATGATTGCCCACTCCCTTTTCAGGCCAACAATATATCAACAATAAATATTAGAAAATCTCATTAAAGAAAAAAACAATAACCCTTTCGGATTATTGTTTCTTCTCTAAATATCTTTTTTGTAATTTTAAGATGATACTGTATATGATTTCTAATTCAGTACCTTTAAATGTTGAGTTTTTTATTAGATTAAAGAGGTACTCAAACTCTTCTATTGTTAAATCAACTCCACCAACTTTTTTAGTTTCTTTTTTCTCAACAATTGGTTCTTCCTGTGGTTGAACTTCTTCTTGAACTTGTGGTTTAATTGGTTCAACTTTTTCTTTTCCTTTTGTAAAAATTCCCATAACCTATTTTTATTTTAATTATTATACATAGAAATAAATCTCTCCACCTTCTATTCTTATATTACCAACTTTTTGATATGCAGGAATGTCAGATGTTACTACTGCCGCTACATATGCATCTGGTACAAATGAAGTTGATGTGGAATCAAATGAACCGCTGAATCCCCATCTTAATTCACCTGAATCAAATGCGAATGCGTGTCCAACACCGTTTCCTTCATCTACTACTAATCCCGCTTCATCTGGATTTGTTGAACCACTATTTAAAAGAATAAATTTATCTTCAACAGCTAAGTTAGTAACATTCAAATATGTTAAGTCACCACTTACAGTTAAATCACCACTAACTGAAAGAGAACCTGGCATAGAAACTGCCGAACCATTTAATGTGATTGCAGTTGTTCCATTACCGGCTTTAATATCATTTCCACCAACAGTTAAATCTCCAACAACTTTTACGTTTTCACCATCTAAAGTTAATGCAGTTGCAGTTGATGAACTAATATCGTTACCAACAACTTTAATATCTCCTGCAAATGTTGTTAAAGTATCAGCAGTTAAAGTAATGTTAGTTGCTCCAGTTGATGATTTAATATCATTACCCGTTACTTGCAAATCTCCTCTAACTTCAACATTCGTTCCACTTAATTCAATCGCAGTATCAGTTGATGAACTAATTGTATTACCACCGATTGTAATATCACCGGTAATAGTTGGGTTATCTACCAATCCAATTGTTACTGTCTGACCGGAAACAGTTGTATTGATTTCATTAGATGCACCGGTAATTGTTAAATCCTGCGTTTTTAACTGAACGGTTCCAGTTGAAGCATCAGATCCTGATATATTCAAACTAGATACTAAACCTGTCAATCCACTACCTTCTCCGACAAATGAACCGGTGAACGAACCTGATAATGTTGTGGTAGCTTGATTGATACCTATTTTATTGTATCCGTCTGCACCAACAACTACCGCTAATGATGCGGATACGGTATTAAGTTCGGCTACCGATCCAGATACTATGACTTTTTTCCATTGTGCCATCTTCTATTTATTTACTTTTTATTTTTGGGGTCTTCTATAACACGTATAAATATATAATATTTATGATTTAATTAAAACCTAAATAAAATTCGTTTGAAGAAGAATAAATTAAACCTCCTGCTACGGCAGTAATTCCACTTTTTGCTTCCAAAACTAAACTTCCACTTACTATAACATCACTATTTTTAAATATAGTTGTTTGTTTATATGAATAATTCCCGTAAGAATTTCCTATTACTAATTGTGAATCCGAACTTTGAGATGTACTCAGTTTAGTAAAAATTAATTCACTTCCACTAACTACTTGTCCGAAAATCAAAGATGCACTTACTGAACCCGTTACCCAAAGTTTTCCGGTATCATCTAAACTTAATAAATCTTTTGTATCGAAGATTCTAAATGAAGTTGAACCACTACTAACTGATGCAGTAACATCTCCACTCGCAATCTGATTTAATTGTAATCCAACAACTCCTGCAGCAGGTATATTAATTAATCCACCTGCATCTCCAACAAAACTTCCGCTAAATGAACCCGTATAAGAACCAGAAAAGGCTTCTAATACATCAATTCTTTCATTAAGAGAAGATGATACTGAATTAAATCCCTCACCTCTAGCACCCTGTGGCCCAGCCGCAATTACTTTGACAATTCGATTTCCTTCTACTGGTTCGGAAATTACTACCGAATTTGCTTCACTATTTATAATTACTTTATTACTAGCCATTATTGAATTCTAGTTACTTCTTTTCTATTGGTTATTACACCTTCTAATAATCTGTAAACTTCATCTCCACTATATAATTCTATATCATAATACGCTTCCTCAAATGTAAAATTAGCGGTTGTATCCGCATTTAAATAAACTCCTATTTGGCCTAATGCAGCCGCTGAACCGGATCCTTCACTTCCTGTTCCTGCACTACCAGTAAACCATAAATAACTCCCTGTTCTTGCAGCAGAAGAAGTAATATCGGTTAAAGTAGCATATAAGGTATTTGAATTATCAGCATAGTCGGAACGGATTTGCATTTTCATATTGTATCCTTGCAAATCAATAGCTGAACCAGACGAATCGGTATATTCTATCGAAAATCTATAAGTTGCTCCCTGCTCTATTGAAAATGAATACTTACCTGCTGCCATTTTGAATTAATAAATTATTTAGTGTTTAACTATTATAAATATGAGAAAGAGGATATATTAAATATATTTACTTTCCTGCTTCCAATTTATTAATTCTTTCCTCTAACTTTTCAATCGTATTTTGTTGTTCTTTGATTGCTTCTATAAGGAGTGCAGTAAGTTTATCGTATTTAACAGCTTTGTATCCACTATCTCTGGTTTGAACTAATTCTGGAACAACTGCTTCAATTTCTTGTGCAATTACCCCAACATCATGTCCATCATAACCATGTTCTATATTTGGAATCCAATCAAATTCATATCCTCCAATTTTCTTAACCTTTTCTATTGGAGAACCTATTTGAATTATATTGGTTTTAAATCTTTTATCAGATGAAGAATATGCCACAATATCATTTGTCGCATCAATTCTACCGGTAGTAGCACTCGCTGCCATACCAACACCTAATGAATTATGTCTTACATCAGAAGTTGTTAAAAGTGCCTGATTAATATAAGTTCCATAATTAGTTGTTAGCGTCAAATCAACCTGAGATGAACCACTTATTACTCCTTCCGCACTTAATCTTGTTTTAATTGTAGTATTGATAGAAGAAGTAAATGAATTCAATGAAGCGGTTGCGGTATTCAATGCACTCAAATTACTATTATTTGATGCTGTATAAGAATTTAAACTCGCGGTAGCAGTATGAATTGCACTTATATTACTATTATTAGAAGATGTGTATGAATTAAGAGTTCCTCTTAATGCAGTTACATCCGCATCAGTAGCATAAGTTGCATCAATAGATGCGGTAAATGATTCTATTGAAGTTAATCTATTATTTTGAGTTGTGTTAGTAGAATCATTTGAAGAAGTATAACTATTCAATGTTCCTCTCAATGCAGTTACATCAGCATCAGTTGCGTAAGTCGTATCAATCGAAGATGTAAATGATTCTATCGAATCCAATCTAGAATCTGCAGAAGATGAGAAAGAATTTAAACTACTCGTAGAAATTAAAATATTACTTATAACCGAATCATTCGAAGCGGTATAAGAATTTAAACTACTCGTAGAAGTGTGAATAGCTGATATGTTACCATTATTTGAGGAAGTATATGAATTTAATGTTCCTCTTAAAGCAGTTACATCTGCATCAGTTGCGTAATTTGTATCAATAGATGCAGTAAATGATTCCAATGAATCTAATCTTTCATCCGCAGAAGATGAGAAAGAATTTAAACTACTTGTTGCAATAAGAATATCACTTATTCTCGAATCAGTCGAAGATGTATATGAATTAAAACTAGCACTCAATAAATTCAAATCAGCATCAGTTGCATAAGTTAAATTTATAGAAGATGTAAATAATTCTAATGAATCCATCCTTCCATTTGCAGAAGCTGTATATCCTTCAAATGTTGTATCCTCTAAAAATCCAGTACCAGCAACGATATTATTAATTCTCGCACTTAATGATGATGAAATCGTCATTAATGAAGATGTTAATTCAGATGATGATACAAATAAACTAGATGTTGCAGAATTTAATGATGCGGTTACTGATTCTAATGAATCTAATCTACCATCAAACGATTGTGTAATTGAATTTACCGAAGATGTAAACGAATGTAAAGAACCGGTATAATTTCCAAATTCAATTTCCGATACAAATGAAGTATCTAATGAGGCACTAAATCCTTCTAATGCATCTATTCTACTATCAAAAGAAGAACTATGAGTTGTATAAGATGAGGTAAATGAATTAAAATCAGTTCTTATACTTCCGCTTTCAGTTTCTAAACTACCAACTCTACTATCATTTGAAGAGGTATAAGAATTATAAGTTGTTCTTACGCTTCCACTTTCAGTTTCCAATGAATCCAATCTACTATCAAATGATTGTGTAATCGTTTCAATTGAATTTAATCTTAAATCAGTTGATGCAGTATAGTTGTATAAACTTTCAGTAGCTGCACTCAAATTACTTATTACAATATTATTAGATGCAGTATAAGAATTAAGCGAAGCGGTTGAAATGAACAATGCATCATTTTTAGAATCCTGAGATGCGGTATATGAATTCAAACTTGCAGTTGAAGTATGAATTGCGTTAATATTTGTAGTATTTGATGCAGTATATGAATTTAAACTTCCTGTTGAAATTTCAATATCATTTAATCTTCCACTAAATGATGAAGTTGTAGATTCAATTGAAGAAAATTTAGCATTAGCAGATGCAGTATAGTTGTTTATGGATGAACTATATGTATGAAAACTTGCACTTTGTACTTCTAGATTTTGAGTTCTGCTGTTAATAGATGAACTGAATGTGTTATATCTATTTTGTAATATAATTTCCTCTTCATTGCCAATAGTTCCCGCTTTCCAATAATCAGTAGTTGCATCCCAAATTAATGAACCGGATATTGTAGAAGCGCCACTTGCATCCCTAACCACCAAACCAGCATTTGTAGCCGCAGTTCCATTAAGAGAAATGATATTATCACCGATATCAACTGTGGTAGAATTTACGGTTGTTGCAATTCCTTTAACTAAGAAATCGCCCTTAATTGTCACAGAAGAACCAGTTAATTCAATTGCATCCTTTAATGATGATGTATAACTAAATAATCCTTCAATACTACTACTTGCTGAACTACTAAAGGTATTTAAAGATGAACTATAATTATGAAAATCATTTCTTATACTTCCACTTTCTGATTCTAAAGAATTCAATCTTCCATTTGTAGAAGATGTATATGCATTATAAGTAGTTCTAACACTCGCACTTTCAATTTCCAACGCATCCAATCTACCATCTTGAGTAACCAATGAACCGCTGAATGAGCCGGTGAAAGAACCCGAAATTGATGGTGAATAAATCCCCCCTAATACAGTTAATGAACCGGTTATAGCTGCACTATGACTAACATTGAGAGTTTCGTCAATTTTCAAACCAGAAAATAATAATCTAGTATCTTGATGGATATATATGTTTTTGTTTGCAAAACTTTGAACACTTAATATCGGATAAGGCACGGTATCATCTTCATAATCAATATAAGCACCTGCAAAATCTGCTCTTAATTTTATTGCAATATCATCGTTATAAACATCATTATTATGCCTTAATTCTAAAATAGCATTTCCATCAGATGGAGCGTTTATATTATGAGTAAAAGTTAAAGAACTTGTTAGCCCTCCACTTCCAGTTACAACATTGAATTGTCCGCCTGATATTGATACGGAACCAGAAATTGTTTCGTTTCCTATAAATGTGTTTGAACCAGTTGTTGCATAAGAACCCGTTACCCCTTCAATTGAATTTAGTCTACCATTTGTAGAAGATGTATATGAATTAAATGCAGTTCTTACACTTCCGCTTTCAGTTTCTAAACTATTCAGTCTATTATTTTGAGTAGTATTAATACTATCATTGGAAGCGGTATAAGAATTCAAAGATGAACTAGCTACATTTAAATTATCTATTCTATCATTCAATGAAGAAGAAAATGTAGTTAAATTTCCAATGCTACCGGAAAGAAATTCTATTGAACCGGTTTTTACAAATATTTCTTTCCAATATTTTGTACTACTACCTACATTATGTATATTTGTTTCTTCTGGAATTAAAGAAGAAGAAAGAGATGCAACAACATTGATAGTATCAGAAGTATCATCTCCTAATTTAAGATTTCCACTTATAAAAACATTTCCTCCAAAATAAGCGTTAGATGCAGTAAAATCTCCAGTAATAGATAATGAACCGGAGTTAGCCAAAGAACCACTCCATTTTGAATTTGAAGTTTTTCCTGTGTTAAGTTTTACCAAAGTAATTTCTTCACTACCACTAGCTCCAAAAACTACACTTTGACTATCATTATTGAAGTAAGGCTCTGAATGTGCTAAGTTTCCCTTAGCACTACTACCACCTCTTCTTATTTGGAAAGTTGCCATCTAATATTTTTATTGTTGAATTCTTTTATAAATATAAAGGTTGAAAAATAATAATATTTATTAACCAACTTTTCTTATTTTGATTACTATATTAACTAAATATTAAACTAATCGTCTGAGTTGCTGCTCCTACAGTTGAACCATTTACCCCTCCCCAGTTTAGATTATTAATCATAGGTCTCAGAGCATAAGTACTGGAAGCGCTACAAGATCCTATATTAGAAAATTCAACTGCAACCCCACCTATTTTTGGCGTACCACATCCTGTACCAACTCTCCAATTAACACCGCCTATTGTAACAGAAGTTATAGTAGCAGTTCTTAATCCGTTTGCCAATGATTGAACTAAAGTAGGGTCAGTTACCGTAGCTCCGGAATTTAAGTTACTAAAAAATCTAAACGTAGTGTATCTCCCTATCAAACTGGATCTGAATGTATTCCACGCAGTTTCAATTGTGGTTGTTGGTGCAACACCTTGTGTAAATGTTTGCGAGAATGTTACACTTAAAGTTGAAATACTAACTCCATTTTGAAAAATTATTCCCATATTAATACAATCTTTCTATCGATATCTTTTATTATTCCACTGTTACAATCGCATATAAAGTGCCAGGCGTTGATGTTGGGTCACAATATACATGAAGTGAATCAAACTGATTAAGTGTTAATCCTGTAAATGTATATGTTTGAATTGTATCCTGTGTCAAACTCAATGTTGCGGTTGCAATTTGAGATGCAGATGAAAACGCACTACCATTTGCATTTTTATAAATTGCGATTTGTGTTGAATTTGGCCCAGCTGCATCTTGTCTTAAAAATACAGTCACCTTATTTAATAAAGTAGTTGTAACCATAAATGCCGTATCCGAAGATGGAGATGCGGAATCGGAAGCAGTTCTTGTATTGGCATTAAAGTAAAATGCAGATGCATTACTTCGGTTTGTTGCCATATATAATCTAATAGAACCTCTCGCAGTAGCACCAGGAGTTGCTACCCAACTATTAGAACCGGTATTATATGAAAGCATATATCCATCAGTAATTGAACCGGATAGACTATCATTCACATCCGATAATTGCCATAATCTAGCTCCTAATGATCCGGAATTTGATATATTTAGACTTCCTGTTATAGTAAGAGAACCGGATATCAATTGAGAACCACTCACTTCTACATACCCATTATTTTGAACAATTAAATTACTACCACTTGTCAAATAAAGTGATGAACTATTTGCTGATATAGATGAACTAATTGTAGTTAGAGCAGTTACCGTCAATGAACCCGTAATTATCTGATCAGCTTTAAATTGGTTTGAACCAGTAGTTGCATAAGAACCGGTTTTACCATTTAATGAAGCAGTTGTTGAATTTATACTTGCAGTATAAGAATTCATTGAAGATGTATAAGAATTTATACTACTACTATATGATGTAAAACTAGATGTTAAAGTATTAAATGTACTTTGGGATAAGAACATACTAACATCAGTAGAACCACCTCCCCCTGCACTTGCAATTCTACTATTTACCGATTCACTAAATGCAGTAAATCCTTCTACCGATGATGATAAAATATTACTTCCATTTAATATTTGTGAACTACCACTTACTAATCCAGATGGTAATTGAGATGAACCTGATATTACACCATTTGGTAATGATGTTAAAAATGAACCAGTTTCACTCTCGGTAATCCAACTACCACTTACACTTTCAATTGAATTTAATCTATTCACCAAACTTGCAGTCGAAATACTTGCAGTATATGAATTAAAAGATGATGTAGTAACTAATGAAGATGTATCAATATTTAATACCGAAGAAGTTGTTGCAAATCCTAATGAAGTTATTTGTGCGGATGAACTTATCGCTCCACTTAATGAAGATGTATATGTATCGAAAATTGATTTAGATAGAAACATTGATACATCCGTTACAAAACTTCCGGTTTCAGATTCAGTAATAAATGATGAAGTTTGCGCGGATGTTATGTAAGAGGAAGTTACATTTATCAAAGAATTCACTCTACTATCAGTTGATGCAGTATATGAATTAAATGATGAAGTTGTTACCAATCCACTTAAATCTTGTTCATTTGTTGCCGCAGTTATTCTACTATCAAAACTAGAGCTATCAGTTTTATAAGATGATGTAAAAGTATTAAAAGTAGAAGAACTTAAAAATGGAGTTATATCAGTTGACTGAGAAATAAATCCATATGCAGTTATTTGTGCCGATGAACTAATACTACCGGATGGTATTCCAGTAAATGCAGTATATTGTGAACTTGAATCAGAAAAAACCAACGCTCCTTCCGAATTAAATTTTAATGATCTAGAAGGTTTCGAAAAGTTTATACCAATTCTATACCCCATTGATAGCGAGCCATCATTCAACGTAATTTTATTGAATGGGTATTCATAATTTACAGCAGTTACGTTATAAGTTCCACCCCCTACAATTGTAGCTGTCCAACCAACTGCAACATTTTGTGCATCCGGATATTGAACTACATAAGCCCAAAACTCATTATTTGGTGTTGGATTTTCGTTTATAGCATACGCAGTTCCTCCTGTAATAAATAAATTCAGAGAACCACTTATAGTCTGAGATGATTTGAAAACATTTGAACCAGTTGTTGCATATGAACCGGTTTTGTTTATTAACGAATTTACTTTAGAATCATTCGATGAAGTGTATGTGTTAAAAGTAGAAGCACTTAAAAAAGGCGTTACACTTATTGTTTCTAAACTATCAACTCTATTATCAAAACTTGCACTATCTGTTTTATAAGAAGATGTGAAAGTATTAAATGATGAACTTAATAATAAAGAAGATGTATTAACCGAACTAACCGATGCGGTATATGCCTCAAAAGATGATGTTGATAATTTAGATGCGACCGATAAAACCGATGCACTCGCAAAAGCATTTAAAGAAGATGTAATAGAAGATGCACTTTGTAATAATTCTATTTCAGTAGCAAATGTTACATCAATACTTGCACTAACAAATTCTATAACTCTTTGTAAAGTAACTTTTTGAGTTTCATTACCATCCACAACAGGTAAAATACTACTCGTTGTTAATTGTTCTATATTATTAAGTGCTGATATTTTTGGCATTTTATTCTGCTATTAAATCGTTTCCATCTTCAGTTTGAATTGGTAATCCAAATACATCAGGAGATTCGGTTTCAATTCTATTACCCAATAATTGATTCCCAAATTCTTCCAATGGTTTTTCCAAAGATGTAGTTAATCTTCCATTTACATCGAAACCATCACTTCCTTGTAAAACAATTTCATTTGTAACAATTACCTTTCTGATACTGAATCCTTTTTGTGTAGTAGGTTGATTATCGAATCTCTTAGGTAATAAGTAAGCATTTACTGTTAAATTACAAGTAGTTCTTACTATTCTCTCCGAACCCGCCCCAACATCTTGTTGTGTATCAAAATTAGCAACTGAAACTCTAAATTTATAATTACCATCTTCACCCCAATATGCATTATCTGCATATTGAAATTGTTCTATGATTTTATTATTATGCTCGGTGTACCCTGTCCAAAACATTACTTCGTATGTTAGGGTTACATAGTTTGGCATCCTTACATCATACGCTTCAAATCTTCTTTTGAAATCAGGATTTAATAATGAGAAACGGTCGTATGCATGTTTTTGAGAATACTTTTTTACGGTTGGGTATGTTACTCTATGGTCTTTTAAAAATCTCAATGCATCATTTGATTCAATTGAGTTTCTTTTAAACATCGCAATAGGTAATTGAATTTTACCCAATTTATCTCTTAAATAACCATCTCTTTTAGCACCCTTCCATCTTTCCGCATTTCCATAGATAAGTGGAACTTTTACTTTAATACCATTTTGCTCCACCTCTGGCATTAAATGTTCCTCCATATATTTAGCAATAATAGTATCTACATCCAACAATGATATTTCTAACATCTTGGATTCATCCTGCTTCACTATTTTTGAAAATTCTTTATCTGCCATTATCTTACGATTTGCTCTAAGTTAATTGTAGTATTTCTACTAATAAATGTTTCACATATAATTGAAAACTTATTAGCACCCTGTCCACCTATCCATTGGTCTTCATTTACATTTGATATCTCATAATAAGAGCCATCTAAGTAAACATAATCTCCAATCTCAGGATAAAAATCATTTTCAATTAAAGTATGACGGTTAAATCTGAAACGAGTTGTTCTACTAGCATCTGCTCCAAACCCTTCATAATTCGCTTCAGTAGCATCTCTTTCAATTACAGAGTATGTTTCCATTCCCTTATAATATCTTTTATTTAGAGATTCACCATAGAGATTATAGGCAGTTTCTGCAATATTAACTTTGAAAAGGGTTACTAATGTTTCAATCACATCATCAACCATCTCCGAAGAAATCTGCTCAAAAAATTTTATATCTCTCGCTGAATTAAAACGTGGCATATTATCCTATATAAATTGCTAGTGGAACTTTTTGTAACATCTCTAGTTGTTGCTGAGCTTCTGCTGCCTTATTTTCAAATTGAGTTTTTCTACTTAATTCTTCTAAATTTTCTCTCAATTGTGTAATAAGGTTTTCCTTTTCAGTTGTAGCCTCTGCTCTAAGTTGCGCACCATCCAAAGTGGTTTCTCCACCAGGTATAGGAATAGTATTATATTTCTCTCTGATAGCTCCCAATAATTCTTTGGATAGAGCCAATGTATATTTTCTAATCCATTGTTTACCAACATCATTTATCTTTCTATAAGGTATAAAATTATATCTTATATTAGAATAATCTGATACAACATTTGGAGTAGTTGTTATTGAATTTTTTTCAAAATCTTTCTTCACATAATATTCAAAATAAATAATCTGGTCTCCAGTTGGAATTGGAAATATTTGTAATTGATTATTTATAATATTAAATGTATGAGCCGATTTACGAATTTGGTCATTAAACTCAATTGCCTGAATTCTTAAAAGGTCTTCATAAAATGGTAGTAATACGAATTGGGTTGCAGTAGAAAACGAACTAAATCCAAATTCTTGTGTAATATTCAAAGTTCCCATACCACTAACCGCATAAGGGTCAAAGAAGCGGGAAAGAGCCGGCTTTGGTTCGAAATAAACTTTAGTAATTTCTATTCTACTACCACTTTCGTATGTATCTGCGAAATCTTTTAAATCATAAGATTGTGTATAAGCACTTGCACTTACAAATCCTCTTTTTATATCAGTTCTACCACCAACACCTGCCAATGTTCCATACGCATCACTTATTCTTACGATTGTAGGAACAAATGAACCATCAACTAATTGACCGGTATAATTTGTAGAAGTACTTTGTCCGGAAACAATTGATAAATTATTACGAATATTAAATTGGTTTACCTGAGCACCATACTCTGATACGGATTCTTCGAAACATGCAAAGAATTGCTCATCGATTAGTTCTACATCTATGATAGGATACCCCAATCTTCTTGCACACCATAATGCTACCTTTGGAGCATCATCTCCAAATATACTATCATCATCGTAAATTCCAAATGGTGTTTGACCAGTTTCAAAAGATGATGATCCAGGATAATGGTTTATAGTTGAGTTTACTGACATTCAGATTTATGTTTGAGGTTAAGCTAAATTAACCAATTTATATTTTGTTGAATATAACAATTTCGCAACATTATCCAATTCGTTTTGAATCCAGCTTTCCTTTAAATTATCTGCTTTTCTTTCATACTTTAAAAAAGTAATTAATTTATCGAAATATGCGATTATATTTTCCTTACTAGCATTATTATCAGTTCCATTCACCTGCTTAAATTCTATTAATCCAAATTGTCCCTGATATGCTTCAATTAAACCATCTAATAGTGGGATGATAGATTCATAATATTCCTGCAATGCTTTATGTATTGCAAATGAACCAGGCCCTTTTACTTTAAGGTGAAATTCCTGAGTTTGAGTTCTACTATGTAAAAATATAGAAGCTAAATTCTCCATTTATTGATTTATTTTATTTATATGTATAAATATCATTTCTGAATTAAAAAAGAATTTGGAAAGATTTGCACTCTTTCTCTATCTATACTCTTTTCCTCAATTAACTCATTCATAGCTTTCAAAACCGATGGGTATGCATCTATATCATCTCCCCCCATATATCCACCTACTTTAACTCTACTCCACCAATTATTCATATCTAATTTCACAATATCGTAGTTATGGTCTCCATCTATATAAACAAATTTTAGAGATTCCTCATCATACCATTTCCACAACCATCTACTATCTCCAATCATAAGATTTATATACTCTTCTACCCCACATAAACGATAATGTGCTTTAATCAATTCATCGATTGGAATGTTAGTAAGTTCTTTTGAAAAGCGGTATTCATAAAATGATTTGGGGTGATCCCCCCTCCTAACATCTGCATCGATTTGCCAAAGTGAATCTATGGTATCAAATTTTATTCTCTTCCCACTTTGTTTGATTAAGGAAGCCATAAAGATTGTTGATTGACCGAAGAATGTTCCAATTTCTACTATGGAATCCCCATCTTCTAATTTATCAATTATGATTTTATAAATATCTTCTGCACATCCTATCCAACCTGGAACATCTTCATAGGTTTTGATTTTACCTATTTCGTATTTATCTTTTATTGTATGTAACCTCATAAATTTAAATATAAAAAGATATAAAAAAAGGGATAATTTCTTATCCCTTAACTTTACCATTAAACCTAAAATATATTAGTACTCAATCATTGAAATTGGAACATTATAAGAACCGAACCCACCACTCAAAACTTTTAGGGAAGCTTTAGTTCGGTTAATTTTCTCAACACGAAGTTGTTTACCCATCAACTTAGGGTGATTCACCTTAACATTCATTCCAACTCGCAACTCCTGCTTCTTCTCAAAAGAGGCCATAGCTCGTTTGGATTTCATTACTTCTACTACTAATGAGTTGAGGTTTCGTAACTCTTCTAAACTCATCTGATTCAATTGGGAAAAATTCATAATATTTTATGTTTTAAAGTTTATAATTAAAGATACATTTTAGATTCTTCGGCCCAATTCTCATTCACTAAGGCCCAATAGGGTGTGTTAAGGTAGATAATATCGTATCCACTATCATTAGTTTCGATTTGTACAATACCTTTCTTAACTAACGAACCCAATGCACCTCTGATAATCTTAGTAGAAATACCCAACTCATTGGCTATATCATTTACATCCACATCCGAAAATCCAGGTTCAGCATAAAGACCTCCAATAAAGGATTCTAAGGTTTTTGATTCTAATTCCGTTAAATTTAATTCTGAAATGTTCATATTTTTATATTTTAAAAATTATTTTAACCACAAATCGTAAACATAATCATAACTTACTTCTAATTCTTCAGCAAGTCTCTCAAACAATCTTTCTCTAATGATACTATCACCGACACCAATGTATCGATAAACATCACCACCTACAATCAATTGATTCAATAAACCAGCAAAAGTTGGAGTTTCATTAAGTTCTATACCCAATTCATCAGTTGGGTAAGTGTTCAAATAAAATTCTTTAATAGTCATATCTCTTATCTCTTATTACATAGTAAAGATATGATAAAAGTTTGGATTTTCCAAGCCTTTTTGAAAATATTTTTAAAATTTTTTTATTGATTATCAATGAGTTATAGACATAAAAAAAGGGGATGATTACTCATCCCCAATTTTATTCTGTTATATTAGAATTTATTTAACTGAATCCGAAGATTACAAGTTAGCTAAATCTTTAACAAAAATCTTACCATAGAATTCTGGTCTTACGATCTTCTTAGCGTATCTTGTCATAACACCTCTTCTTGGAGTGAAGTTATCTGGGTCATACACTAATGGAGTCATAATCAATGGTACATACGGAGCATA
>JACCDM010478352.1_pt1 | contig 17710 bp, 9 predicted proteins | sample 7445851 | NCBI WGS metagenome assembly JACCDM01 (sample SAMN15323438, study PRJNA562643) | freshwater metagenome | isolation source: river surface water | place: USA:Blue River Watershed | collected 2017-08-16
CCCTCCGGTGGCCCGCATTCAAGCCATGTACCGCCAGCACTTGTGGATCAAGCTTCCGGCCGACGGCAGCGTCAAGGCCACCAAGCGGCGCCTCCTCAAAGAAATCGACGGACTAATCTACCACCCCCACGGCCGCAGTGCGCGGGTCATCGTGGACGTGGATCCGAACTAATCTAGTTCCTCGTTTCTGGTTTCTGGTTTCTGGTTTATTTCCGAGCCTCCAGCCCGCAATAGTTATTGGACCAACGAGCCAATCCCAGCTAGCCTTGCAAACCTTGCCAATTGGCCAACGAGCCAATCTTGCCAATCTCAGCTAACCTCGCTAATCTCAGCGAACCTTGCCAAAAGCTAACGAGCCAATCTCAGCGAACCTTGCCAAAAGCTAACGAGCCAACCTCGCCAACCTTGCTAACTAGCTAACTCGCTCCAGCACCATCGCCGACGCGCCGCCACCGCCGTTGCAGATGCCTGCCGCGCCGTAGCGGGCTTGGCGGTCCTGCAGCACGCTGATCAGGGTTACGAGGATGCGGGCGCCTGAGGCTCCGAGTGGGTGGCCCAGCGAAACGGCACCGCCGTGCACGTTGGTTTGGGCGGATGTGATTCCGAGCAAGTCCACGTTGACCAGACCGACGACGCTGAACGCCTCGTTGAGCTCAAAAAAGTCAATGTCGCTCACAGTGATTCCGGCACGCTTGGCGGCCAGGGGCACGGCTTTGGCCGGAGCCGTCGTGAACCACTCCGGTTCGTGGGCCGCGTCAGCGGCACCCGCGATGCGGGCGAGAGGCTTTAGGCCCAGCGCTTTCGCTTTTTCTTCAGACATCAAAACCAGCGCCGCGGCACCGTCGTTGAGGGTTGAGGCGTTGGCAGCGGTTACGGTTCCGTCTATGGTGAATGCGGGGCGCAGCGAAGCAACCTTGTCACGCATTAAGTTGGTGTACTCTTCGTCGTGGGCGACCTGTACCACGTTGCCTTTGCGGTCCTTGACTTCGACCGGAACCACTTCGCGATCAAACTTGCCCGCCGCCCATGCGGCCGCACTGCGGTCGTAGGATTCCAGTGCGAACGCATCCTGCTGCTCGCGGCTGTAGTTATGTTCTTTGGCGCAGAGGTCGGCGCACACGCCCATCACTTGCTGGTCGTACACGTTCATTAGGCCGTCTTTGGTCAAGCCGTCCACCAAGGTGGTGTTGCCAAACTTGGTTCCGAGTCGGCTACCGGGCAGGTAGTGCGGAACCTGAGACATATTCTCCATTCCGCCCGCCACGACCACGTCAGCCTCACCCAGCGCAATGGCTTGAGCGCCCAAAGCGACCGCCTTCATACCCGAAGCACAGACCTTGTTGACAGTGGTACACGGAACCGAATTCGGTAATCCTGCACCCAATGCCGCCTGACGTGCCGGAGCCTGACCGACGTTGGCCTGCAGCACGCAGCCCATCAAAACTTCGTCAACTTCTTTAGCATCAAGGCCAATTTTGGCAAGGGCGCCGCGGATGGCCGTGGCTCCAAGTTCCGTGGCGGGAACCGAGCTAAGGGCACCCATAAAGCTTCCGATCGGGGTCCGCACGGCGGACACAATAACTACGTTTTTCATCATCAAAAGGTTGTGCTGCGAAGATACTGCTGGACTATGTTAAATCATCTTCTGTGCCTATATTTGCAGCCCTTCAGCCAGGGGTTAACCGCCCTATACTTGAAACCCGGTGAGGTGGGTGAGAGGCTGAAACCAGTAGTTTGCTAAACTGCCGTACGGGTAACTGTACCGCGGGTTCGAATCCCGCCCTCACCGCCAGCGCTAACCAAGCGCACTGAAACCAGCCCCCCGGGCTGGTTTTTTTTTGGATGCAGCGCACCGAGTCAAACCTCGTGTATAGCGAGGCGTGCTGCATCCAAAAAAGTCGTCGTCGCGATGCGCGCCGACACAGTGCGCTTGGGTTGTGCTGAGCTACCCACCACGGGAACGCTGAAGGCAATCCCGTTCCCACCCCAAGGGAACGCCGAAGGCAATCCCTACCTTCGCAGCCTAACCCTTACCAAACCATGCTCCACGTCGGCCTCACCGGATCCATAGGCAGCGGAAAATCCACCGCCGCTAAAGCCTTTGAAGAACTCGGAATCCCCGTCTACTTCGCCGATGACGCGGCCAAGCGCCTGATGACTGAATCCGCACCGTTGCGCGACGCTATCGAGGCCGAATTTGGCCCCGGAATCTACCTTGACGGCGTGCTGCAGCGCAAGGAACTCGCGGCGCGCGCCTTCGCCACCGACGAAGCCACTCAGCGCATCAACGCCCTGGTGCATCCGGCGGTTCACGACGACTTTGTCGCATGGTTTGCCGCCCAGACAGCACCCTACGCCGTGCGCGAAGCAGCCATTCTCTTCGAATCTGGAACCTACCAAAACTGCGACGCCGTCGTGCTGGTGGAGGCTCCGCTTGACCAGCGCGTGCAGCGCGTCATGGACCGATCGGGCCTCACCGAGGCCGAAGTTCGCCAGCGCATCGCCCGCCAATGGCCCGACGCCCAAAAGCGCGCATTGACCACGCCACGCGACTTCATCCTTGACAACAGCGGTTCCGAATCCCATCTGCGCGACCAGGTCGCGGCCGTGGACGCCGAACTCCGCCGCCGCTAAGCTTACTCGGCTTCGCCGACCGGTAGCAGCAAATGTGCGTGCTTCACCACGTAGGTTCCGCGCGCAAGCGACGCGAGCCCAATGCGACCGTTTTGGCGGTAGCGCACCTCGACCGGAACGGCTGTGATTTGGGTTCCCTCAACTTTGAGCACACAAGGTGCATTTTGGTAGGTGACCAGCGCGTCTTCGGGTAGCGAAACCAACTTCTCGGGCGCACTCGCGACCTCGGCCCGCACGAACTGACCGGCACGGAGTTCCGGACTCGCACCCACGGGGTGTGCGTGCACGCGAAAGGATCCGCCGTCTCCTTGGGCCTTGCCGACCTGCTTAATGACGCCCGTGTAGGCCTTGGTGTCGCTGCCAATGCGGTAGTCCAGCGTCTGGCCCACTTGGAGCTTGGACACTTCAGGCCCAAAGACCTGAAGCTCGAGGTGGCTGTGGCTTGGGTCTTCGACCGTCATGAGCACGTCTTCGGGGCGCACATACCCGCCGAGGCTCACCTTTAATTCGTGCACATAGCCGTTGAACGGAGCCCGCACGGCGACGCTGCGTTGGATTCCGCTGCGCTCCACCTGTGAAGGTTCTAAGCCAATTTGCTGAAGCTGCGCGGATGCCGACTGCATTCGGGCCCGCCAGCTCTGCTGCTCTGCAGTGCGCTGCTGCACCTCACGCGTGCTCGAGGCGTCTTGGCGCTGAAGACTCACGGCTCGGGCCAACGCGGCCTCGGCGGCCTCGTACTGGCTTTTGGCCTCGAGGTAGGCTTCTTGAGCCCGCACGTAGTCGGGGTGCTCCAAGGTCAGCAGCACTTGGCCTTTTCGGACCAAATCGCCTTCGTACGGAGCAATACTGCGCACAAATCCGCCCAAGGGGGCATTAATACTGGCCTTGCTTTGGGGCGGAATCTCGACGCGTCCATTGCACGCAACCAAGGTGCTAAAGGTCTCGAGTTGTGCCGAATCAAGGGCCACGCCTTGGGCGGCCATTGCGGAATCGTTCCAGGCCATAAAATCGCCCGCAACGGCCTCGAGTGCGACTTCTGGAGCCGAAGAGCAGGCCCCCAATAGGGCTGAAAAACTTGTAATTAGGATAAAACGCTTCATAAACTAGGGTGCGAAGATTGGTAGAAACGAACCTGGCAGGCGGCGCTGCGCGCGGCGAGTTCGGCATCAAAATGGGCTTGAGCAAGGTCCCACGCGCCCGATTGGGCAAGGCGGTACTCATAAAAATTGACTTCGCCTTCACGAAGCTGGGCCGAAAGGCCCTCAAACAGCAGGCGGAGTTTGGTCCAGTCTGCTTCGCGCGGAGCGCGCAGCGCCCAACGCGCAGCGTTGGCCCGCTGCGCGGCAAAATCCTGGCGCATTTGCCGCGCTCCGTACTCGGTCTCGACCTCGGCCATCGCGCTCGAAATGCGCGACTGCCTGCGACGCGCTTGGGCGGCGGGGTCCAACGGAACCGACATGCCCACCACAACCCCCTGAAAACCGGGGACTTTCTCGAGTTCCTGACGGAACCCGCCCACCGACCACTGCGGGCTCCAGGCTTCGGCGCCCGCCAAGCGCGCCTCAGCCTGGGCCGTGCGCTGCGCGCCCTCGAGCGCTGCTAAGAGCGCGGGATGGAGCGTCGTGTCGGCGTCGAGCAACATCGCTTGGGGCGTCAGTGCCTGCGGGGCGAGGGGCCACGCCAAGCCGGTGGCTGTCGCCAAGTCCGCGACAAGGTCCTGTAGCTGGGCTTCGAGGCGGGCCAACGTAACCTGCCACTGGTCAAGGGCGAGCTGCGCTGAACGGCCTTCGGTAGCCGACCATTCACCGGCGTCCACACGCGCTTGGATCCGCCCCGCATCACGCGAAAGCTGGCTGTGAATACGCTCGGCAAACTCCAGTCGACCGCGAGTCACGTCGTACTCGGCGACCAGCAGGGTCACGTCGCGTTCGACAGCTCGAAGCTGGGCTTCGGCTTGGGCTTCCTTCCAGTCGACGGCGGCAGCGTTGCGCTGGCTTCGGGCCACGTGCTGGGCAATCGACCCAAGGGGTTGCTCGTACGAAACATAGCGGTCGAGGTCGGCCGCGTTCATTTGTCCGTACTGAGCGGTGAGTTGGCCGTTGCCGAGAACTACCGAAGGTTCCGCTTTAGCCCTAGCCACCTCAAGCACGGCGAGCTGCGCACTCGCGTGCACCTTAATTGCGGAACGCACCGCCTCGCCAAGGCTCGGCGCCTGCTGTGCCGACACCCCGAAGGCCGCGAATCCGACGAGAAGCACGGTAACCATCCCCTTGTTCAACCAACGCTCAAAGCGTAGGAGTAGGAGGGGGAGCACCCCCAAGGTGAGCAGCGTGGCCGAAACGAGTCCGCCAATGACCACCGTCGCAAGGGGCTTTTGCACCTCGGCACCCGCCGACGTCGAGAACGCCATGGGCACAAATCCGAGGGCTGCCACTGTCGCGGTCATCAGTACGGCCCGCAGGCGGTCGGCGCTTCCGCGAACCACGGCTTCGCGCCACGGCAAGCCCTCAGTACTTAGGTCCCGCACGCGGCTGGCGAGGACGATTCCGTTCAGTACGACCACCCCAAAGAGGGCGATAAATCCGATTCCGGCCGAAATGCTAAATGGCATTCCGCGCAGGGCGAGAAAGGCGACTCCGCCTACCGCCGAAAGGGGAATGGCAGAGAAAATCACCACCGCATAGGCCGCACTGCGAAATGTGAAGTAGAGCAAGACAAAAATGAGCACCAAGGCCACCGGAACCGCGACCTGAAGCCGAGCTACAGCGGCCCGAAGGTTTTCAAAATCGCCGCCAATGTGCAGGCGGTACCCGGTGGGAAGCGCCACCGATGAAGCCAGCTTGGTTTCGATGTCAGACACGACACTTGCCACGTCGCGTTCGCGCACGTTGATTCCGACCGAAATGCGGCGGCTCGTCAGCGAGCGGCTAATCTGAGACGGCCCGACGGTTTCGATGCGCTGTGCGACGGCCGTCAACGGAACCAGGTCTCCGTTGGCCCCGCGGAGCAGCACCGAACCCGCTGCGGCGTCGCTTCGGCTGCTCGAATCCAAGCGCACCGCTACGTCAAAGCGCTTTTGGCCTTCGTACACGGTGCCGGCAATGCCTCCCGCAAACCCGTGCTCGATAGCCTGACTCACTTGGTTCAGTGTGATTCCGTAGTAGGCCATGGCCTGTCGGTCGGGAACCCATCGGTGGAAGCGCATTCCCTGAGTGGCCTCGACTTTGACGTCAGCCGCGCCCGGAATCCCCTCGACGGCCGCAGCCATACGCGCGGCGAGCACCGCGAGCGTGTCAAGGTCGTCGCCGTAGAGCTGTAGAGCGATGTCGCTCTTGGATCCGCTAATCAACTCGTTGAATCGCAGCTGAATGGGCTGTGTAAACTCAAATACTGCGCCCCAGACATTCGCGAGTTCCGCCTCCATCAGTGCCACCAATTCTTCGCGTGTTTCGGCGCTGGTCCACTCAGACTTCGGCTTGAGCAAAATCATCACGTCGGCCGCCTCCATGGGCATTGGGTCGGTCGGAACCTCAGCCGTACCAATCTTGCTCACCACATGTGTGACTTCCGGGAACTTGGCCATCAAGCGCTGTTCGGCCTGGGTTGTAATGCGCGTCATTTCGCCGAGGTTGCTCCCCGTCGGAATCGACAACTGCATCGCCAAGTCGCCTTCTTCGAGGCTCGGAATAAACACGCTTCCGAGTTGCTGAAAGAGTAGCAATGCGCCCACGAAAAGGGCTAGGGCCACCGACAGAATGCTTCCGCCACGATTCAGAGCTCGCTGGAGCACTGATTCGTAGCGAAGGCGAAGCTGGTGCATCACGCGTTCAGAGCGGTTTTCGCGCTCACCAGGTTTAAGCACCAAGGCGGCTAAGGCCGGAACATAGGTCACGCTAGAAATCAACGCACCAATGAGTGCAAAGCCTACGGTTTGGGCCATAGGGCGAAACATTTTGCCCTCGATTCCGGTAAGCGAAAGAATCGGAACAAACACGACGAGAATGATGAGGACGCCAAAGGCGGCGGATTGATAGATCGCGCCCGCACTGCGCGCCACCACCTCGTCGCGCTCGACCGAAGGCATGCGCGCTTTGCCGTGCATGGCGGCCATCACGGCTTCGACGACAATCACGGCTCCGTCGACGACGATGCCAAAGTCAATCGCGCCAAGGGACATCAAGTTGGCTGAAACGCCCGCCAACCGCATGCAGGCCAGCGCAAACAGAAGCGACAGCGGAATCACACTTGCCACCACCAAGCCTGCGCGAAGGTTGCCGAGTAGCAAAATCAGTACAAATACCACAATAAGGCCACCTTCAATGAGGTTGCGGCTCACGGTGCTCAGGGCGCGTCCTACGAGGTCCGACCGGTTGAGGTAGGGTTCGATGCGAATTCCGGGTGGCAAGCTTGGGGCGATTTGGGCCATGCGGTCTTCGATGGCTTGTGTGACCTCATAGCTGTTGGCGCCCTTGAGCATCAAGAAAATCCCGCCCACGGCCTCGCCCTTGCCGTCGCGCGTAAGGGCGCCGTAGCGCGGAGCCGCGCCAAATCCGACCTTAGCAATGTCGCGTACGAGTACTGGGGTACCAAGCACCGGACTGCGCAGCGCAACCTGTTCAATGTCGCTGGTAGTTCGGTACAGGCCTTCGAGGCGAATGTACCAGGCCTCCTCAGACTTCTCGATGTAGGCACCTCCAGCGTTCTGGTTGCCTTGGGCCACGGCGTCAAACACGTCGGCCATGGTCAGGCCCACTTCGCTTAAGCGGTCGGGGTTCACGGCAACCTCGTACTGCTTGAGTTTTCCACCAAACGAACTGAGTTCTACAACCCCTGGAATGCCGCTGAGCTGCCGCTTGATCTGCCAGTCGTGAATGCTTCGCAGCTCCGCAAGATCGTAGGTGTAGCGCGGGTCTACCTCTAGGGTGTACTGGTAAATTTCGCCCAATCCAGTCGTGATGGGCATCAATCCTGGCCGTTCGATTCCGGGCGGAATCTGACCCGCGGCCTGATCGATTTGCTCGTTGACCCGTTGGCGGGCGGCCAAGTTGTCGACGTTGTCGCCAAATACTACAGTAACCACCGAGAGCCCGTAGCGCGAAACGCTTCGCACCTCTTCGACGCCTGCGAGGTTGGCCATGGCCAGTTCAACAGGGTAGGTAATGAACTGCTCCACTTCTTGCGGAGCCAGGGCCGGTGCCGTCGTCACCACCTGTACCTGGTTGTTGGTAATGTCGGGGACGGCGTCAATCGGCAGGTTAAAGGCGCTGTACAGCCCCCATGCGGCCACTGCCGCGGTACCCATAAATACGAGCATTTTGGCCCGTACTGAGAAATTTATAATACGTTGGATCATTGTTGCTTAGCAAAATTAAGGGACACGAACGGAGCTGCCTTAGCAGCTTCAAAGTCACGCTATTTTGCTTGGCGGTGGCCGTCGGGACCAGGACGTGAGGTGCCCATGTGCGCGGTTGTGCCCACTAAATAGGTCAGTACTGGGGCAAATGATGGCTTTTGGCCAATTCGAAATATTCTCAACGTCAAAAAGTACAGGAAGCTGCTGCTGGTTGGCATCTTCTGGCGCCGTTTCACAGCTCGAAGGTGCAAAGTGCTGCAGGTGGTCTCCGCCGAGGTCCACGCTGAACAATTCCCACAAAATGAACTTCGGTGGGTGGTCGCCGCTGTGGTCGTGCGGAACCAAACTATGCCCCAGCATCAGCAGGGCCGACAATCCGAAGAGCACGTTGCGCCAGCGATTCATCTTCACGACTTAAGAGGTTCCGACTTACGCACAAAGTGCCACACGCGCCACGCCATGACGGCGTTGACGAGGTAAAAGATGTACTTGGCTACAAATGCGACGTTGCCAAACAAAATGTTTTGGTACAGCTTCAGAGAATTGTAGACCAGCCAAAACACCCAAGTGTCGGCGTACATGCGGGGCATGTTGAGGGTTCCGCTAAAGGTGATGCCCGTGATGAGGGCCGTGACCCAGAATTTCGACACGTCTTCTTCTGCAATCGGATGCGATAAAAATCCGGTAAACCCCACATAGTTAAGGCCAAATGCGAGCGCGAACGCCCCAGCGGCCACCCAGAAGTAGTAGCGGTCGAGGGTGCGCGGAATCCGATCGCCGCGACGGCTCCATACCAAAAAGCTCAGGGCGTTGCCGACCATCGAGACGGGGTAGGTGAGAAAGGCCGCCTTGTTGCCCAAAAAGTAGTCGACGATTGCCGAATTGACGCTGGTTACCACGCCCACGGCGTTGCCCCAGTTCTTGCGTTTGGTGGCCCATCGCGTACCCATCATACTCACTGCGGCGCCGACGGTGCTCAAGATTCCGATCGGCAGTCCAGCAACCACCGTCTTGTGAAAGCCCAAGGCCACGGACGCCGCAACCACCGTGACGACGCCGAGGACGTCCATCCACTTGCTTTCGGTGATTTTTTGGAGCCTCAGCGACATGTTATGAGAACAGCAATTTGGAGAAATGGTGCGCGCCTGGTTCGAGGTTGTGAATTCGTTCCGCCGCGAGAACTGCTCCGAGCGCAAATCCACGGCGGTTGTGGGCGGTGTGCACGAGCTCAATTCGGTCGATGTCAGACTCGTAGCGTACCGTGTGCGTTCCAGGAACCGGGTCCTCTCTTCGGGCATAAACCGGCAGTGCGCCAGGCTCTTGGGCGTCAAGCGACCAACCGTTTAAGCCGGTGAAGTGGGTCAGGAGGCCTTCAGCAAAACTAATGGCCGTGCCACTGGGCGCGTCTTTTTTGGCGGTGTGGTGCACCTCTTCAATGCTCGGGGTGTACTGGTCTCGGTACGGAGCCATCAGGCGCGCCAATTCCTCATTTGCCCTCAGGGCGAGCTGCACGCCAAGGCTGAAGTTGGACGCGTAGACCAAACGATTTGACGCGTGTGCAAATGTTTCTGAAACGGAAGGGAGCGCGTCAAACCACCCCGTGGTGCCGCACACCACTGGGGTCTTTAGTTCTGCCAAGCGTCGCAGGTTACCTACTGCCGCGTCGGGTTGGGTGAATTCGATGACCACATCAGCGCCATTGAGGTCCCATTTGTCGGAACTTCGAATGCGCGCAACCACTCGGTGTCCGCGTGCAGTGGCTTCATCCTCAATGGCTTGCCCCATTTTTCCGTAGCCCAAAAGAGCGATGTTTAGTACCATGCCAGCGTCAGTTGTGCTCCAAAGGTAGTTTGCGGTCCAAATGCAGGGCGGAACCGGGCGCTCAAGTTCGGCGATACGTCAAAATCCACAAGATGCCCCGCGGCATACGCGTCCAAGACCTGAAATAGGTAGCCTGCGCCTACACCAAGCACCGCGTAATCCCGACGGCGCCGGTAGTCGTTTTGAAGCGAAAACAATTGATTCGTTGAAAACTGGCCGTCAAACTCGTCGACGGTCAATGGGTCGTTGTCCAGCCGAAGGTCAATTGCCGTAGTTAATCGATTGTAACTGCGTTGGTTTTGGTAGAGGTAGTACCCGCTTCCCGCCATAATTCCCCACGCAATCGGAGCCTTCCAAATCTGCTTGTTCAGAATTTGGCCCGCACCTGGAATAAGCGCACTCGCAACCGCTGCCTTTTCAGGCTGACCCCAAGCGCGCGGTGCACGAGCAGAATCAGATTGGGCCCAAAGGATGGGGCCGCTCAGTATAAGTAGGATGAAGATGGCGCGCACGGTGGGTCAAAAGTAGCCGAAACCTTGGGTTTGTCGTACTTTTGCATCCGCTTTTGGTGATCGCTGCCAGAGCATACGGCCCCGTAGCATAACTGAATAATGCATCGCACTTCTAATGCGACGAGTGCAGGTTTGAATCCTGCCGGGGCTGCTCATTTTTCCAATGCCTGATTCGATGGCAGTTGGCGCAGAGTAGGTCGCACAGCGCAATTTCGTCTAAGACGGTTTCCCACTTTAGCAAGCGAAGTTGGGTCCAGTTAAAACGTTTGAGATGTGGTTCACGGTGGTGCAACTCAAAAATGGAATAATGGGTTTCTGAATAGGGAATACGGCAATCCTTGCAGAGGCCCCCAAGAATTTTAATTACGTCAATCTTTCGCCGGACCCAGCGCTCTTGTGCTTTTCGATTGAAGCAGGCCTTGCAGTACACCATTACTTTATCTCGATGGCATTACTGTTTGTAAAATTCAGAAATACAATAAGTTAATTTGCACTTGGCGCATTGCTTGAGCGTTGGGGAATCCATACATTAAGATACGGATTCTGATTAAAAGCAACAAAAAAAAGGCGCCCAAAAGGCGCCTTTTCAAGTCGGGAAGACAGGATTCGAACCTGCGACCCTCTGGTCCCAAACCAGATGCGCTACCACCTGCGCTACTTCCCGAGGGCGGCAAAGATAAGTATTTCATGTCAAGTTCTATGAATTTCATATCGAGATTACCCCATTTACAAGTTGTTAACAAGTTCAATCCTTGTTTGAAATTTTAAGAAATTGTAAATGAGATAATTACTTAATGGTTAGTTAGACCATGACTCACAATTCAGAGCGAGCTTGTCAATAGTAAAATTAAAAATTTTAAATGCTTTGCTGTAAATTGTCCCCTCGTCGAAAACCTATCAAAATGAAAAAAATCTACTTGTCGGCCCTAGGGCTAATTGCAGTGGTTGCCTCGTGGGCCCAGTCCACGGTCAGCACAATGCCGCCAAACACAGCGAATAATGGTGGTGCTGGAGCAACTGCTTTTGAAGTGACTGCTACTTCGCCGGTGTTTATCACGGGAGCAGCTTCGGTGTTTTCGGCTGCTGCCGGTACCACAGGTCCTGCTGAGGTTTGGTACAAACAGGGGTCCATCACGAGCAATACGGGCACAGTGAGTGTGGCAACCGGATGGACGTTGGGTGTGTCGGGTACGGCTACAAGTCAAGGTGGAACGGCAACCACTCCATCACCCATCTCGTTTGGTTCTACGATGATTGCGCTCAACGGCAGTACTACCTACACGTTTGTCGTGAACGGAGCGGGTACCCTCGGAGGTACGCGCTACATGACGGGCACTACAGGGACGACCAACTCCCATACGGACGGTACTTTGACGATTGACTGCTCTTCGGGGCGTGGAGGATCCTTCCCCAACCCGACTATTACCCCGCGATACTTTGTGGGTTCGCTTACCTACATTCCTCAAGCGGCGTGTACAGGTACCCCCACGGCCGGGACTTCTGTGGCTTCTTTGACCGCAGTGTGCCCCCTTCAAAACTTCAATTTGAGTCTTACTGGCAACACGGTTGCTTCAGGTTTGACGTACCAGTGGCAGTCTGCGCCGTTTGCAACCGGACCCTGGACCAACATTACAGGTGCGACTACCTTGGTAGCCACAACTTCACAAACGAGCGATACGTGGTACCGTTGTGAAGTTATTTGTACGCCTTCTTCGTCTTCCGCGTTTTCTGCGCCCGTTCAGGTGACTACGAACTCCAACATGGCCGCGGGAACCTACACGATCGGGGCGGGAGGAAACTTTGCAAACTTTACCACGGCATTTAACGCAGCATCCTGCGGAGTCGCAGGTCCTGTAGTATTTGATGTAATTTCAAGTTCGACGCCGTACAACGAGCAAATTGTGGCCAACGACATTCCTGGATTATCGGCGGTCAATACCATAACCGTCCGCGGTAACGGGCAAGTTATTGAATCTTCCGGAGGCACCAACTGGGGAACAATAACGTTAATCGGAACCAAGTACCTTAAATTTAAAAATCTAGTAATCCGCGGTACCGGTACCACTAACTCTGCCGCGCTGCAGCTTAGGAACGACGCACGATACCTGGAATTTGACAGCTGCACATTCCAAGTTAGCACGACAACGACGGTGACCACAGTTAATCCAATTGTGGCATCTGGGTCAACAACTTCTGCAATCACGGCCGGACTTAACGTTCGCGATCTCACAATCACTAATAGCTTACTCGAAGGAGGTTACTACGGAATGACTCTGATGGGGCCGACCACAGCCCCCTTTAGTAGCAATAACTTAATCACGAATAACGTCATTAAGGATTTCTATTTATACGGTTTGTACACCACTAACCAGGAAAACAGCACTTTTGAGGGGAACGACATCAACCGTGCAACGCGGTTGGGAACCATGACGACATTCTATGGCTGGTATGCTACTGGAAATATGGCTGGAGTCAAGTTCGTGCGCAACAAGATACACAGTCCAGCAACCACCAACACCGCAGCGACGGGTACGGCATACCCTATATACCTGACCAGTGCTAACGCCACGTCGACCAATCCGATGTTGGTTGCAAACAACGCGATCTACAATCTGAACATGAATGGGCTGACCTACGCGGTGTATTTATTGTCAGGTAACTTCATCAATTTTTACCATAATTCGATCAGCTTGGATCACCCAACGGCTACTACGACGAGTGCCCAACGTGCATTTTTTGCGTCCGCAAGTTCGGGTACGTTCCAGTTCCGCAATAACGTCGTGAGCATTACGCACACCAGCGCTGCGCCCAAGCACCTTATGTACTTCTCAAGTACGGTACCAACCTGGCAAATCAACCACAACCAGTACTACATGGGGAGCACTTCTGGCACCAATTTGTTTGGTTATTGGGGTACAAGTAACGTGAACACCTTCAACGATTGGAAGGCTTTAAATAGCGGCGCCTTCGATGCGAACGGTATCTTGGCTGATCCAATTTTCGATGCAAGTCAGTTCACGCCTCAGAGTTCGGCGGGCAACAATAACGGCGACAACCTACTTACCCAGGTGCCCAATGACATTTTTGGTGTTGCACGTACTGCAACGCCCGACCGAGGTGCTGTTGAATTCACACCCCTCACGTGCCTTCAGCCAGTGGGCATCGTCGGATCGGCAACAACGAATACCATTAGTCTATCATGGGTAAACGATCCCGATGCAGACAGCGTTTTGGTGGAATATGGTCCAACCGGGTTCATTCAGGGCACGGGCTCGATCCGTCGTTTCACTGGTTCTATAGGCATACTCAATAGTAATATTCTAGATGCAACATGCTATGACGTTTACGTGCGTACTTATTGCAACGGAACCCTCGGCAGTGGTCAAGCGATGATTACGGTGTGCACTCAGTGCTTGCCGGCAGCCATGCCCTACACCATGGATTTCACCACGTGGCCACCACTTTGCTGGGATTTTGCTACCAACAGCACCTGGAACTGGCAGCATTTAGCGCCACAGGGTTATGCATTTGCTCCGATGTGGAGTTTCTCCACAGGTACCGCTACCATGAAATCTAGGCCAGTCAACGTAGCCCAAGGTGCTCGATTGCGATTTAAGTGGGCTAAGCAGTACAGCGCGACCTATCCCAACGATCGTTTGATAGTTAGAGTTCGCGAGCTGAACACCGGAACTTGGGATACCATCCGCAATATGAATGGCCCAACGTTCAACAGTCCGAACTCGGGCACAACCACACCGCCGACTAATGCCTCGGATTTTGTTGAAGAATTGATCATCCTCAATCCCGCCTTCATTGGTAAGGTCCTTGAGATTGAATTCTTGGCAACTACCGGATATGGTCCGCACCTCTACATTGATAAGGTAGTGATCGAAGCTGTGCCTTCCTGCATACCTCCTGTGGCGGTTACTGCATCCAACATTACGGCGAATTCGGCCCAAATCAACTGGGCCACCATCAACGGTACGTGCTTTAAGGTCGAGTACGGTCCCGTCGGTTTCTCCGTAGGGACTGGTCAGGGTACAGTGGTCCGCAACACAACCTCACCGACGACATTAATTGGTTTGGCGCCGAATACATTCTACCACGTTTACGTAGCTGATTGCTGCGACAGTACCAACTTCACCGGTCCACTTTCATTCAAGACCAATTGCTTGAGTCAATTGAGCGGTACCTACACTATTGGCGGTCCGGCAGGCCCAACCAACTTTGCTACGCTTGACAGTGCCATCAACGTTCTGACAGGTTGCGGTGTAAGCGGACCTGTAACCTTCAATCTAGCCCCGGGAATCTACACGCGATCATGGGATATGTTGTCCATCACTGGTGCTAGTGCTGTCAATACGGTGACTTTCCAAGGAACGAGTGCGGCAACGACTACCATAACGGTTCCTACAGGAACACAAAATGCATGGGGTTTCTCAGGAACGTCGCACATCACCTTCCGCAACATCCATTTCAACGGACATCCAGCGCCTCGCGCGTTCTGGCTTCGCAATAACGCAAACAACATCACTTGGGAGAATTGCATTCTGGTTTGCGACACCGTTACATCCGTTCTGAATTCCGGAGTGATTGTCGCGTCCAACAGCGCAACGAGTCCGAGTACTGCAGGAACCAATGCCAGCAATATTGCCATTAAGAACTCGGTGCTTAAAGGTGGCTACTACGCTGTGGCTATGTACGGATCGAGCACGACCCAATACAGTTCAGGTTTGGTAATTGAAGACTGCCAGTTCCGCCAAGTATGGGGTTATGCCATCATGTCCTACTACATGGAGAACATCAGCGTGAAGCGCAACGTCCTAAACGGAACCCGTGCCACGTTTGGTTACGGATACTACGGATTCCACAATAAGAACTTCCAGGTAAACCAGAACCGGTTCCGTGTGGCGACCTATGGTATCTACATCAGCCAAGGAAACAACTTGGGAGCGGCGCCCGTTGCGCCTTCCGAAATTGTGAACAACATGGCGATCAGTACCGGCAACACGGGTATTTGGCTAACCACAGTGAATAACGTGAACGTTTACCACAACAGCACACGAGGCAATACCTATGGGATGTATGCGACCACCCTCACGGGAGCCAACATCCGCAACAACATTTTCTCTGGTAATAGCTATGCATTTTATGCGGCTACGGCCTTTGCCAACACTCCGGTAAACTACAATATTTACCACAGCACGGGTGCCAACTTTGCCTTTTGGGGTGTGGCCTACGCCAACCTTAGTGCGTGGAAAGCTGCTGTTCCCGCGCTGAATGTGAATTCTATTCAAGGCAATCCGGGTTATGCCAATCCGGCTTCCAACCTGTCTATTATCGGAACATTGCCCAATGACGTCGGCGAGAACGGTTTGGTAACAGTTGATGTGTTTGGCAACGGCCGTCCGGCGAGCGGATCAACGTTTGTGGATATTGGTGCGCACGAATTCACACCCAAACAATGGGATGCCGAGAACATGGGTATTCTGACGAGCCTTGCCGGGTGCGGGGACAGCGCGATGCCGGTTTCGGTTGTGGTGCGCAACCTCGGACTAAATGCCATAACGAGCCTACTTGTGAACGTGCAGGTAACGGGCGGACTTACGGCCACGTTGAATGCTACCACGAGTGGTTCCATCCCTTCGGGCGGAATGGATACCGTGCTCGTGGGTACGGTCAACACATTTGCTGGCCCACAAGGTGTTAATTTTGCAGCTGTCTTAGCCTTGGCTAACGATCAAGATGCCAGCAACGATAACGCATCGGCCGGTCCAGGTAACTACATTCCGTTCTTGCCCTCAGCATTCGTACCCGACTCGGCCTGTTTTAATGCAGACAGCTCCACCTTTATGGCGATGCCGGTAACGGGAGTGACCCATGGTTGGTTTGCTAATCCTACCGACACTGTAGCTTTTGTGGAAGGTGATACGGCCCGCTTGAGTATTTCGGGACAGAACACCTGGTACCTAGGCTACGTTGGAAGTGGTCCTTCGTCCCTGACTACAACGTTTGCCGGAGGCAACAGTTGCGGAGGTGGTGCCATGATAAACATTACGGCAATCAAGAGCTTGAGTATTACGGGCTTTCAAGTCAATTCTGTTGCAACAGCAGGTAACGCGGTGCCCTTCAGCTTGTATTTTATTCCTAATGGAACCTATCTGGGGAACGAGGTAAACCCGTCTGCGTGGACTTTGCACAGTACTACAAGTGGTACCGCCGCTGGAACAGGTCAGCCTACGCTCATTAACTTGACGACGCCATTTGTTATACCAGCTGGCGCAACCTACGCTGTATATCTAAACTACAACTCGAGCTACACCAACGGAACAGGTGCAAATCAGGTATATAGCAACGCCGACATGACGGTCAATGCGGGTATTGGCTTGTGCGGACTGTTTTCCGGTCCAAACAACCCACGCGTGTTCAATGGTACCATTTTATATGGAGGAGAGTCCTGCTCCACTACCAAGGTCCCCGTAACGGTGCCTACTTTGAACCCGAGTGTAATTGCCGCGTTCTCGGCTAATGTACAAACCAACGGTGCCACGGTGGACTTCGATGCTTCCGGCTCGGTGGGCAGTACTTACGATTGGTACTTTGGCGACGGAAACCAGTCGCTTAATGCCGGTCCAATGGTGCAGCATACCTACGCCACAGGCGGAACCTACCTTGCTAGACTTGTGGTAACTGAGTCCCGTTGCGGACTTTCGGACACCCTAGATGTTCAGGTACTGGCTAATATTGGCTTGGGTGAGTCCATTTTAGGCCAGACCCTGGCGGCCTTCCCGAACCCCAACACGGGTGTGTTCACAGTGCGTATTGCAGGAATCGAAGCCTTTGAAGGCCAACTCGAGGTGCTGAACGTGATGGGCCAAGTGGTGACAGCCACGTCGGTCGACAAGCGCAGCGCGAGCCTCGACGTCAACCTAGACCTAAGCGACTACGCCAAGGGTATTTACATGGTCCGTCTCAGCGGATCAGAGGGCCAGGCGGTGCTCCGCGTTGTGGTGCGCTAAGCGTCCGTTTGACCTCTAAAAGAGTGAGACCGCCCGGGTAACCGGGCGGTCTTCTTATTTGTTGTACCTTTGCGCCCGCATAACGTCCGCCTTGCCGCCTTAAGGGGCTTCGGTTCCGAAGGGAGGAAAGTCCGGACATCACAGAGCACCGCGCTACCTAACGGGTAGGCAGTTGAGGGGCAACCCAAGGCTGACAGCTAGTGCCACAGAGAGGGAAACCGCCAACGGAGCATCGTATGAGTAACGGGGGCAAGGGTGAAAAGGTGGGGTAAGAGCCCACCAGCGTCAGGAGCAATTCTGATGGCTTGGTAAACCTCGCGGGATGAAATGCCATGTAGGCTGGCGCTTGAAGACGGCTCGTCTGAGCCAGC
>JACCDM010191821.1_pt1 | contig 17701 bp, 18 predicted proteins | sample 7445851 | NCBI WGS metagenome assembly JACCDM01 (sample SAMN15323438, study PRJNA562643) | freshwater metagenome | isolation source: river surface water | place: USA:Blue River Watershed | collected 2017-08-16
CAACTCCGATTTTCCCCAAATGCGTTGTTTGGTAAAATCTTTCCAAATGGCTTCTTTTAACTCACCCGTAGATAAGCTTTCGGTTTGTTTCTTTTTTCTGCAAACATCGCAATGCCCGCAAGCAGGTGCATTTTCTCCAAAATATTGCAGCAAAAGTGCGGTCCTACAATGGTCTTCTTCCTTACAAAATCCTAAAAAAGTGGTCCACTGCCTCCAAATTGTTTCTTCCCATTTTTTCAATTCCAGGTATGGTTGAACATCCAGTTTGGTTTTTCGAGGAGTTAAAAACTCAATCCAAGGCTCATCGGTTCCCGCTTGGAAATCGAACAATTGAAGTTGATGAAGGGCAAGGAGGCCTTGAAGGATTTTTTCTTTCGCCTGTTGGGTGAAATTGCTGATTTTGTCAAGGTCGATGCGGGAATAACCGTGAAACAAGTTTCCATCCATACGAACCAACGCCTGAGCCAACCACCCCCACTGCGAATTTTCCAATTGAAAAGCATACAAATGGGTGGGTTCTGCAATGGCTTTGATGCGATCTGGACGAATGGTTTCCGAGTCGTAAACCAATACGCCCATTTGATGCAGGGCCTTCAACGCAACCACCGTTTTCACAGGTTGAAGTTGAAATGAATGGCAGAAGTTTCGCAAAGAAAGCGAAAAATGTTGCTCGGGCTGGTCGCCAAGGGCGATTTGAAAATGATTGCAAAGTTTGTTGTAAACGCTCTCAATGGATTCAAGTTCAAGAAAGCTTTGTTGAAGTTTGTCACTTTGAATTTTCTCATCCAATTCGTCGAACAAAACCACCGAATAGGCGCGTTCGCCGTCTCGGCCAGCTCGTCCTGCCTCCTGAAAATATGCTTCCGGAGAGGCCGGTAAATCGTAATGCACCACCAATCGAACATCGGGTTTGTCGATTCCCATGCCAAAAGCATTGGTGGCCACCATCGTTCGAAAGTTATTTTGAATCCAATCTTCCTGAATCTTTTCTCGGTCCTTGGCCTTCAAACCAGCGTGATAAAATCCTGCAGAAAAATGGTTGTGATTTAAAAACCGTGCAACTTCCTCGGCATGGGCTCGGGTGTTCACAAAAACAATGGTAGAAAAGGTCTTGAAAGGTTGAAGTACTTCCACCAACAACGCAAATTTATTGGCCCCTTTGCGCACATTGTAACTCAAATTTTCTCGTACAAACGATTGTTTGAAAAGGGTTGGTCGAAGCAGATTCAGTTGAATAGAAATGTCATCAACTACCTTTTCGGTGGCCGTTGCCGTTACCGCCAAACAAGGAGTGTTGGGAATCAATTCCCTGATCTTTGCGATTTGGCGGTATTCCGGACGGAATTGATGTCCCCATTGCGAAATGCAATGCGCTTCATCAATGGCCAACAACCCCACGTTCATTTGTTTTAATCGTTCCTGAAACAACGGTTGTTGGAGCCGTTCTGGCGAAATGTAAAGAAATTTCGTTCCTCCAAAAATGCAATTGTCCAGGATAACATCTTGTTCGTGAAACGATTGATGGCCAGAAAGATAGTAGGCAGGAATTCCTTTCTGTTTTAAGTTTTCGACTTGATCCTGCATCAATGCCACAAGTGGAGAAATAACGATGGTGATTCCATCCAAAACCATTCCGGGAACCTGAAAACAAATGGACTTTCCTCCGCCGGTAGGAAGCAGGGCCAAGGTATCGCCTTTCATCGCAGCTTGAATGATCTCCTCCTGCAACGGTCGAAAAGCGTCGAAACCCCAATACTTTTTTAATACTGCAAGCGGAGTCGGACGTATTCTCATCCCATTTGAGCTTCGATGGATTGAATAAAAGAATGGATGATTTTGATGTGTAATTCCTGAGCTCGGTCGGCAAAAGGGGTGGTGGGTGCGCAAATTTCTGCATCGCAAATCCCCCGCATTTTGCCCCCATCTTTTCCGGTTAAACCCACCACTTTTATTCCCATTTCTTTGGCTACTTTGATGGCTTCCAAAACATTTCCAGAGTTTCCGCTGGTAGAAATCCCCAACAAAACATCGCCGGGTTTCCCCAATGCCTCCAAATAACGGGAAAAAATGAAGTTATAACCGTAATCGTTTCCTACGCAAGAAATATGGGATGGATCTGAAATGCTCACCGCTGCCAATGCCCGGCGATTTTCTCGAAACCTGCCCGAAAGTTCTTCGGCAAAGTGCATGGCATCGCACATCGATCCGCCATTCCCGCACGAAATAATTTTTCCCCCGATCTTCAAACATGCCACCATTAATTCCACAGCATGATCAAAGTTTTTTGCTTGATCTTCTTGAGTTAAAAAATGACTTAAAACCTGTTGGGCTTCTTGGATATTTTGATGAAGGATTTCGGATGGTTTCATACGTCAAAAATAAGAATTAGATGGATTGATAGGCGCGTTGCCACAACCAAAAATCGAGGACCGTTAAGGCCGTCATCGCATCCACAATCGGAACTGCTCGAGGCAGAACGCAAGGGTCGTGCCGTCCTTTTGCTTTCAGTGTTGTGGGCTCGCCTTTAAGATTGATGGTCGATTGATCCACGGAAATCGTAGAAGTAGGTTTAAATGCTACCCGAAACCAAACGGGCATGCCATTCGTGATTCCTCCAAGTACTCCGCCACTGTGGTTGGTGGAAGTCATCGCCTTTCCTTGCTCCATGCCAACAAATTCATCGTTGTTTTCACTTCCAAAACGTAAGGTTGAAGCAAATCCATCGCCCATCTCAAAGCCTTTGGTGGCGTTGATGGAAAGCATCGCATAGGCTAGCTGGGATTCGAAACGGTGAAAAACCGGATTCCCTAACCCAGCAGGAAGACCCTGAACCACCGTGGTGATGATTCCTCCCACCGAATCGCCCTTCTTTTTGGTTTCAAGAATGAAATCCTCCATTTTTTTTGAGATTTCGGGGTGAGGACAACGAATAGGACTTTCTTCGATGGTGTTTCGGTCGTAAAAATCGTTTGAAAAGGGTACGGAAAGGTGATGAACGGACGAAACGTAACTGGAAATTTGGATGCCTTGCTGAGCAAGAAACTGCTGGGCCAACGCACCTGCAGCCACCCGCGCTACCGTTTCTCGGGCCGAACTTCGTCCTCCACCGCGCGGATCCCGAATTCCAAATTTCGCTTGGTAGGTAAAATCTGCGTGGCCCGGCCGGAAAGACCGTTCCATTTCTTCGTAATCGGTCGGCCGCTGATCCCGATTTCGGATGAGCAATGCGATGGGGGCTCCGGTGGTTTTTCCTTGAAAAATTCCCGAAAGAACTTCTACTTCATCGCTTTCATTGCGTGCCGTGGTAAAGGCCGATTGTCCAGGCTTTCGTCGATTCATTTCAGCGGAAAACGCATCCCAATCGATTTCAAATTGAGACGGAAATCCATCGATCACCACCCCAATGGCCGGTCCGTGGGATTCACCAAAGGTGGTGATGCTGAGAAATTGACCGAAACTGTTTGCTGCACTCATGAATCTGGGAAAATTTTACCGGGATTAAGGATTCCCTTGGGGTCGAACTGTTGTTTGATGGAACGCATGAGGTTCAATTCCGTTTCCGAAAACACAATGGGGAGGTAGTTTTTTTGAACGTAACCGATGCCGTGTTCGCCTGAAATGGTTCCTCCCATTTCCTTCACGGCTTGGAACAATTCTGAAATGCCCTTCATGACCGTGGTTTGCCACGCATCGTCCGATAAATTTCCTCGAATGATGTTCACGTGCAAATTCCCATCGCCAACGTGTCCATAACAAACCGATTCAAATCCGTACTTTTTTCCGATTTCTTTAACGGTTTTGAGCAACAGAGGCATCTGAAATCGAGGGACTACGGTGTCTTCTTCCTTATAAACGGAGTTGGCTTTCACCGCATGAGCAACGTTTCGGCGAATTTTCCAAAGTTGTTCTTTTTGATGGGAGGCATCAGCCATGAGAATTTCGCCGGTGGGGTATTTCTCGCAAACGGCCGCTATGGTTTCCGCATCTTGATAAAGCACTTCCAAATGGCGGCCATCCAATTCAATCAATAAATGAGCTTGGATGTTGGTCGGAATGCTGAGCGATTCTCCCAAATATTGGGCCGACCATTCGATGGCATTTCGCTCCATGAATTCCAAGGCCGATGGCGTAATTCCAGCTTTGAAAATGTCGGAAACGGCCGAACACGCATCTTCCATGTTTTCGAAAGGAAGCAGCAGCAACAAATCGTGAAGCGGTTTTGGAATGAGTTTCAGGTGAATTTTTGTGATGATTCCCAGCGTGCCTTCACTACCAATGAACAATTGAGTGAGGTTGTAACCGGTTGAATTTTTGAGGGTTCGAGCCCCGGTTTGGATGATTTTTCCATCGGCCAAGACCACTTCCAATCCCAAAACATAATCCTTGGTAACCCCGTATTTTACCGCTCGAGGTCCACCTGCATTTTCGGCTAAATTGCCGCCCAAAAAGCACGAGCCTTTGGAAGATGGATCGGGCGGATAAAAAAGGCCAACGGCTTCAACGGCATCTCGAAGATTTTGGTTAATGACTCCGGGACCAACGGTGACTTGCAAATTATCGGTATCGATTTCGATGGAATCGAGCAAATGAGTTAGAACGACCACCCCTTGATGAACGGGTAGTGCTCCACCCGACAAGCCCGTGCCGCCACCGCGAACGGTAAGGGGAATTCCCTCTTGGTGGCAATAGGCGGCAATTTTCGCCACTTCTGCCGTGGTTTTGGGCGCTAGCGCGATGGACGGAGGAAAACAAAAATCTTCGGTTTCATCCGATCCCAATCGTTCCAATTGCTCCGAATCGCAAATGGTTTGGTCGGATGAAAGCAGACTTTTTAAAACGTCGAAATTCTTTTCGTTCATGTGGAATAAAGGTAAAACCGAAATACCAAAAGTAACGTTATGAATGCATGAAAAATCAAAAAACAGAGTCGGAGTGGAGAGAAATTTTAGATCCTGAAGCGTATCGAATTTTAAGAGAAAAAGGAACAGAAAGGGCATTTACCGGAAAATATTGGGACACGAAAACCAACGGATTGTTTGTTTGCGCCGGTTGCGGTGAGGAATTGTTTGAGGGCGCCTCCAAATTCGACAGCGGCTGTGGTTGGCCTTCGTTCACCGCACCAAAAAGCAAAGAGGTGATTATGAGTGAAATGGATACCAGTTTTGGAATGATTCGAGAAGAGGTGATGTGCCAAAGCTGCGGCGGACATTTGGGTCATGTTTTTAACGATGGTCCGGCTCCAACTGGATTACGATATTGCATCAACTCGGGAGCTATTCACTTAAAAGAATAGTACTTTTGTTGAATGTCCGTTAAACTTACCCAATATTCCCACGGAGCAGGCTGTGGATGTAAAATTGCTCCTGCCGTTTTGGATCGAATCCTTCACCAATCCAGAAGCCAATCCCACTTTCCTAATTTGTTGGTAGGCAATGCCAGCAACGACGATGCAGCGGTTTACGCCATCAACGAGGAAGATTGCATCATTTCCACCACCGATTTTTTCATGCCCATTGTTGATGATCCATTCACGTTTGGAAAAATCGCCGCAGTGAATGCCATTTCCGATGTGTATGCCATGGGCGGAACGCCTACCATGGCCATCGCCATTTTGGGTTGGCCCATGGATAAATTGGAACCTGAAATTGCCGGCTTGGTGTTGGACGGAGGAAAAGCTGCGTGTGCCGATGCCGGCATTCCGCTGGCGGGCGGCCACAGCATCGACTGTCCGGAGCCCATCTTCGGGTTGGCGGTAACAGGCATGGTGAAGAAAAATCATTTAAAACAAAACAACACCGCCCGCAACGGCGACCTCCTTTATCTCACCAAACCGTTGGGCGTTGGAATCATTACCACCGCTCAAAAGAAAGGAATTGTATCTGAAGAAGATGTCCAATTGGCCATTCATTCGATGACGACCTTAAATAAAATCGGTGCCATTTTGGGGCCGATAAAAGAAGTTCACGCCTTAACCGATGTAACTGGATTTGGATTGTTAGGACACGCCCTCGAAATGGCCAAAGGAAGTGGATTAACGGCGGTGATCGAGAAGGGTAATGTTCCGTTTCTTCCGTGTGTTCCCGCGTATTTGGAGCAAAAAGCTGTTCCGGGAGGAACCCAACGCAATTGGAAAAGCTACGGTCACGATGTTCAACTTTTGCAGGAAGAAGATTACCTCCTTTTGGCCGATCCTCAAACCAGCGGTGGTCTATTGGTATCCGTAGATCCTTCTTCTCAATCCTCCTTTGAATCGCTGATGGCCGAAAACGGACTTTCGGTTTCACCGATTGGAAGAATGGAGGGAAAATCCAATCATTCAGTAGTAGTAAGATAAGAAAATGGAAAGATTTAAATCCTTAGATCCTCCTCACAAAGGACTCCGACATGCCTTGGGTCAGTTAACCCTTTTAACGGGTAAGACCAAATTCTCAGATCAACAACAGGTTGAGAAACTTAAGAAATTAGCTAATGAGGTTTTCTTCCTTTTAAAAGATCATACCAAAACGGAGAATGAATTTATTCTAAAACCCTTGGAAGAAAAAAATGCCTTAGCTGCGGAACCGTATTTTGAAGATCATACCGACATTGAGGAATGGGAAAATCACCTTTTTGAATCCATTAAAAATTTGGATGGAACGCAAACCGATGATCAAGGACATTTGATCTATTTGAATTTGTGTGACTTTCAAAGTGCGTACTTGGATCATATCGACGAAGAAGATGTTGAGTTGGAAGAAAAGCTACAAAAGCATTTTTCTGATGAAGAATTAATCCAACATCAAATCAAAATCATGCAGCAGATGGAATTTTCTACCCTATTGCTTTGGTTTAAGTACATTGTGCCTGCCCGGAGAATTGAAGAAAATGCCCAGGTTTTACGAAACTTTAAGAGTAATGCTCCTGAAGAAGCATTTCAAGCCGTGATTCAAACCATTCAAGGAGAATTATCTCACGAAGAATTTGAAGCAATCATCAAAGCGATTTAAGTATGAAAGTCATCATCACAGGAGTAACCGGAATGATTGGGGAAGGGGTGTTGTTGGAGTGTTTGAAAGATGATCGCGTAACCGAAGTTTTGGGGGTGAGCCGAAAATCAAGCGGGGTACAACATCCTAAATTTCGTGAATATTTGGTCCCCGATTTTTTGTTGTTGAAGGAAAATGATCTCCAATTGGAGGGGTACGATGCTTGTTTTTTCTGTGCTGGAGTGAGCTCCATTGGCATGAAAGAAGATGAATATTTTCGAAACACTTACCAAACCACGTTGCAGTTTGCAAAAGCTATCGGGCCGAAGGAAAAATGCACCTTCATCTACGTGAGTGGAAGTGGCACCGATAGTTCCGAAGCCGGAGCGTTAAAGTGGGCGAGAGTTAAAGGGAAAACCGAAAATGACCTCATTGCATTGCCGTTCAAAGCGGTTTTCGGTTACCGAATTGGAGCCGTTATTCCCGCTGAAAAACAGAAATTTGTTCTCAAATATTACCAACGATTGAAGTGGTTGATGCCGCTCCTAAAGCGGGCGTTCCCTGGAACATTTTCCACCATGCGGCAAGTGGCTTCCAGCATGATTTACTTCAGTATTCATGGGAATTCCCACCCCATCATTCACATCAAAGACATCAAACGGGTGGCTGAATTGTAATTCGCATTAAGATTTCCTGATTTTCGCCATTCGCATTTTTCCACGGAAGTCCGCTCGGGTTTCCCAATGTAAATCGTGTTTCAATACTTCGGTTTGAACTTCCTCAACGTGTTGGGGATTCAGTTCGAAAAAGAGGGTTTGGGCTGTGGCGTCCTCAAGAAATAATTGCACGATTCTGAAGTAGAATCGATTCGGATCTTCCGAGAAAAGGGCCATTTCGGGTTCAAAATCGAGAACGTTTTTTTCCATTGTTGATTTTTCATCCAACCCCACGTAGGGTGGATTGGAAATCCACGTTTCGTAGCCGTGGGGAGGAGTTTCCGTTAAAACATCCATGCGTTGAAAGTTGACGGAAACATTCAAAAAATCTCGGTTTCTCTGGGCTGTCTCCAAAGCTTCCGAGGATAGATCAATGCCACAAATCTTGGCGTGGGGATAGAACGTTGATAAGGCCAAGGCGATGCAACCGCTTCCCGAACATAAATCGAGGAAGGACGCGCTAGGTTGCTCTGATGCCCATTCCACCAATTCCCAGGTTTCAGGCCGCGGAATCAAAACCGAGGAATTTACCCCAATCCGCAGCGGCCCAAACCATTCGTACCCCAAAACGTATTGAACGGGCCTTCCTTCACACAAATTTTCCAAATCTGAGCGATGGACTTCCCATTCTTCCAAATTTTCTCCCATCCAAAAGGCCAAGGACCTACCGGTACGTTCCGTGAAAAATTTCCCCAAAACCGCTTTTGATTCTTCGGATGAATAAATTTCTTGCAATCGTTGGTACCAAAAATGAAATGGAAGCATTCCTCAAAGATACCTCTCCCGAAGTGCATCGTGTATCTTTGAATCGTGAATCACCAACAATGCATGCAACGAGCCTTGGAAATTGCCCGAAAAGGCGACGGACTTACGGGAAATAATCCGTTGGTTGGTTGCGTCATTGTGCACGAAGGGGCCATCGTTGCCGAAGGATATCACCACGAATACGGCGGGCCCCATGCCGAGGTGGAGGCCGTTCGCCGATTGCCTCACCACCTCGATGCGCGCCAAACGACCGTCTATGTCACCTTGGAACCTTGCGCGCATTTTGGCAAAACGCCGCCTTGTGCCGAACTTTTGCGCGATCGTGGATTTAAAAAAGTGGTGGTAGCTACCCTCGATCCCAATCCGCTCGTGGCCGGCAAAGGAGTGAAAATTTTACAAGAAGCAGGAATCCACGTTGAAGTGGGAATATTGCAAGCAGAAGCCCAACGTCTCAATCGACGTTTTTGGGTGAATCAAACCGAAAAAAGGGCGTATCTCATTGCCAAATGGGCCGAATCGGCCAACGGTTGGATGGGTGTTAACCAAGGAAAATCCGTACCCATTTCAGGATCGGAAGCAAAGTCGTTTGTTCATCAACTTCGGGCCAAAAACCCGGCCATCATGGTCGGAGTGCAAACCTGGGAAAACGATCGGCCGCAGCTGAATACCCGATTAGTCGAAGGCCCGAGTCCGGCCATTTGGGTGATTGATCCCGAGTTTCGAGGACATTATCCCGAAGGGAAAGACCTGCAAATCTTCACGAAGAAATCGACGAGTGACTCTCGAGCCATCGTTTTGGAAGATTTCTCCCCTCGTGCCATGCTCGAAGAATTGTGGAAGCAAAAGATTACATCGGTTTTATTGGAAGGCGGAAAACGAACCTTGGAACAATTTTGGGATGCGGGAATGGTGGATGAAATAGCACAAATCATTTCTCCCTTGCCGTTATTGGCTGGCAAAGATCACGTTGCTGCACCAAGTATTGAATTTACGCCAAACGAGGAGCAACGTTTGGGGGCAGATGTTTTAAAATGCTGGAAAAGATGATGTTGATTGCTTCCTTGATTTTCAATTTACTGGTGTTTTTATTTTTTCGGTTAGCACCGATCAACGACGAAGAACGCCCGGCCGTGATTGCAGTCAATTACATTGCCGCGTTTCTTTGGGCGTTCTTTTCCATGCCAACCGCCGCAACCTCGTTAACCGATTTGGGGCCTTGGTTGCCCTACGCTTTGGGTTTGGGAGTCTTGTTCATTGCTACGTTCATTGGAATTTCGAAAAGTGTTTCGGAGAACGGCATGGGAATAACGGCCACGGCTGGGAAAATGTCGCTGGTTATTCCTATGCTCGTGATGGCATTTGCCACGTCCCAAGGCATGCACATCCTGCAATGGGCGGCGTTGGCGCTGGCCTTGGGAGGAATTTACCTGCAGTCGGGGAGGGCCGAGGGCGAAAAGAAACTTTATTTGCCGTTGTTGCTGGCGGTTTTCCTGGGAAGCGGTATCATTGACACGTTGTTTTCTTGGGTGAGTCATCACGGATTAGGTTCGGAGATGAACGCGTTTTTCAATGCGGTGATCTTTGGTTTATCGGGTATTCTTGGATTGATTCTACTGCTGATTCGCCGCCCGCAGATTCGATGGGGAAAGGCCGTTCTTTTGGGCGGCGTATTGGGAAGCATCAACTTCGGTTCGGTGTTTTACTATTTGAACTCTTTGAATCCGAAGTTGAGCGGATTTTCTACGGCCACGGCATTGGGCATGAACAACATGGGGCAGGTGGTGGGAGCTGCGTTGCTGGGATTTTTCTTCTTTAAGGAGCCCATGCACCCCCGTCAGATTGCCGGATTGCTTTGTTGTTTGCTGGCTTTATTTTTATTGGGTTATGTTGGAGGAGTATAAAACCATTTCGGCAGCGGTTGAGGTTGAAATGCGGGAATTGGGCAGCCGCTTCCTGGCTTTTTTATTCCCCATTTCCGATGCGGCTGAATTTCAATCCATCTTAAAATCATTGAAAACCACGTATTACGATGCGTCTCACCACTGCTCGGCCTACCGCCTCGCTACCGATCCCGCCACGGAGAAATCGAGCGACGACGGTGAGCCTGGAGGAACGGCTGGATTGCCGATGCTGAATGCACTTCGTTCGGCCGAGTTGTTTCAAGTGGGTGCCGTGGTGGTTCGTTATTTTGGAGGAACGAAATTGGGCACCCGCGGATTGATCGACGCGTACGGAGGTGCCGTAGTGGAAGCTATTGCCGAGGCCAGTTGCGTTCAGGTGGTTCCTCAATTGGATTGGAGTGTTACGTTGCCCTTCGATCAGCTGGGGTTGCTTCAGCAAAACATGGGAAAAATTGGCGGACTTTCCATTTCTGGCAACGATTACCATCCCAACGGATTAACCACGCATCTGAAAGGAAAGAAAGATGCCATTGAACAACTAAAAATTGCGCTGGAGCGCTGGACCATTCATGATTAAGATCAATGTCATTTGGATTGGGAAGAACCACGTTGGATTTCCCGAGAGTGGAGTGCAGGAATTTGTGACGAAGATTGGGCACATGGCCAAGTTGGACGTGCGCACCTTGGAGGTGAAAACCAAATCCAAGGATGCAGAAGGCATGAAGAAAGAAGAAGCGGAGCGCTTACTGTCTGTTTTGGACGATAAAATGAACGTGATTTTATTGGATGAGCGGGGGCAACAACCCGATTCCATTCAATTTGCAAAGAAGTTGGAGCAGTGGGTTGATTCGGGTAAGGTTCCTACGTTTGTGATTGGGGGCGCATACGGATTTCACGAGTCGGTGCTTCAGAAGTTTCCTCAGAAAATTTCCCTCAGCAACATGGTGATGACGCATCAGTTGGCGAGAGTAGTTTTGTTGGAGCAAATGTATCGGGCCTTGAACATTCTGAAAGGGACGGAATACCACAAGTAAATTACTCCAGTGATTTCCGACCCGCAGCTCGCCCTACCGCCGTTTTGCCGTACTTGTTTTTAATTTGATCCATCGCAGCGTACAGCTTCATTTTTTTACTTTCGTTCCCTCCCGAAATCCCGTCGAACAAGTCGAGTTGCGGACTTCCCGTAACGAGACTGCTCACGCGCAGGCCCACCAAACGGATCCGCTGCCGTCGTTCCCACACCTGTTCCAATAGCCGTTTGGCATGCGCCATCAGGGCCTCGTCCGATGCGGTGAGGGGAATGCGCATTTGTTTGCTGTGCGTGTTGAAGTCGGCATACCGAATTTTTACGGTGAGGGTGCTCCCCATTTTTCCCAATTCGCGCAGCTGTTTCCCGAGCGACTCGGCCATGCGCACGAGCCGACCCGTGAGTTCGCTGGGGTCAATGGTATCTTGGTCGAAGGTATGTTCGTGGCTGATGGATTTTTCTTCCCGATAAGGTTCCACCGCCCGCTCATCAATGCCATTGGCGCGTTGCCACAAGTCGATGCCATTCTTCCCAAACACGGTTTGAAGTCGCTCCGGAGCAATTTGTTGGAGGGTTCCAATGCGCTGAATGCCGAGTTGTTGGAGGGTTTTGGCGGTTTCAGCGCCAATCATGGGGATTTTTCGGACGGGTAGGGGAGAGAGGAAGGGTTTTTCCAGTCCTTGCCATACCCGTTGTTTGCCGTTGGGTTTGGCTTCTCCCGTGGCCACTTTGGAAACGGTTTTGTTGGTAGAGATCCCCATCGATAGCGGCAGACCACTTTCTCGGATAATTTTCTGTCGCAATTCTGCCGCATACCGCTCGCATCCAAAAAAACGATCCATCCCCGTTAAGTCGAAGTAAAACTCGTCGATGCTCGCTTTTTCGTACAAGGGGACCGACTCTGCAACGATTTCGGTGATGATTCGGGAGTGGTGGCTGTACGCTTCCAAGTCGCCCCGCAAAACCAAAGCGTCGGGACAAAGCCGTTTGGCCATTTTCATGGCCATGCCCGAATGAACCCCGTATCGCCGAGCTTCGTAACTGCACGAGGCCACGACCCCTCGCTCGGCGTTTCCCCCAATGATCACCGGCTTTCCCATCAATTCCGAGTTGCGCAACCGCTCCACCGAAACAAAAAAGGTGTCCAAATCCATGTGCACAATGCATCGTTCCATGTTGACAAATATTATGACAATCTTTCGCCAATAAATTAGGCAAAAGAAATCAAATTGCTATCTTTGAAAAAAAATAAAGATGGGATTTTCTGAAAACTTGAAATTACTTCGTCAGCGCAAAGGCTGGTCGCAACAAGAAGTAGCCGATACGCTTGGAGTGAAACGTTCGTCCTGGAGCGCGTACGAAAATGGCGCTTCTGAGCCTAATTTAACGCTTCTTCAAAAAATTACCGCCCTGTATGGAGTTACGCTGGATGCGTTGGTGTGCGAAGATTTTACCACGTACGGCGAAAGCAAATGGAGCGAGTTGAATCATGCCATGCAAGCCGATGTGCGCGGACAGCGACTTCGGATTTTAGCAACAACCGTGGATCGAAACAACAAAGAGCGGATTGAAACGGTGCCCGTTAAGGCCAAAGCCGGTTACACCGCTGGATATTCCGATCCTGAGTTCATTGCCGAATTGCCCCACATCGAACTGCCGTTTTTAGACCGAAATCGAAAGTACCGTTGTTTTGAAATTTCGGGAGATTCGATGCCGCCCGTGCACTCCGGTTCTTACGTGGTAGGCGAATACCTCACCGATTGGTCGGGCATCAAGCCGGGAACGCCCTGCATTGTGGTGACTCAATCGGAGGGGATTGTGTTCAAGCGGGTTCATGCGCGGGTAGAAACCCACGGGTCGTTTTTACTGGAATCGACCAACGCGGCCTATCCACCGTATTTTGTGGATGCCAAAGAGGTTTTGGAAATGTGGAAATTCTGCTACGCCATCGAAAGTGTGTTCGATGCTGCTCCCGTAACGGCCGCTCACGAATTGCCTGAGATGTTGCAGCAAATGCGGCTCGATATTGCCGACATCAAGAGGCGGCTGGAAGATTAAGTTTTTTGCTTCTTCTTTTTGGCTGCGGGGAATAAGATGTTGTTCAAGATTAACCGATAACCCGGCGAATTGGGGAACAACGCTAAATCGGTTGGCGGCTCGTACACCATGTGCTGATAATCTTCCGGATCGTGGCCGCCGAAAAAGGTCCAGGTCCCTTTCCCGTATTCACCGTGAATGTACCTGGCTTCGCCCAAGGCTTTGTTCTCTCCCAAGACCAACACCCCCGGTTTTACCAATGATTTTTTGTAGGCGGTCGACTGCCCCATGAAGGCGTGAACAACCTGTAAGTGATTCTGACATAGCATTGTAGGAACGGGATCCCACTTGGCGGAAAAATCGAATAAGGTGAAAAAGTCGGAGTTTTCAGAAACGTTGCCTCGGGTGTTGGTTACGTCGATATCCGAATGTTCGTAGTAATAGGGGTCGCGAACCAAGGTGAAGTTTTGAAAGGCAAAGGTCTTGTTGAAATCGAGTTTGCGTTGAGCGCCGGCATCCATGGGATCGCCATCGAACATGGACTCGCAAATATCTACGCCGTCGGCGGCCAAAGCGATATCGTAAGTGTCAGCTGCGCTGCACATGGCAAACAAGAAGCCGCCGCCCATCACAAAGTCGCGCATTTTCTTCACTACGGCCAATTTTAGCTGACTTACTTTGGTAAAGCCCCATTTTTGGGCGGTCGCCGTTTGTTCGGCCACGTCTTTTTTGTACCAATCGGTTCCATTGTAGCTCGACCAAAATTTCCCAAATTGCCCGGTGAAGTCCTCGTGATGCAAATGCAACCAGTCGTATTCGGGCAGTTTGCCTTGCATGATCTCATCGTCGTAAACGACCGTGTAGGGAATTTCGGCGTAGGTGAGGGCCAACGTAACGGCATCGTCCCACGGTTGTTTCGTTTTGGGCGAGTAAACCGCAATTTTCGGCGCTTTCTCCAGTTTTACCACATCCTGATTTACTTCGGGATCGGCAATATCTTGAAGAATAGCGGCATACTGAACGTCGGGAATAATTTCGTAGGAAACGCCTCGAATCTTGCATTCTTTCTCCAAAATGGAGTTGGCGTTCATGGAGAACGATCCGCCGCGGTAATTCAGCATCCAATCGGTCACCATGCCGCGCTCAATGGCGTAATAGGCGATTCCGTATGCTTTGAGGTGATTTTTTTGCTCATCATCCATGGGAATCACCAATTGCGCAGAAAAAAGTTCAAGAGAAAAACAGATGGTTAATAACAGGAGGATCAATCGCATAACCGAATAACGTTGAAATTTCAATTTGGTTATCCTTGAAGATGTTTTTCTAAAACGGCCGCAATATTGGGTTTGAAATACCGATTACTTTTCATGATTTTTCCATCTTCCCGAAAGATGGGTTCCCCGTTTTCGTCGAGTTTGGAGAGATTCGATTGTTGAATTTCTTCAAAAACATCTTCGATCACGTGCTGCAATCCGTGCGACAAAATGGTTCCGCATAAAATGTACAACTGATCGCCGAGGGCATCTGCTATTTCGGTGAGGTTTCCTTGTTTAGCTGCCTCCAAGTATTCGTCGTTTTCTTCGGCCATCAGACGATGCCGGAGTTCTACAATGGAATCGGGGAGTTGAGCAACGGGTGAGTGGTGTTGGGGAACTTTGAATTTTTCGTGAAATTCAGCAACGTAGGATAACGGTTTCTTCATGATTAATCCAAAGAAAAAGTCGTGGATCCAATGCGGTATCCTTCGCAGTAAAGCTCAACGGAATATTTTCCAGGGCCGAGAAAATTGGTTTTGTTGAAATAGCCGCATTCTTCCACTTCGTTTCCAAAGTAAGGAACGGTTTTCGTGAAGGAGTAAAGGGTTTCTTTCCCTTCAAAACTAAACTTTCCAGATCCCGAACCTTCGTCGTACACCGTTGTTCCATCAGGGGAAATGATACGAACATGAACCAATTTATTGCCGTGATTGGCCACGGAATTGGGGAGCAGGTTAAAGCAAACTTTGACTTTTTCTACGTTTTTTGATTTTGAAACCACGTCTTCTTTACCGTTTCTTTTGAATCGAATGGCGGAAGCGATGGTTTTATTGGATGCCAGGATCGCACCGCGCTGAATCTTCTCGTACAAGAATGAATTCTCGGCTGTAATCTTTTGATTTCGTTCTTTTTCCTCACTTAAATTTTGAGTGAGCAAGGTATTTTCGCCTTTAAGCTTTGAATTTTCTTGGTTTAAGTTGTTGATTTGAGCCAAATATGCATTTTTTTCTTTGGTTAAGTCGGCCATCAATGCGCGTACTTTTTTCAAATCTTCCTCGCTTGCTTTCCCTACGCGAATTAAGGAATCGATGCTGCGGGATTTGGTTTGAATATCATCAATCTTTTCATCAATGACCCGATTGAGATCGGTATTGTCTCCTTTTTGGGCTTGCAATTCTGAAATAAGACCAGTTCTAAGTTTCTCACTTTCAGTGAGTAAGTTTTGTTCTTTTTGAATTTTATCCTGTTGTGATGATTCCCGAATGAACCAAAATAGGTTGGTTCCGACCAACAAGGCCAAAAGGATAAAGAGGATAGCTCGGTAGTTTGCGTTCTGACTCATAATAAATTCAAATGCCAAGATAATTGAAAAACTTGTTAACGACCAAAACAAAGTTCGCTTTTCGATGAAATCCAAGGTTATTTTTGTATGTATTTTCCGTTTTCCAAAAAGTGATTCATGCGTTTAAGAATTTTATTTGAAGATAATCATTTGATTGCCGTTTATAAGCCTGCTGGTGTCTTGGTTCAAGCCGACGATACGGGTGATGTTTGTTTGAAAGAAATTGTAGAGGACTACATTGTTCGCGAATACAATAAACCCGGCGCTGCGTTTGTGGGTGTGATTCATCGCATCGATCGGCCGGTTTCGGGGTTGGTATTGATGGCGAAAACCTCCAAAGCCTTGGTCCGAATGAATAAAATGTTCGAAGAAAAAACCATTCAGAAAACGTATTGGGCCGTGGTGCACAATCATGCAGAACACGAAGATTCCGTGGAATTGGTGAATTGGATTTTAAAGGATTCGGCGAAAAACATGGTTCATTGTTACAACAAGGCCCGTGGCGCCGCCAAACGTGCCGAACTTTCCTACAAACAAATTGGCGCCTCCAAAGGATTTTCCCTCTTCGAAGTGAAACCCAAAACCGGACGGCCTCACCAGATTCGTGCCCAGTTGAGCTATGCCGGATTCCCCATTGCGGGCGATGTGAAATACGGCGCAAAAGGATTCCTTTCCGATCAATCTATCGCTTTGCATGCCTATTCCCTGGAATTCGATCATCCCGTTTCCAAAGAAAAAGTCATCATCAAGTGCCTGCCCGAGAAGAAAAATAAATGGAGTTTATTCGACTAAGATATCTTTGCAATCATGCCCAAACATCATCTCATTACCGCTGCTTTACCCTATGCCAATGGCCCCGTTCATATCGGACACCTGGCCGGGTGTTATTTGCCTGCTGATATTTACGTTCGTTACCTCCGATTGATTGGAGAAGATGTTCTATTCATTTGTGGTTCCGATGAACACGGTGTGCCCATCACCTTAAAAGCTCAGAAAGAAGGCATTAAGCCCCAAGATGTGGTGGATCGGTATCATGCCCTGATGGGTGGCGCCTTTCAAAATTTCGGAATTTCTTTCGATTATTACGGAAGAACTTCTTCGGAAATGCACAAGAAAACCGCTGCTGATTTCTTTGAAAAATTGTACAAGGATGGCGTCTTTCTAGAAGAAGTCACCGAACAATATTTCGATGAAGAAGCCCAGCAATTTTTGGCCGACCGTTACATCACTGGAACGTGTCCGAGCTGCCAAAATCCAGGTGCTTACGGCGACCAATGCGAAAAATGCGGAAAAACCCTCAGCCCTTCCGACTTAATTGATCCGAAATCGGCCCTATCGGGCAATGTTCCAGTATTAAAACCTACCCGAAATTGGTTTTTGCCTTTAGATCGGTTGCAACCCAAAATTGAAGCTTTCATGGATTCCCGTCAAGGATGGAAACCTAACGTAACTGGGCAAGTTCGCTCCTGGTTGCAACAAGGTCTTCACCCAAGGGCCATGACCCGCGATCTTTCCTGGGGCGTTCCCGTTCCAAGTCAAATTCCCAGTTCCGAAGGAAAAGTGTTGTATGTGTGGTTCGATGCACCCATCGGATACATCTCGGCTACCAAAGAGTATTTTCAGCAAAAGGGAGATGCAGAAGGGTGGAAGAAGTATTGGTCAGGCGACGATGCTCGTTTGGTTCATTTCATC
>JACCDM010957442.1_pt1 | contig 17697 bp, 14 predicted proteins | sample 7445851 | NCBI WGS metagenome assembly JACCDM01 (sample SAMN15323438, study PRJNA562643) | freshwater metagenome | isolation source: river surface water | place: USA:Blue River Watershed | collected 2017-08-16
AGTATTACATTTTTTATTGCCCCACCAAGTTTGAAGACATCCTGGCGAAAATGGTCCAGTTGTAAGTTTAGTACAGTCAGATACCCATTTAACATTGTTATTTGGGTCACTTAACTTTAATTGACCATTATTATCAAGAGTTAAACTAACATTCGTTCCTCCTGGTACTGATACAACACCAGTAGGACCCCATTTACCACTATATGCACTATCCCATAAAGTAAGAATACCATTAGTTGCAAGTATTAATTTATAAACAGCAGTTCCCGTAGTTGCTGTATTTGTTTGCCATGTTATATTACTACTACTATCATACAATACAAGATTGCCATCAGTTAATAAACTAAGTTTATAACTTGTTCCATCTGGAGACCAAAGACTTTGACCAGACATTAAAACTTCTCCACTTGCTAACTTTGATAACTTATTACTATCAAATTTTGACATCCATTGTATTGCATTACTACGATTTTGTGAAATTAATGTAAGTCCTCCAGTATTATCCAATGAAAGAATAGGAACAGTATTATCCAATGAAAGAATAGGAACAGTATTTGTTAGATTTGTATATGTTCTCCATATTTTTGTATTAGCTGAATCATATATAACAAAATCACCATCCGCATCTAACTGTGCCTTGTAAGGTGCGATTCCTTTACTTGCAGTATTTGACTGCCAAAAAGTAGTACCTTCATTACTTTTATAGTTTAACGCCGCACCATTTTTCTTATATACCACTAAATTGCCATCTTTCTGCATAGCCATATAATAACTGCTACCATCTGGAGACCACAAACGCTGTCCATTTGGATTCCAATATGCTCCTGATGATACGCTCGATGACAATTTTTGTTCTTTTTGTAATGATGATAACTTATATTTGTCAAATAAAGCCATTCCATAACATGCTTGACTTGATGTTTCATCTTGTGTAGTTGCAAGTGTATTTATTTTATTTTGCATTGCAGTACCTGTAACTGTATCACTTTTCCAACTGTAATAATTTGTGTATTTTGTAGTATCTGTAGTACATCCTTTATCAGTCCACCATTGTTTCATACAGTTTTCAGTGAATGGACCATTTGTTAACTTTGAACAATCTGATATCCAAACTACACTACTAGAATTATATAATCTAAGAATACCATTATTATCAATTGTAAGATAAATAGCTGTACCCTCCATAATAGACCAATACGTACGTTCATGAGTATTATTAAGTAATAAATTTCCATTTTCTATTTTAAGACTATAAGGAGAAGAGTCATCAGAAGCCCCAGCACTCCATGTTATAGTACCCGAGCTATTTTTAACTACTAAATCACCATCAGATGTAAATGTGAGATAATAACTGGTTTCATCTGGAGACCATAACCGATCTCCATTAGTATATATAGATGAAACTGAACTTAAGCTTACTCCACTTTCTAGCTTTGACATTTTATATTTTTGAAATGCAGATACACCATAACATAAGAAACTGGATACGTTATCCTTAGTTGTAGCAAGAGTATTAAAAGATGTTTGCATTGCTGTCGATGTGCCTGTATTAGCCAACCAAGTAGAATAATTTGTAGTTTTTGTAATATCAGCTGTGCAGCCTTTATCTGCCCACCATTGTTTTAAACACCCTGGAGAAAATGGACCTTGTGTTAATTTAGAACAATCTGATACCCATAATATTTTATTGGAAGAATCTAATATCTTAAACATACCAGTTGAATCTAATAAGAGAGAACTATTAGTAGTGGACGTTCCTGTTTCCCATATTTTTGCATTTTTTGAATCATATATTACAAAATTACCTGTGGATTCCATTATCGCTCTATAAGGCGCAGTACCTGATCCAGAAGTATTTGATTGCCATATACTTGTACCCGAATCATTATACACCATAAGATTACCATCACTTTTCATTATTAAGTTAAACTTACCATTAGTTGATACCAATTGCTGACCAGTTATTCCTGCTGGCGTTAAAAATGATTCAATCAGACTATCACGTACAACTATTGATTCTGGCGTTACTAAGCAGTCGTTTTTATGTAATATACCTCCATGAATTTCATTAACATATATTTTTTGTGGGCAAAAATATGTAATAACAACAAGAACTAGAACAAACAATAGTCCTAATACGAACATTATATATTATAGAAAAAAAATAAGTTTAGGAGCGACACTATCAATAACATGTTTAAAATTTTTGCCAGGTTTGATTAGCTGTATCATTAGTAACGACATTTGAAGATGTATTTGCAGTCTTAAACCAGCAATTCTCTGATCCAAGTCCAAGATCGCTTTTAGGTCTCACAAAACCTGTACATGTTGGATCATTATTACACATATACATACAATTTGTAAGAGTATCCTTTGTGGGAGATGTTAGTGTAGTTGATTCAGCAGTACCAGCAGGAATTGCATAATTCTGTGGAATATATTGTTTTGGTATTGTTGAAGATAATTGCTGACTACTAGTTAAAGTGGTCATATTATATTTATCAAAAATGGATTTACCATGACATATCTGAGTATTTGCTTCATTCGTAGTAGAGCGTTTATACATATTCATTTTATCTTTCATAATACTTACGTCATCCGTCGAAGACATATATGTATTCAATAATGTATTGTTGTTTGCAGTAAGATCCACTGTACAGCCACTATTACTTATAGTGTTATTATTAATAATAAGATCATCTTTCCACCATTTTTGAACGCAATTACTTGTAAATGGACCTTTTGTTAATTGAGTGCAGTCTGATACCCATAACACTTTACTAGAATTTCCAAGATCCACAATACTAACATATGCGACATTAGTACTTGTTACGTTAATTTGACATATGGGTCTTGATATCGTACCTGGTGGAACACCTGTTGTCCAAATAACGGTATCCTGTTTATCCTTTATTACTAATTCTCCATTAGTTTTCATTAAAAGTCTATAAGGAGACTGAGTGTTCTCTGGTACGCTATTTGACTGCCATATGACCGTGTTTGCTGCAGTATATGGTCCAATGACAACATTATTATATAAAACAAGATTCCCATCATTTTGCATAATTAAAGAGAAATTACCATCTGATGTCCTTAACTGTTGACCACTAACATTTGAGGGAATGAAATGATCAATAAATGAATAATCAGAGGATAACATACTATTAGGACCCAATTCATTGCAATTACAACATAACATAATAAGCTTATATGTAATATATAAAAATATAAGAACACAAATTCCAATTGTAATATCTCCTTGTTTTAGTGGCATTTTATACATATAAAATTATTTTTTTTATTTTTTTATGATTTAGTAAGCTCACTACTCAAATATTCGCGTCGATCAAGAGTGGGAATATTTTCAGTTTCAAATTTGGGATTAGGAGGATGATTTGGGCTTATATATCCATGACATGCTTCTGTACTTTCTTCATCAGAAGATGTTTTCAAAAACTGTATATCGGACACTATTCTATCATATGGGATGTTATTTGATAACCAATTAATATAAGCATAATATTTTGTAATATCCTCAGAGCATTTATTTGGATCTTGAGTCCATAAATCATTTAAACATACAGTTGTGATCGTATCTTTGCATGATGGTATTTGTGGTGGTATTTGTGATGGTAATTGTGGTGTTATTTGTGATGGTAATTGCGATGGATCCTGTGATGTTATTTGTGATGGTACGACAATTGTTATTGGTATAGATTCTGTAGTATCACTGGAAGAAGTAGAAAGTACAATCCCAACAATACTCCCAATAACTACAAGAACAAAAATTGCAAATAACTTTTTAGCAGTGGGCATCTATAATTAAATGAACAAAAAAAAGAGTTCCTATTCAAATATGTAAACAATAGTATAAGATGGATGTTAATTTTATTCTTAGTAATCAATTAATAAATAATCCAACAATAAACCAACATTTAATCATTTTTAAGGCCCCAGAATTCTACAAAAAGGAATTTACAAAAGTAAAAACTGGTTATATGGATTCATGTGTTACAAATTATACAAAAACACTAAAATGTAAGTTTGATATCATAACAACATATGCAAAACTAAAACAATTTCTTATTCAAAAAAAAATAAAGGAGATCAAATGTTATACATTAAATGATTACACAATACATAACAAAATTAAAAAAATATGTAAAATAACAGAATTTAATAATCCAATGTTCTTAAATTCAAAAGAGAGAAATCTATCACTATTATCTAAGAACAAATTGTTATTTACTAGTTTTTACATAGAACAGCGTAAACATTATAAAATACTCTTAAAAAAAAATGGAACTCCTGTTGGTGATAAATGGACATTTGATACAGAAAATAGACAACCTATGTCCGCGGAATTATCTTCTAAACTCAAGGAAACGCCCTTATTTGCTGAAGACCGTTCAACAGCATTAGCTGTACTTAAGAATTTTATTAAGAAAAAGATCAAATTCTTTGGTAAATATCAAGATTATGTAGATTCAAGACATTTAGTAATGTTTCATTCTGCATTATCTGCTCCATTAAACATTGGAATCATAACACCTAGAGACATTCTTAAAGAAGTATTCAATTGCGATGCTCCTATTCAGTCATTAGAAGGGTTTATTCGGCAAATAATCGGTTGGAGAGAGTTCATGTGTGGTTTATATCAAGTTCATTATACAAAGTTAATGAAATCTAATTTCTTTAAGCATAAAAATGCTATACCAAAGTCATTTTATACTGGAACTACAGGTATAATTCCATTAGACAATTCAATCAAAAGATTTAGAGAATATGGTTATGTTCATCATATAGAACGTTTAATGATTATTGGTAATTTATTTATGTTATGTGAAGTACATCCATTACAAGTTATGAAATGGTTTACAGAATTATCAATTGATGCATATGATTGGGTGATGGTGTCCAATGTACTAGTAATGAGTCAATTTGCATGTGGTCCATTTGCAACAACAAAACCTTATTTTTCAAGTAGTGCTTACATATTAAGAATGTCAAATTATAAAAAGGATCCAAAGTGGTGTACTGTTTGGGATGCATTATTTTGGAGGTTTATGAAAAAAAATCAAACATTTTTGAAATCAAATCCGCGATTAGCCTATCTTACACGCTATATAGCTTCAAAAGCAACTCCTACGGTACTTGCGGTGGCTAACAAATTCATAAAAACAGGACGTATTGCCTGACTTTGAAACTGTCCATAAAATTTCTTATTAGTATACGTCATAAAGTTCCTTCATTCTTCTGTGTTCTTTGATATCATTTCTTATTTTTTCATATTGTTTTGTACTTGTTATTTTATCATATGCCATGATATCAAATTGATTTTGACCGAAATAGTCAATATAGTTCAAATAATAGAAAATACCATTGTCATCAAATATATAATGTTTATATGATGCAGTATCTCCATATGATAGGTCACGTGAATAAATCCATTTAGCCAATACTTTTTTGTCACTTAGGAAATTAAATATTTCTATACCAATATCTTGACGATTATATGCAAAATAATAATTTTCTTCACATAAAAGCGTATCATCATATGATTTTAGTTTGTTAATTTCAGATTTCTCAGTATTGCAACTAATAAGAACTCTTCTTCCTTTGTTTATCCTATCTATTATTTCTGTGAACATTTTCTACATCTTGTGACAACATATTTAATTTAATTTCTAAAAACATATTTTCTGAATTCAGTCATATACTCATCTTTGATATGGTTATCTTGAAAGTATGTATATGGAGTACCTTCTAAACGTTTTCTAATATAGAACATTGCATAAAGTCCGCATTCAGATGATGAAAATTGATGTTGTATAGTAGCAACATGATCAATAACTTCTAATGTGTTTGATAAACCATTTTGTTGTATATGTCCTTGAAGAATATCTTTTGTATGATGTAAAAATCTAGTAATTGGAGGTGGTGGTGGTCTTCCAGATGAATTGAAGTACTCTAATGTCCACAATGGCGAAGTAAGATCGATGAAAATACATACCCAGTGTTCTCCTGATCCATTTGATGTGTCAGTGTTTAAAACACATGCCATTCGTTTACATGGTCGTTTGATAGATGTAAATCCTGGACCTTGTGGGACATCTACTTTACCATTCATAATATCTAAAATATTAACTGTTGCTAATGAACCTTTATAATATTTGGCTTTTTGGCTTGGATTCATTGTAGCTTCGTCCTTATTGTAATACCTAGGACCTTCAAAATCCATCATATTCATACTATATGGATAGAAATCATTGAAATCAGTTCTTGCCCAAATAGCAAGTGTATTATCAATACCAATATTATCGAGCCAATCAAGTGAGTTGCGTGGACCTCTAGGTTTGAAATATTGTTTTACAACATTTGTTAAATATTTACTATCAATAATAGTATTACTATTATCGACATGATCTTTGAATTCTTTTTTTGTATAAATACACGCTTCGGAACCATCACATCCTAATTTCTTTTGTGTTGTGACTAATGCATCTGTAATATTACTAATGTTTTTATTTATTTTCTGAGCAAAGGTTTGAATATCGGCGATTATTTCTTCAGGAGCACAGACACCATCATTATTATCATCTATAATACACTCAGTAGTGTTCAAATCAAGATCCTTCAATGGATTAGGAGCTGGTTTATTATGTCCACCTCCATTAATGCGTCTAACTAGATAAGTAGCTAAAACTGAACCTTCAGTATACATTATTATATATAGAAAAAAATAAGGTTATGCAATATATTTTAATCATACAGTATTAGTTACAAATGTGTAAATGATAAGAATCTTGTTTTCAGCCAGAACCTTATCATCAATGACTGATCGTAAAAGGATATCTTGTTTATCACTTGCCATGATGGTAACATTATCGGTTACCATTGAACTAGCAAGACTTTTGATATTACTAAGTCTAATCATACATTTGAATGCACAACCATCTCTTAGACCACTTTTGAGTTTAATTTTTTCTGAATCCATATATACTTCTCTATATCTAATGTTTACTTTGTCATAAGTAATTTGAAGTGGTACAGTATTTGATTTTTCAATATTGATTATTTCGCTATAACTACTTGCATCACTAATTGTCTTCTTAAATTGCTTAGAATTCAAAGTAAACTGAACTGGATATAATTCTAAAGAGTTATCTGATCCAGGAATATCATTCTCAGCATTGAATAGTTCTTCATCTTGTTCAATGATAGCAACATCAATTTTATATCTACATTCCTTTGATAGCTCGGAATCTTTGAAAATAAATGATAAATGTTCTGGTTCATCATCTCTAAATACCATCGTAATCTTGAAAAATGTCTTATCAATATTAGTAAACATCTTTTCAGCATGTTCACGGTTAAGTCCAATCCAATATTCTTGTCTACAGAAATACCAGTTTACTTTTTTACAATCGATATGACTAATGATTTTAGACATTTTAGTATGATCTCTAGTGAAGAAGGTAATATCAGTTGGTCTAAAACGAATATGAATATCTCTTGATTTTAGATTTTTGAAATAAATGAATAGTGTCTTGAATACTAAAGGATCTGAAAATACAAATTCAATTGAATGATCCGGGTTTAATGGCTCAGCAACGATACCTGATACTTTTAAAACAGGCACTGGAGGCTTGCTTGAAGGACGTCCAGGACCTCTTCTCTTTGGTGCTTCATTGTCTGCCATTGTTCAAATGTTTTTCAATTATTTCTATTATTTATTATTTTTTTTCTTCAGATGTATAATTTTTTTAACAAAATTAAATTTTCATGGATAGTCTCCTTATGATCCTTAAGTACAGAATTCATTCCTATATCATATGCATACATTAATGATTCTATACGTTGAGAAGGACCTTCTAAGAATATATTTGCAGAAATATAAGGTTGAATACTTGCAAATGTTTTTTTAATCATTGAATTGGTCAGTTTATTACTTGATTCAAAAACACAAAGAGTAAGTTCGGTTTGGTATTTATCTGCTGATTTACCTAAATAGTTACTATAGAAATTATAGAATATACTATGAATCTTTGGAAAAATCAATAATCTATCAGTACATACAGTCATAAAATCTTCGAATGTTAGAGGTATAGTTTCAGTAATACGTTTTCTTATTATAGATGATACTTCATCAATAATATTCAAATATGATCCTTTTCCAATTGCATGCTCTCCTTCACCTTCAGGCAATTCTAATTCTAAATTGTAAGATACTACGCCATTAGAGTTTAACGTTAGATCACATATTGAATCACAATAATTAGATGTTACATTACTTAATCCTTCAAATGGTTTAGTGTCTTTACCTTGTGTATTATATTTACGAATAGAACCATTTTGTTTAACAAAGAAGAGTTTAGATACACATTGATCAGATTTAGCCGGAGCAGATTTCAATTTATTATCCCATTCATTACTAATACTATTAACCGCAATATTTTTATAGCGCTTAATGATATCAGTAGAAATACCATTATTCCATTTTGTTATTGGACCATATTTTTCAACTTCTCTAAAATTGATTAGAGGACCCATATTGTATTCAATCATAAATGTTTCAGACTCATTGAATTTTTTATTTTTAACACTAACATCATATATCATTGAATTCTTACTAGTTAACAATGATTCGTCATCATTATTAATTGACAATGGTTTATATGTTATCATATTTTGAAATGGATGAAGTTTGTTGTTTATTGAATCATTTACATCAAAAATCGCATTGTTAACAAGTTTTTTTAATGCCATTTTTTCATAAAATTTTAAATTTTGTGCACAGTTCATAATAAACAAATAACAGTGTTCATGTAGATTTGGTTGTATTACCTGCTGAAGTTCATTTCGTGAATATGTTTGTGATTTAGAAATGAAGTCGTCTAACTTGTCACTTATAGACTTTAACAACAATATATCATTTTCAGTTTTTATGTGCATAACTAGGGTATCTAAATTTTTAGATAAGCTGTCAATAAAGGAGATTATTGTGCTTAAATCACTAGAACTGGTCTTTGGGTTTGTAATACTGAAGGTATCTACAGAAATATTTTTATTAAGAGTAATAATATTTTCATAAAGCTCGTCCATTTTAAAGATAATATAATAAATACTATATATTAAATAATAAAATGGCGGATTATGCAGTAGTTCCAAATATTATAGATACCACACTTAAACCTGAAGATAACATTCAGGAATTGGAGGAAGTTGTACAGAAATCAGAACCAGTAGGTGTTAGTCCGGTTATGACAGGTGTGCGAATTTTCTTTCTTGTTTGTATTGTTGTTAGTGTATTATTACTTGTTTATGTGATATATCAATATGTAAAAAATAAATTTACTACAGCTCCTAGTACCACACCTACACTAGTTGATATACCTAATAAACCTATCAGTAAAGAACAGATTGATCTCGAAGAACTTAAGAAAGCAAGAGAAGCTGCCCAAAAGAGAAAGAATCAAAAGAAACAAGTGTCAATTCAGGCCACTGAACCAGTAGCTGAACAAGTACCAATTACCAAATCAGTTGTTGAGCCAGTTGTTGAACCAGTTGTTGAACCAGTTGTTGAGCAATCATCTATTCAATTCGAACAAACACAGGTTGATGAACAAGAACATCAACGGTACTTAGAACAACAAAGACTTGCATATGAACATCAGCAGCGTCAGCAATATGAATATCAATTACATCAACAGCAAATGAGAGAGCAGCAACTTTATGAAGAACAAATGCGCAATCGAGTAGAAATCATTGAAGATGATAGTCTTCTTGATAATCAACTGCCAAATAGTCCAGACAATTTAGTAGTTGATGATCAAATTAATACTAATTCAATAGTTGATGCTCAAGTTGTTAAAGATGCTCAAGATGTTAAAGATGAAATAGTTGACGTTGTAATTGACAATATAATTGATGATAGAACTAATAGTCATAATCAAACTGATCAAGAACTAAAAATTGATGAGCTACTAACAGGCCAACCTGATGATCATACTAATTTAAATAATGATGTTGATGAGCTATTGTCATCGATTTAAAAATGTTCTTATGATTTGTATGTATTGTTTTTTTCGCGTTTGTGTAGTGTACAATATTAGTGTATCTTCAACATAGTGATTACAAAATAAATCCCGTAAATAAATACTAAAAAACATCTAATTAAAGACTTGTCACTCTAAGGGTATATAACAACTGTTCACATATCTACAACATATCAGAAAGTAAACATGTCTAGCAGAAGCGCACTTAAAACCGTAACCCCAAAGCCAGTCGTTGTTAAGACTGTGCCAGTTGAAGTTGCTCCAAAGCCAGTAGCAGCTCCAGTCGAGCAGATCAAGAGATCTGAATCAACTATTAGCGTTGCAAGTGAGTCAAAGACTCGTCGTCATCTTACCTCTGTTCTTGATATTAACATTAGTCAAGCAAGATGCCATCGTCACCTCAAGCAAAATCTTAGCGATGCTACCGTAACCCAAGAGATTAACTCTCTTAGAGAGACTCTTAAGGATAACACTAAGGTCGTTGAAGTAGCAAAAATCAACAGTCAAATTAAGGATCTTACTAGAAAGCAACGCGATACCAAGAACGTTGCAGAAAAGGCAAAGATTCAAGCTCAAATTAATGGACTCATGAACACCCTTCAAACCAACGCTGAACTTAAGACGGTAGTTGACACTACTCTTAGAATCAACGAGCTCAACAAGAAGATCATTCGTCTTAGCAGCGAAGTATCTGTTGTTGTAGCAACTGTTTGTGATTTCATGATTGAAGACATTGTAACCTTTGGTCTTGAACATGTTCTTTCTAACAAGAAGAAGCAGGTACAACCATATCACCTTGTTGAGGCTGGTGTTGAGAACATCAAGAGTTATCCTCTTATCAGAAACCTTTCTGTCTTCCTTGCTGAAAAGGCAAAGCTTGACAAGCCAAAGACCACTACTGAGGAACCAAAGGTTGAGACCACTACTGAAGATTCTGAGACCGAGGTTGACGATGCTGATGTAAACAACAATAACTTTGTAACTTATGTTAACAATGCAATCATCAAGGTTAAGAGCAATGAGAAGTATGCTCCAACCAGAATCACGAAGGGTGTAAGAAAGTACCTTTCTAATCTCATTATCTGCTTTATTAAGAGAATTTCCAACATTGCTCAAATCATTGTCCAAGATATCACTGATGTCAGAACTCTTAACCCAGAGCATGTTGTAAACATCATGAAGTGGATTCTCAAGGATGAGCAAGCTTGCGATTCTATCTTTGAAGAAATCAAGACTAAGGTTGAAGAGAAGCGTCAACTTTACAAGCAACATTGCAGTACTATGAAGACCATTGAGGAATCTTCTGAGGAGGCATAAGCTAATACGTAAAAAAATATATATTTGAATTTTCTTTTTTTAGTGTATAACAATGACAGATTTCAATAGATATTTGAAATATTTCTATAAAAAGTCAATCGATACCCTTGTAGGTAACTTTCTTGAGGAACAAAATCCTCATGAACTATTTGAACCTATTTGGTATAGAGTACATCCTAGCTATCACAAAGATATACATGACATTCTAAAAACACCATACGGTAAGGAATTCGTAGATGAGATATTACCAATTAAGATTTCATGCTATAAATGCTTACAAGAACGCGGATGTAGCTGTTTTCCTCAATCTATACTAAATAAGTAGTTTTAAGACCCTAATCTTTTAGGCAATAATGTAGAATAACCTTACAGAAATACATACATTGTTCTTCAGAAATATCATCACATAGGCTGACTCTGAATATCCCCATTCTTAGTCTATCTGGAATATGTAATGCATCTACTACATGACTCGCTTTTTTTGAGCTAGTGTTACATGCCGATCCAATACTTACAATAATACCATGAGATTCTAATTTCTGTTTAAGTTTTACATTACACATATTGGGTTTATCAATACTCATATAAATAGTACCTGGACTAGTAATTGATTCTAATTTAGGTGAAATCCATACAATCATACATTGATTAGTATGATTCATATCATAATCTTGAATATAACAACATGGAATACGTTTTGCAATGACTGACTTAATTAACTGTTTCTTTTTTCTAATACTTGCATTACGTTGAGCAATATTTTCCATACTCATCTTGTAAGCCATAAATGATCCAGCTACACAGGCAACGTTTTCAGTTCCGCCCCGTAGTCCATAGTTCTGTGTCCCAGCAATAAGTGCAGGTAATTCATATCCTTTAATAAATTTGTTTCTTATAATTAGTAAACCAACACCTGGTGGTCCATGAATTTTATGAAATGTAACAGACAATGCATCAATATTAATATTAGATAAATCTAGATCTGTTTTACCAAATAATTGTACAAAATCAGTGTGAAATGGTATATTAGATCCCTTACAAATATTGCCAATTTCCATAATATTGTTAAACACTCCCGTTTCATTATTAATAGCCATAATAGATACTAAACATGTATTTGATTTTATTGATCTTTTGAGTACATCTAAGTCTACACAACCATAAAATTGACTCTTATTATCACTGATAACAGGTAAATATGTTACTTGGCATAACCCATCCTTTTCTAACTGTTCACATTCTAATAAAATACTCTTGTGTTCAATACTACTTGTAATTACATGGGGTAGCTTTCCTGTTTTCCTCGCAAATGCTCGAACACTAGATGAAATGATATGACTATTAGACTCTGAAGCACCTGATGTAAAAACTATCGTATAACCATCCATTGTATCCATATTAAATTTACATGTTTCAGCAATATAGGATCTAAAACTCTTAAATAGCTTCTTACATTCAATAGCGGATGAATAACTACTACTTGGATTACCTCTATTAAACCACTTATTAATAGTGTTAATCACAGTAGTGGGCATAATAGTAGTCCCATTGTTGTCTAAATAAATGATCTCTTTGTTCATTGTATGTATATATTATAACTAAAAAAATTATTAAATAAGAAACCATATGAACAAACTATTAAAAATTATCTCATATACATAATAATGATAGATCCATTTAGTTTAACAATTGCTGTTTCAAGTTTATTAATGACATTGGGTCATATGTATATAAGTACACAAAATGATATTGAATTACTAAGAAGGATAGATTTAATTGAAAGACGTGTAAATACATCGAATAATAGAAGAAGATCCCATATTCTTGGATATTATTCGTGATCTTAACAATACAAAATATGTTTTTTTTATATATTTAAAAAATATATACAAATATAATATGGTTTTTGGAATTTTATTAGCTGGAATTATTGGTGGATCAATTGGAAGTATAATCAATGGTGGAACTGAAGATGAGGATCGATGGAGACAGAGTGCAGAGGATGAAATAGCCCAAGAACAATTTCAGAGTATGTTAGATAATGATGATGATGATCAGACACTAGAACAACATCTAAAAGTATTACAACAGAGTATAGAGAATGAAGAGACTCAAGAGGCGTTTCAGAACATGATAAATGATAATAAATCTGTAAGTTCAATTAGTTCACTGGGCTCATTGAATTCCACCTGGAGTGCAAAAATGGAAATGGAATTATCTAGAATTGAAGATAATCAACTCGAACAGGAGAAACTCGCTATTTCTCAATCTGAGAAAAAGATAACCCAGGATAATATTGAAAGATTTATTGATCAAGTTATAGATGGAGAAAGAGCATTAGTATTTAACTTTGTTAGTAAGAATATTGAAAATTATAGACATATCCTTTATTATCCTTCAACCCAGAAATATGGTGGTAGTTGTCTTATTAGATTATATAAAAGTATTAAGCGTACTGCTGAATATATTTTATTGTTACTAGTGAAATTAAAAACAGCTAGGGGTCAGAATGCAAAAGAAATAGAAAAAACATATAATAATCAATTTGTAAAGCTTATTAATCTCATTACTATATCTTATGTTCTTAGAGGATGGAATGGTATTGATAATATGATTGAAAATCCAAGTAGTTTTAAAGCAATTCAGAATCACAAAGCAAAGATACCAAGTCAATTGATATTTGATATTTTAATACTTTTTATTGCAGATCACAAAAAAATACCAAAAGAAGTGTTTATCGGAGATGAAGCATTTGGTGGTATTGAAATTCACTCTAAGAAATTTACAAGAGTAGATATTCTTTCTTTACTTATTAATTTCCTACATGCAACAGCCATAATGGATTCACAATTAGATAGATCATATATCGTAAATGGGGAAACTAAAACATATCCTTTACCAATTAATGCTAACGACCTCACTGGATATGCTTCCAAATTGTTCCAGGAAACAATACGTAAATTGGGAGTAGATCTTACAGATATAGAAGTGAATATATTATTACCTAAAATTGAAATGAATGGAACTACTATAACAATACCTAGAATAAATTATAGACAATAGTGTTAGCCTATAATTTATTAAATCTATAAATTGTTAAATTATATTGTCTACCAATTACTTGTAGCTTGTTAATCACATTTTGTTTTTCACTATTACTAATAGAATCATAAAAGACAACGGATGTGATACATTTACCATCTGTAATATTTTTATAATTACATTCAACTTGAATACTCATATTATGAAATTTCATTTCTTTTAATAAACCATCATATGATTTTTTTCCAGTATAAACTAAGACCTTATAATCATCTGGATTACATGGTTTATCTAAAATACCAAAATTATCAATATCCTTATAATACCAACGAAGATTATCATCTATTGTCTTTTTTGCTGTTGATAATTTTGTGTTCTTTACTATTTCTAATAATGTTTTAAGTTTAGAATCTATATTTGCATTCGTGAAGTATTCAATGTTAATATTTAAATCAGTAGTTACAAAGTTTGTATTTGGAATATCAAAATTCAAATAATTAATATCGGTTATGATATCATTCTTTATGACTTTGAATACATAATTACATCTAGGACATTTGTTAATCAACTTACTACGATTTATGAATATACAATCAATACATAGTACAGTTTGGCAACATTGTAATAGAAATACATTGTTATCTAAATCATCAAATGGTACATAACAACATTGACATTCATAATCTTTGACATTATGACACAGACGGTCAAACCCTATAGACAATTCTTTTTGTCTTGTAAGTAAATCGTTTTGTAGTTTTTTACAAAATAAGATAAGATTTTCTGATTTAATTTTTTGTGGTACACGTTTCTTACATTCCAAAATAGAATATATGCCTTTAACATATTTATTATTCTGTTTCTGATCGGAGATATCAACATCATTTAAAATTTTATGTATCTCCTTTATACATGTACTAATTTTATTATATTCTTCTTTGTTATCATCTAATATTATATTATATAGTTCATTTTTACTATTACAGACGATATTCATTTTTTGTGATGCTTCCATGATTTTATCCTCATTAATAAGGCTTGTGATAGAATCACAAAGAGTATTTTGAAATTTGAAAATACGATTTTTGTATTCTATTGCAATATTAAATGACTTTACTAATGGTAATTCAAATTGTCTTTTCAAATATACTGGATCAAACTTAATAGTGAAAAATCTTTGAATGTTCTCATCTTTACATACCTGTAAAATAGGATTATTATAATAATCATCCTTAATAAACTTTTCAAGTGAACCACTTGGATTGTTCTTAATAATACCATTTGACTTTCTAAACTGTTTACATATGAACCATGAAAAATCTGCAGTTAACAAAGGATCATTATAAGTGAATTTAATAGAATCAAAGTTATCAAACACTATTCTCTTATACTTAATACCCTCTGATATTATTTTGAACTCTCTGATAGTTGATGAATCTCGAATCTGTTTATATTTGATAAACACAATATTGATATCAGAATGATCATCCTTAATTATAAGATCTTTCATCGATGTTAAATCACTAGCATTACTAATAACAATGTATTTCAAAGAAGTATGTTGTTCGGTTAATTTGATTGCATCATTAATTCCTTTTGAATCACTAATATAGATTGTCCAAGGAATTTTTTTCATATCAATCTGTTGTAAAGTACAAACCAAATGATGAGTACATTGATACGTACAAGATGAAAACCAGAACCCAGAATATGGTGCAACATCAGTTAATACTGGATCATCTTTAGTTTCATCAATAAGAGCTATCATTGATAGTGTTTTACCAATAGATAGTTTTTCTAGAACAATGGCTTTATCAGATAATATATACATATTATTAGGTCCTACTTCAACTCGAGGATTTGCCTCTACATCCATTAGTGATTGTAATAGTATTTTTTGACATTTATCAAGTTCAAAAGAACATTGATCATATGCCTTAGACGACTCTTTTAAAGTTCTCATTACTCTTAACTAAACAATATATTATATATATAACGAATACACTAATATGACATCGATAAAAACTCATGATTCTGTTTTATGTGAAAAGGGTTTAGTAATTAAATTAGATCATATAAGAGCAAAGATTCCAGATATCAAGAAATTTAATAAATTTATAAAAATATTTACAGTTAAAGAGAACATAAAATTTCGTAAGAATAATACTTTCTGTAGAGAAAAAATACTAAAAGCATATCAAACAATTGATGGATATATTATTCTACCTTCCATAAGATATGATTTACTACGAAGCGCGGGTATTATTAACTCTACTAATATCACCCAGTTATATGAGCCCAGACCAATTACTAACAATACCGAAATGACTGTGGAATTATATGATTATCAAAATACATGTATAGATCATATTTTAGAAACAAAGATAATTAATAAGCGCGGAACTGTCTATTTTCAGCTCTCTACAGGATTAGGGAAGAGCAAGACAGCAATTGGACTTCTAATACGATTAAAGTTGAAAACTCTTGTTATTGTACCATCATCAAAGGATTTACAAGGTCAGTGGATTGACGAGTTAACACAGACCACTCCTGATCTCAAAACATTAGCTTATAACAACAAAATGAAAGATTCTTGCTTGGAAGATCCATATGATGTAATTGTTATTGTTGTGAATACATTTTGTAAGAAAAATATTGATTTCATTGAGAAAGCAAAGTTTGGACTTGTAATCATTGATGAAGCACATGAGTTTTGCTCAACTGTATTTTCAAGAAGCCTATGGCTAATTCAAGCAATTCCTTGTGTATTCGGGATGTCCGCAACTCCACATGTCAGAAAGGATGAACTTGATCACTTTGTCGATCAGTTTTTAGGAACCCCATTGGAAGCAGATAAGGTACCTGGTGTTAATATTAATAAGGAAAGATTTTATGGACGCATCACTAAAATTGATTATGCTGGACATCCCGATTATTGTGATATAGTACTTAATGATAATGGAGATACTAATAACGCATTAACACTTAGAAAAGTAGTCAGTGATCCTAATAGAATTCAACTTATTATCAATGAATTGCGAGCTTTATATAATGATGAAGCTAATCATGGAATATTTGTGTTTGCTGAACATAGAGATTATCTTGTATTGTTAAGAGATAGGTTATTTCAAGAGTTTGGAGAAGAATCTATTTTAGAAGCTTATGATTCTATTAACACCAGTGATCTCAATATTCAAGTGCTCAGAGGTGGTGCATCAAAGGATCTAGTACAGCATGTTCGCAAAGAGGGTGCACGAATTGTATTGACAACTTATGGATA
>JACCDM010967641.1_pt1 | contig 17691 bp, 17 predicted proteins | sample 7445851 | NCBI WGS metagenome assembly JACCDM01 (sample SAMN15323438, study PRJNA562643) | freshwater metagenome | isolation source: river surface water | place: USA:Blue River Watershed | collected 2017-08-16
AACCATGCAACACCTTCGACATCTAGGTGATTTGTGGGTTCATCAAGCAGAACAATGTCGAGAGGCTCAATAAGTAATTTTGCAATTCCTACTCGACGCTTCTCGCCTCCTGAGAGAGAACCAAATGGTCGATCCAATAACTCGCTGCTATATCCACCAAATAGTCCTGCAAAGATCTCTCGAACTCCAGAATCACTTGCCCATTCATGGGTCTTCTTACTTCCCACCACAACATCACGAACCGTAGCGCCAGGATCAGCGGTATCAACTTGTGACAACATGCCAAGTTTCGCCCAATTTGCGCGGGTAACTCTTCCTTCATCGGGTGGCTCGAGTTCAGCAAGAATTTTCAAGAGCGTTGATTTTCCGCCGCCGTTTCTGCCCACAATTCCAATTCGTTCGCCTTCAGATACCCCAAGTGAGACGCCCACTAAAAGTGGGCGAATATCAAAGGCCTTAGATACACCTTCGATATTGATGATATTGCGAGCCATAAGTGGAGAAGAGTATTCCAAAGCCAACTCCGCTCATTACAGTTAGCCAATGAGAATTGCTGAGGAGCTACGAAAGGTTCTTGGTGACCTGACCACCATAATTACCGATCCGTTGGTGCTTCCTTCATACTCTCGAGATCAATCCCAGATTGCTAAAAACGGTACTCCTGCCGCGGTGTTACTTGCGAAGAGCGAAGCAGAGATTTCAGCAACTTTGAAGTTTGCTTACGACAACTCTATTCCGGTTGTAGCTCGGGGAGCTGGAAGTGGTTTATCTGGAGGTGCTAATGCGATTGATGGCGCAATTGTAATTTCTTTAGAGAAAATGAATCGGATAGTCGAAATTGATTCAACAAACTTTATTGCCAGAGTCGAGCCTGGCGTCGTTAACCTTGAACTTGATAAGCAAGTTTCCCAATTTTCTCTCGCTTATTTGCCTGATCCAGCAAGTCGTGAATGGTCAACAATAGGTGGAAATGTTGCTACAAATGCTGGAGGTATGTGCTGCATTAAATATGGAGTCACATCGCAACATGTACGAGCAGTTCGAATGGTCACATCTGATGGAAGTATTATTTCACTCGGCTCGCCACTGAAGAAATCAGTAACAAATCTAGATTTGCTTCATTTGATAGTTGGTTCGGAAGGCACACTAGGTGTCATTACAGAGATAACTGTCGGACTTGCGGTTCGACCAAAGCCTGCTACCACTCTAATTGCTAACTTTGCATCGATTGAAGCGGCAATGAAAGCCGTCCCTGAACTAGCTGCATTAGCTCCATCAATGCTCGAGGTAGTTGACGAAACAACTTTGCGCGCAGTCGAGGATTGGAAGCCATTAGGTTTTAAGGGAGTTGGAGCCGCAATACTCATGCAAAGCGATGAATCACCCGATATTTGTGCCAAAGGCGTACAGATTGCTGAGAAGCATGGCGCACTCGATGCAAACTATTCTGACGACCCAAAAGACAGTGCAGACTTAATTCAAGTTAGAAAATTGGCGTATCCCGCTCTAGAGCGTAAAGGGGTTGCTTTGTTGGATGATGTATGCGTACCAATCTCTCAGATCTCAAAGCTAGTAACTGAGGTAGAGAAAATTGCAGCGAACACAGGATTACTGATAGGAATCTTTGGCCATGCTGGAGATGGGAATATGCACCCGACTATCGTGTACAAACATGGAGATTCAGATGCTGAAACAAAAGCTGTTGCAGCATTTAATCAGATAATTAAAGTTGCACAGGATTTAGGAGGGACTGCATCGGGAGAACATGGTATCGGTTCAATAAAGATTGAATCGGCAAATCGTGAATCTGGGGAAAAGGTTATTGAACTACAACGCGCTATCAAGAAAGTATTTGACCCCAAAGGGATTCTTAATCCTGGAAAGAAAATTCCTTAAACTCATTTGACCAGATTTCTTTCATAGGTTCATATCCAACTTTAGAATGTATTCGATTACTAAGATAAGTCCATGCTTTCTTTTTTTCCAAGTCGATAGCGAATCCAGTCCCTGTAAAGCCAAAATGGCCAATTGCAAATTTTCCTCCAGTCATTTGGAACCTTCTAAAACCAATCCCTTGTAGATTGTTATTACGTGGCTTCGAAAACTGTTGCAATACATCATGAGACACAAATCCATCCAGTAAACCTAAAATGAATTTATTCATATCCGACAAGGTAGAAAATAGCCCTGCATGCCCTGATTCACCCCTGAATATATGAAAAGAATTGCCATCATTTATCTCGCCCGACAGTACGTGTTTCCGCCAACCTGAAAATTTCTCGACCATTTCTGGTACAGGGTAGGGCTGCTTTGACTCAACCATATTTCTCTCAATGTCGTCTCCCATTGAAGTTGCTACAACGTTATTTGAATCTGACGGGTGTGAAAAAAGAGTATTTTTCAAGTCTAGTGGGGTAGCTACTTGAGCTGCAAAAATCTGATTTAAGTCAGCGTCATACAATTTCCTCAATAGGAACCCTAAAGCAATGAAATTTAAATCACTGTAATGAAACTCTTTTTGCTTTAGGTACTTTAATGGCAAGTCAGCAATCATCTGATTCACCTGCTGGGGACTTGTGCATGATATATAAAATGGACGCCATTCTTCTAAGCCAGATTCATGACGTAGTAAATCTTCAATCGTTAGATCTCTTTTGTCCACTACCTTCCACTCTGGTAAGTATCTTGATATTCGTTCATCTAACTTCAAGACTCTCTCTTCAACAGCTCGAATAATAATAGTGGTTGTGCAAAGAACTTTTGTTATTGAAGCTAAATCAAAACTGCTCACTTTATTAATGGGCTTCGAACTAGAAATTCCAAATTCAGAAGTGAAACCCCGTACATCCTCAGCTATTTCTCCTCCCGAAATTCGGGCAATTGCAACCGCTGATGTCATGAATGCACAATACTTCCCACGTAAGTAATTGGACTGTCTTTAAACCACCAGGCCGCATCTAAGTCGTGAGTTGTCGTCGGTTCTAATTTGTGAGCTATTTGGATTGCTGCCTGGATACCTAAAACTCCCTCCATCATGGAGCCAATCGAGACTTTCATGCCAGCGTTAATTGCTTCTTTCGCCAGCTCTAGAGCTGGTACAACTCCTCCAGCTTTTAATATCTTTACATTAAGATAGCTGAAGGCATCTACTGCAACAACCTTTTCCAAATCTGCTATCGAGAAACATGACTCATCAGCCATGAGCGAAAGACTGCACTCTTGCGCTAGAGCAGCATGCCCCAATAAATCTCCCTTCGGAAGCGGTTGTTCCAAATACTCAATATTGGCGCCACTATTGGCCAGCTCTGTCGTGGCACGAATCGCATACTCCAGGCTCCAAGATTGATTGGGATCAATTCTTATACGAGCAGTGTGTCCTGCCACCTCTTTAATAATTTCAATACGATGCATCAGGTCTGACAACTCTTCTTGCTTCACTTTTAACTTAAAAGTATTAAAGCCGGCAGATACTCGCTCTTGAACAATTGCTCTCAAATCATTTAAATCTGCAATAGGTACCGTGACATCAGTAATGACAGAGCAGCTGACATGGGACTCCAAATTCCAAAGGGCCATATCGAGAGCCGCTTTAGCGCTCGGAAGAATATCAAGTCGAGAAATGATCTCAGGGTTGAGCTCCTTTAAACCTTGAACAGCAGAAGAATGAAGTTGCCGCAAGATACTTTCATAGCTATCCCCAGAAATCTGTGGAGTAGCAACACATTCTCCAATACCAATACGACCATCTATAAGTTCAATACGTACTTGGATAACAGGATATGAGTCAACGGTGCGCAACGCTGTCACAAATGGTGTCCGTAAACTTATAGACTTCTCGCGAACCGTTATACTCTTAATCATATGGAGTTTCGCGTCGCTTCTCTGTCAGATTTAAACGATATATCTAAGTTGTTCCATGCATGCTGGCATATCTCATATATAAATTTACTGTCAGCTGATGTGCGTGCCGAGATGACTTTAGAAAACTCCAAAGATTTGTGGCGACCATCTCTGCTTGATCCCCAAGGCAAAGAGACAGTTGTGGGAATACTAGATTCGACAATAGTCTCAGTATTTCGTATAGGAGCAGATAAGGACGATCCTTCATTAGGCCACTTGTTCTCACTGTACGTTGATCCTAAACTTGCAGGTAAAGGTCTGGGCAAAACATCATTAACTAAGGCTGCTGCTAATCTTGCTGATAGAGGGTTCAAATCAATGAGTTTATGGGTGTTTGAGAAAAATACTATTGCTCGTAATTTGTACCAAGGTTTTGGTTTCCAACTCACGGGACTGACAAGAGTTGATGAGCGCTGGAAGGAGAATGAGATTAAGATGCGCAAGGACTTTACCCAATAACAACTCGGTAATTTCCTTGTGGTTTTGGCTCCGGCAACTGCAATGGTTTCGCGCCAGGAGTAAATGATCCCAACACTCTATTACCACTGGCGCCCGTACATGATGGAATCGACCCAGGAAGTCCAAACCAAGAAAGATAACCAATCAAGGCAAAGGTGGCAGCTTCTTTTTGTCTCGGATCTAGACCTAAAATCGACATGGGTTGTACTCGACATTTCGGTAGACGTTGTGAAAGCCTCTGCATCATTAGCGGGTTTGCTGAACCTCCACCATGTACATACATATCCTTAATGCCAAATCTTTCAACTTCTATTGCGACTGTCTCGACTGTTAGCTCTAAAAGAGTCCGAATTACTTCAGAAATATTCCAAGTAGAAATTTCACCAAAAAATAATTCAACGTAGGGAAGATGAAATAGTTCTTTGCCCGTAGATTTGGGTGGTGGTGCTTGATAGTAGGGTTCTTGTAACATTTTCGTAAGGATTTCTTGGTTCACTTCTCCCTTTAAGGCAATCTTGGAATCTCTATCAAACTTAATTTCACCCTTGGAATAAGCCTGCAGAGCCGCATCCATCAGGCCATTAGCTGGCCCTATGTCATATGCAATAGGAACCAGGCCTTGACCAGTAACTGTGATATTCGAAATTCCACCCAAGTTAAGTGCGCCAACATGTTCGGCGTATTCTCCAAACATCATTTGATCAATAAGGCTAACTAAAGGTGCGCCATGGCCACCAGCTGCGACATCGCGGGATCTAATGTTGGAAAGTACCGGAATTCCTGTTTTTTCCGCGATCCAAGTGGGTTCGCCCAGCTGTAGAGTTCCCAGCGCGTGGTTCATTTCAATCCAGTGGTAGAGAGTTTGACCATGAGATACGATTAGCGATATCTCGTGTTGACCCATTAACTCTTGAGCAGCTGATGCAAATGCCTGACCAATAAAGGTGTCTAATCTACAAACCCGTTCCATATTTATGCTGCGAGGTGGCATCGCAGCCACAATCTCACCGTGTAGTGCTTCGCTATAGGGCACGCTCTTGAAATCTAATACCTTTAAAGTAATTTCACGGTTGCTTTCTTGAAAATCACATAAAGCAACATCGATTCCATCATAAGAAGTTCCCGAAATCATTCCGATGACCTTCATTTTAAAACCTCCGGGCAGGCAACTAAATGGGATTGAGTGACATTCAATAAATCTGGAACTCTTGACTGACAACTGTTTATCGCTAAGGGACACCGCAGATGAAAAGCGCAACCTTGTGGCAGGTTTGCAGGATCCGGAACCTCTCCTTCTAACACATTTTCAAAATCGATTCCCTTTACATTTGTATGTTCTGGAATCGATTCAATCAAAGCCTTTGTATATGGATGCTTCGGATTATTGAGCACCTCTTCCCAATCCCCATACTCAACTATTCGACCCAAGTACATGACCGCAATCTCATCGCTAATATGACGAACCATTGAGAGGTCATGACTAATAAAAATATAAGTCAAGTCAAATCGGTTCTTTAGATTGACGAGAAGATTCATTACATCAGCTCTCACCGAAACATCTAGGGCTGAGACTGGTTCATCCAAAACCAACAGCTCGGGTTCTGCTGCCAAGGCACGTGCAATCGCTACGCGTTGGCGTTGGCCACCAGAAAGCTGATGTGGGTAGCGAGTTTGCATATCTGCTGCGATTCCAACTACCCCAAGCAATTCAGTAACTCGGCTACTGATATCAGCTTCACTTCTTAACTTGTGAGTCTTGAGAACTTCAGCAATACAAGCCCCGATAGTTTGCCGTGGGTTCAAAGATGAGTAAGGATCTTGGAATACCAACTGCGTTTTTGAATGTCTACTGCGAATTCTGTTTCTAACACCTTGACCAAGTGGCGAACCACTCCAATGTAGAGAACCTTCCGTTGGTGGCTCTAATCCAACAATTAGTCTTGCCAATGTAGATTTGCCACAACCACTTTCACCAACAATTCCTAAGGTCCTTCCTCTCTCAACTGAAAGTGTTATGCCATTTAGTGCATTAATCAAACTCTTGCGAGACCGAATTCGATATCTCTTTGTGACATCATTAATGGTTAAAGTCATGGTTGGAATCCCAATGGGAAGAAACAAGCCACTGAACTTAAGTTATCAAGAGTCAGCTCTGGACGGTGACTTGAGCAGATTTCTCTAGCCTCTTTGCACCGCGGTGCAAAGGCGCAACTGTCTAAAACCTGCCAGGGCTTAGGTGGTACTCCGGGAATTGATTCCAACCTATCTCTATCGCGCCCCGCAACCGGTAGCGAAGCTAGTAACCCTGCTGTATAGGGATGCCTCGGTGAACTGAAAATCTCTTCAACTGTTCCGGTCTCGACCACTCTTCCGGCGTACATAACAATTACTCGGTCTACCAAATTAGCCACTACACCTAGATCATGTGTAATCCAAAGCATCGACATGTTTCGACGTTTTCTCTCTTTGGCTACTAAAGACAAAATCTGTCTTTGAATTGTGACATCAAGGGCAGTGGTAGGTTCATCGGCAATCAAAAGTTTCGGAGAGAGCAAAAGGGACATTGCAATCATCACTCTTTGCCGCATTCCACCAGAAAACTCATGCGGGTATGTATCAAAAGCTCTATTTGGATCAGCGATTCCAACCGCAGATAAACTACTGAGAATATGTGATTTTGGGTCGGATATTTCATGTTGATGAGAATCCAAAACTTCTTGTAATTGCTCTCCGATTTTCATTACGGGATTCAACGCAGTCATTGGGTCCTGATAGATCATGGATATTTCTTTGCCGCGAATATTCCTTAATTCTTCAGCTGAGGACTTGAGTAAATTAGTGCCTTTAAATCTTATCTCTCCGGACTCGATCTTCAATCCGCGTGACAAAAGTCCAAGAATTGATAAGGCAGAAAGAGTTTTTCCGGAGCCGCTCTCTCCAACCACCCCAACAGCCTCACCCGATTTGATCTCAAAACTAACATCATTAACTAAAACTCTATCGTCCTCTGAAATTACAACGGAAACGTTCTTTACTTCAAGTAAGTTACTCATCCGCTGCTCCTACGTGCAGGGTCTAATGCGTCTCGCAAACCATCCCCGACTAAATTCAAACCAACCACAACGACGGTTATAAAGAGAGATGGAAAAGCCAATGTCCACCAAGCAAAAGATGCCAAAGCTTGAGCTTCAGAAACCATTAAGCCAAGAGATGCATCGGGGGGTTGAGTCCCCAAACCTAAGAATGAAAGTCCTGACTCGGTCAAGATTGCCCAAGAAAGCGAGAGTGCAATCTGCACGACGATAGGTGCTAGAACATTTGGCATAACGTGTCTTATCAAAATCCGTGGTGTTGAAAAACCTAATACTCTCACCGACTTTATATAATCCATTTCCTTGACCGTTAGAACTGGGCCACGAGCGACTCGAATGAAGATTGGGGTATAAACAATTGCAATTGCAATTGAGGTATCAATCCAAGAATTACCCAGGCTATTTACGATGGCAAGAGCCAACAAAATCGCAGGAAACGCAAAAATTACATCACTAGCTCTGACTACTAGATTGTCCAGCCACCCTCCAAAAAATCCACCTACAACACCGAGAAACACCCCGACTAAAGCCGCGATTCCGACCGACAGCAGAGCCACAGATAACGAACGGCTCATTCCATCAATTGAGCGTGAAAAAATATCTCGACCAAATTGATCGGTGCCAAACCAATATGTACCACTTGGCGCCTTCAAGGCATCAGTTGGATTCTGCTCCAGCGGATCTATCGGCGCGAGACTTAATACAGAAATAAGAGAGAGAATAACCATTACCAAAACCAAAATTAGACCAATAACTCCAGATGTGCTCTTGAAGTAGTAATGCACCCAATCCCTTCTATTTGTGGTGGCAATCATTTGATTCTTGGATCCACTTTCCGATAGACCCAATCAGTGATCAGATTGATACTTACAAAGAGAATTGCAAAGACCATGATGCTGCTCTGCACGGTTGCATACTCACGTTTGTTTATTGCATCAAGAATTTGTCGTCCCATTCCAGGCAAGGCAAATATCTTTTCCACGATAACCGCTCCACCGAGGAGATACCCAAATTGGATTCCTGTCATTGTGACAATTGGAATCAATGAATTCCTTAAGACATGTCGCGATCTAACTTTTCTTGGTTTAACACCTTTGCCATGAGCAGTCCGAACAAAATCTTTATCCACAGTTTCAAGCAATGCAGATCTGGTTGTACGCATTACTGGAGCCGCTACTGCGATTCCGAGTACCAAGCTAGGAAATAGCATTTGCTGTAAATTCATTGAGAGGTCTTCAAATGGCGTCATATATTCATAACCATTTGGGAAGTATTGAAACTTGTTAGCAGTAACCGTCACTATCGTTGTACTTAAAACAAATCCTGGAATTGCAAGGGCGAGCAATCCAAAGAATTGACCAAAAAAATCGCGGGCACTGCCTGGCTTACGTGCGCTAAACATTCCGATTGAGATTCCAATCAATACACCAAGAATCGTGCCGGATAGAGCAAGTTGGATTGTCACCAGAAGCGCGGATTTTGTTAGATCCCAAATTGGAGCGCCAGTTGAATACGAAAAGCCCAAATCTCCCGATAAAAAGCTGCCCATCCAGGACAAATATTGCCCAATTAGTGGTTTGTCGATGCCGTAGTAGACGCGCAAAGTTTCAATTTGCTCGGGGGTTAAAACTCCCGTTTCAATACCCAAAGAACTCGTGATGGTGTCCCCTGGAATTACCCGCAAGACAACGAAGACAAATACTGAGATTCCAAAAAGTGTGGTCAGTACTGAAGCAAAACGCTTAAGAATTCCCATTCACCTTTTCCTAATTTTCTTCTATAACGAGCAAGTGCCTAAAAAATGTAGGGCGTGTGGAGTTTCCTCCACACGCCCTCATCAATTACTCACTATCCAAGTGTCGCGGAACGAAGTTGTAGCAAAGATCCATTTGCTAGAGCTGAGAATCCACGAATCTTCTTAGTAGCAACTCGATACTCATAAGGAGTTGCAAGCCAGACCCAAACTGCATTGTCTTCTAACTCCTTCGAGATTTCGGTGTAAGCACCTTTACGTTCAGCAACTTTTCCACTCGCCTTGCCTTTGATGAAGTTTGCATCAAGAGTTGAAGAAGAATAAGAAGCAACCTTGTTTAAGTTGCCAGTTGAAGTGAAGTAACGGGTGTACATAGTGTCTGGATCTATACGGCCACCGTTGTTCGCCAATGTTGCAACAAAATCAGCGGCTAACCAACGAGGAACATAAGTCGCCTGTTCAACTATGTCGAGATCCATTGTGATATTAACTTTTGCTAATTGCGCCTTCAAATTCTGCGCCATTGCAACCGATGTAGCCCATCCAGTGCTCGTTACCAAAGTTTTGAAGGTAACACCTGACGATTTACCAGCAGCCGCAAGATATTCTTTAGCTTTCGCGAGATCCTGCTTGGGGCATGGACGTGCGTTTACATCAGAACGGTATGCGGGGCTCGTTATTGGGCCAGTTACCTGTCCTTGACCAAGAAGCGCGGTATTAATTAGCTCTTGACGATCAACGGCACACTGAATTGCCAAGCGCACATTTTTGTCATTCAGCGGTGCCACTTTTGTATTGAACTGCAATGCGTAATAGCCCAACGCTGGAGTCTTGAACATTTTTAGATTGCTCTTGACCTGACGTGCAATTAACGGATCGGTAATGATTCCCATTCCAATTGTTCCTGCATTAAGCGCAGAAAGAATCGAAGCTTCGTTTGGAATTACACGGATGGTTACTTCCTTAATCTTGGGTTCACCCATGAAGTAATTCGCGTTCGATGAAAGCTTCAATGATTGGGTTGGCTCCCAAGAAACAAACTTATAGGGACCAGTTCCGTTTGGCTTGTTGCTACCACCAATCTTTCCAGCATCAATATCCGCTTTTGAAAGCATTGCCATATTAACGCCTTCTAATGCAGCAAGAATTGGAGCGTTGGGGATAGACATACTTAAAATCAATTTACGACCATCTGCTTTAATTGAAGTAATCGTTGCGATGTTCGCACGAGCTGCAGCACCTGTCTTAGTGTCAAGAATGCGCTCTAGAGAAGCTTTTGCATCCTCTGCATCAAATGTTGAACCATCATGAAATTTCACACCTTCACGAAGATTAAGTGTCACTGTTTTTCCGTCTTTTGAAAAAATCCAAGAGGTTGCTAGACCTCCCTTTATTGCGTTTTTCGCACCAATTTCAATGAGGCTGCCATAAACCAAACCAAGACCACGTACCGTTGCGAAATTTGTTGAAGTATGTGGATCGGTCTTATCAATATCTAAGACACTACCAATAACTAGGCTGGTATCAGCAGCTTTTGCTGATTGGGTTACAAGAACGCCACTGAACATGGCAGCAATCGCAACACCGGTCCATAATCTACGAAGTTTCACTTATATTCCTTTCAAACGAGGGTTGGGATAATCCTTCTCTTGTATTCACTTTTGGTCAAGAGCAGTCAAGATTTAATTCCAAATCTTGCAGCAGTTAATGCATTATCTCTGTTTCCAGATAGAACCACCTCTCCCAAATAATTCTCAAATATTTCTCTAACGCCAACACTTTCTTCGGAAATACCCCCACCGAAAGCCACGGGGATTCCCTCGATTTTCAGCACTGATTGAGCTCTCTTAACTAACTCAACCAAGCTTTGTGCTGCACTTTCTAAAATTGTTTTAGCACTTACAACCCCCGCATGAGCAGATTGCGAAACTAAAGGAGTTAGAGCGGCTAAGGCAGAGCGATCTTTGCCATAAACATATTCTCGTATTGAGGGCCAGTCGGCTCCACCTATGGCTTCCTTGAGTCTCACAGATAAGCCATCAAGTTCTTCTGACTTTTCAATTTGAAACAACAAATGCCTTAAAGCTTCACGGCCAATCCAATAACCAGCACCGTCATCACCAAGCAAGTAACCCCAACCACCAACCGTAATCTCTCTTCCTTCTTGAGTAATATGAATAGCTACAGAACCGGTCCCCGCATAGAGAAATATTCCTTCACCTTTACCAAAAGTCGAGTAATAAGCCAAAGTGAAATCCGAACTCAAATTAATTTTGGCAATTGGAAATACTTCCTTCAATTCCTTTTCGATTAGTTCAGGTGCGCCAAATCCTGTTATTCCTAAAGAGATAACGTTCGGGTCTAAATTTTCCAAATCTTTCATTAAAGCTTTAGTGAAGCTACGAAACTTCTCAATCGACTCGCCTCGATAGAGATGGCCATCAATTGGAGACAGAGTTCCTCTTTTGAGAACTTCTCCGGCTTCATTAACTAGGCACCATTTTGTCGAAGATGCGCCACCATCTATTCCGAGACTCAACATTGCATCATCCTTTCACGGCACCCGCAGTTAAGCCTTTTATAAATTGTTCCGAAAGTATTAAGTACAGAACAACTAAAGGTAGTGCTGCTAAACAAAGACCGGCAAAAAGCACTCCCCATTGGGAGGCGTATTGTCCGAAAAATACGGTAAGCCCTTGCATGAGGGTCTTCTTCTCTGGGCTTTGTAGGAAAACTAATGGCAAGAAGAAATCATTCCAAATTGGAATTGCGGAATAAATTGCGACAATTGCCATACCTGGCTTTACAAGCGGGACCAAAACTTTTCTCAGCAGTTGCATTTCATTTGCTCCATCGACACGCGCTGCATTATCTAGATCAGCGGGCAATGACTTAAAGAAGCCACTCATAATGAAAATTGCTGCTGGCAAAGCAGCGGAGGTATAAACCAAAATCAATCCTAAACGCGAATCCAAAAGATTCATCCATTTGAGTTGGATGAAAAGCGGCAATATCGCAAGTTTTGCTGGAATCAACATCCCTGTCAACACAAAACCAAAGATTATGTTATTAGCTTTGAATGAATATCGACCAAGTACGAATCCCGCCCCAAGAGACAAAAAAAGGACTAAAAGCAAAGAGCCACATGTAATTACAAATGAATTAATGAAGTAAGAACCGAATTCTCCTTCACTCCAAACGCGTTTATAATTTTCCCAAAATGGATTTCGTGCCAAAGCAAAAGGTGTGCGAGCAAATTCATTAGATTCGCGCAATGATGAATTAAGTAAAAATAGAACAGGAAGTAGAACACATATTGAGTTGAAGATTAGTACTATTTGAAAAAGTAATTTAGTAAAAATAAATTTCATTACTGTTCCACCTCACGTCGGCGTAGCAACATTGATCCAAGTGATGCACCTAATCCAACGAGAGTAAAGATTAAGACGCCAAGAGCCGACCCGACTCCAACATTATTTGCGCCCGAATCTACAGATCCAAAGGAAAGTCGATAGAACATGAGGGCTAAGGTGTCTGTCGCGCCAGCGGGACTTCCGTTTGAACCTCCTAGAACAAAAGGCAAGTCAAACCACTCGTAAGCACCTATAAAAGTCAAAACAGTAATGATTGTTAGCGATGGCGCCAATAAAGGGAATATAACTCTTCTAAAAATCTGCCCTTCTGAAGCGCCATCTATACGCGCCGCTTCAATATATTCAGTATTAATTGAGTTGAGGCCAGCAAGAAATACTATGGCTGGAAAACCAACCCATCTCCAAAGATTTATGAACATTAGCGTTGGGAGTGCAGTAGATGTATCTCCTAGCCAAGGTTTAGCAAATTCGGAAAAGCCTAAACCATTAATAATCTGATTAATTGGGCCGTAGAAAGGATCGAGCAGTGACTGCCACAAATATCCCACTACAACTAAAGAAAAGATAACCGGCAGAAAAACTACTACTCGATAAAATTTCAGTCCACGTTTAATTCGGAACATCGCATAGGCTAGAAGTAATCCTATAGAGGTTTGAAAACTCATTATGACGATGAAGGCAATTGTGTTATGTTTTAATGCAGAAAGTAATTGATCTAAATATGGATATTGGAATAGACGCTTAAAGTTGTCAAAACCTACGATTCCTTGACGTTGAAAACCTTCCCATCCAAAAAAAGCATAACTTAGAGTAGTTATTGCAGGAACGGTTGTAAAAATAATTATCACCGCTAGTGCGGGAACAAGCAAAGTTAATGTTGCTCTATTTTGACTCTTTTTTAGCGCCGAGGACATTTATATAACTTTCAAAATGTAGAGAACTGGGTGCGCCATCACGCACCCAGTTCTACTAGTTTCTTTTAGGACTTACCTTTTTGAGGTCCGTACCAAGATGAGACCGCAGTTTGTACATCCTTTGCTAATTGCTCAGGTGTAGTACCTCCGACAATTAGTTTCTGGAAGCCAGGCTGCAGAATTGAGGAGCTGGTTGGATTTTCAAAACGGAAGCCCACGACGTTTAGGAATGGAGTTCCTAGCGTTGTACGCCAACGATTGATTTCCTTCACAGCTGGATCATTGATTTTTACATATGGAGCAGTTGGGATAAATGCAATTTCATCAACAAGCGCTTGCCCAAATTCCTTAGTGCCAAGGAAGTTTAGGAATTTGAGTGCTGCAGCTTTGTTTGCTGTCTTTGAATTGATCGCGTATGCGCCATCGGCCCAGGTGCCCACATAGCGCTTAGCGCCAGCATTAGCTTTTGGAGCAGGGAACCATCCAATTGTGATTGAAGGGTTGAGGGAACGGAAATATCCAATTTCATAATTTCCGCCGATATAGAACGCAGCTTTTTCGTTAGCGAAAAGACCACGAGCCGTGTTGTAATCAATCCCCTGATAATTTACGGGCATCCACTTTGCGAGATCTGCAACTGCTTTAAGGCTTGCAACATAACCTTTGTCAGTAAAAGTTTTCTTTCCGGCGACCACATCATTGAAGAATGCTGTTCCGCCATAGAAAGTTGGGCCGACTGTCGCGTGAAGCTGTTCAAGTGCAGGACCATTACCACCAGCGTTCCCAAGTGGCATGAATCCCGCTTTCTTAACTTTGTCAAAGGCTTGAAGCATCTGTGCCCACGTTTGTGGAAGTGCACGAACTCCAGCTCTTTCTAGAATATCGGGGTTGTACATCACGCCAAGTGCAGAAACTGCATAAGGCAATCCGTATTGCTTCTTATCTTTATATCCTTGCGCACCTGCCAAAATTCCAGCTGGCAATTTCTTTAGAGCCGGAACATCTGAAGTGGTGAGTGGTAGGAAGTTTCCAGCGTCGGAAAGGTTTGCCATTCCACCATATGGACGCATCTGAATGATGTCTGGTCCTTTTCCTGCAGTTAACGCAGTTGCGACAATTGCGTTGTATTCGGTATTCAAATAGGGCGTGAACTTAACTGTGATATCAGGATTCTTTGCCTCAAAAAGCTTGATCTGACTCTCATAGAACGCCTTATCTTCTGTGCGCCAACTCCAGAAGGTGAGTTCTGTAGCTGCTGAAGCCGAAGTTGCTCCAGGTACAACCACGGCAGTAGCTGCTAGTAGCGCTGCTATCAGGCCGCGGAAACGATTGATTTTCACTTAATTTCCTCCTCGAGGGCGGTAGGTGTGGCTCTTCCCAGAGCGTATAGACACAGCCGCTCTTGAAAGATCTAAAGCAGTCTTTGTTCTGCTCCAGTTTCTCTGCGCCAATGTGACACAGAGACAATCAACCACCGTAAGTTGCGCGATGCGCGATGCAGTTGCACCGCTTCGGAAGGTGGTTTCCCGAGCGGCAGTATGTAAAACTAGATCAGCAAGAGATTCTGCTGGACTTCTTAATGCATTTGTTAGTAAGACAATTGTTACACCACGATCTTTAAATTCTCGCATAACGTCAACTGTGTCAACGGTCGTGCCAGAGTGAGTTATTGCCACAAGCACATCACCTTTTTCCAGAACTGCGATTGAAGTCATCGCTGAATGAAAATCCGTCCATGAAATTGCATGTTTTGATAAACGATTCAACTTTGACTGAAAGTCCATCGCTACAAATCCACTTGATACTAATCCGAAGAGACCAATAGTCTTGGCGCTTTCAAAAGCTGTAATTACTTTTGCAAATGTCTTTAGATCCAACTTTTCAGCAGTCGATTCAATTGCTCGAGCATCTGAATAGGTAATCTTTTCTATGATCTCTGCAAAAGAATCTTGTGGAGTAATTCCTCCATCGAGGAATTCAGTATCAAATTGTTTAGCACTTTTCCATGATAAATCGCTCACTAGAGCCATCTTGAATTCAGGAAATCCTCGAAATCCCATAGCTTTACTAAATCTCACTACGGACGAAACTGAAGTTTTACTCAGTGTTGCCAATTGCGTGATATTCATTGACGCAATTGACTGGGGGTTCTTTAATACCGATTGGGCTATTGCTAGCTCACTGGCATGAAAATTACTCATCTGACTCTGGATAAGTTCAAGCAGGTTTGAGTGAGAGGTATTCGATAAAGCAACCAGTGGCTTGCCCATAAACTCTCCGTGAAAAAACCTTTCAGAATCTTGGATATTTGGTGAAAATTATCGCCTTACTTCTCAAAGGTCAAGCATTGTGGGAGAGATTTAAGGCATCTCGCACCCGAAAATTAGCCCTCGACAAAGCACCTTTAGCTTCGTTATGCGAGACATTGAGCAAAACCATAACAATTGCGATCTTTACTTGATTCTGTGACGCTTCTAGGGCTTGTCGGGCAGTAGATTCGTCACAATCAGTTGCTGATTGAATAATTCTGATTGCGCGATCCCTAAGTTTGACATTCGAAACTTGCAAATCAACCATCAAATTGCCGAATGTCTTACCAAGATTGATCATTGTGGCAGTTGAGATCATATTTAAAACTAGTTTCTGTGCGGTTCCAGCTTTGAGTCGAGTTGAGCCTGCCAGTACTTCGGGCCCTGTCTCAATCTCTATCGGATGTTTTGCAAATTTTGACATCTCTGAGTTTTTATTGCAGGAAATCGAAACAGTAAGTGCGCCAACCTTTGAAGCATATTCAAGAGCACCTATTACGTATGGGGTTCTTCCGCTGGCAGCAATTCCTACAACAGAGTCATTTTTAGATAGATTCAGTTTTGAAAACTCTTGATGTGAATCTTCACGTAAATCCTCAGCTCCCTCGATTCCTTTTCGCAAGGCTGCATCGCCACCAGCGATAAGCGCTACAACAACTCCATCATCAATCGAAAAAGTTGGAATACATTCAGAAGCATCGAGAACTCCAAGTCTGCCCGACGTGCCTGCGCCAACATAAAAAAGTCGACCGCCTTTTGACATCCTCTGTGAGATTTCGTCGATAGCTTTTGAGATTTCGGAAATGCTTCTTGAAACTGCGACAGGAACTCCTTGATCACTTTCGTTAAGCAACTTACAAAGCTCGAGAGTTGTTAAATTGTCGATATCTGAGTATCGAGCATCTATTGCTTCGGTCGCGAGACTTCCTAGATCTTCCCGAGAATTCGTCATGATGGCTAACACTAGTAACCTTGAGGTGTGGAAGCCAAATATTTATTTGCCGGCATAGGCATTGGATTAGTGCTGGTTTATGCCTTTGGTTCAGGTATCTGGGTCTCTAGCTCCCCAGGTTGGTACTCATCTCTTAATCGTCCGCCGTGGCAACCACCTAGTTTTGTCTTTGGAATTATCTGGCCCTACAACTTCACAATGTTGGGAATAGCCGCTTACAACGTCGCTCAATCACTTACGAAAGCTCAAACCATCACTTGGCTACTCTTTTTTGGTGCGAGCGTTGCGTCTGCATTGGTGTGGGCTTATCAATTTTACGTGCCACACAATCTTGTTACTGCAACCATTGCGCTTGGACTTGCTGCGCTTCTCACACTTCCAGTTCTTTATCTGACTTTTAAAGCATCGCTACTAATCGGAGTTTTACTTATTCCTTATCAATTATGGGTTGTTATCGCAGCCACGCTAGCTTGGGGTTACTCCACCCGTAATTAATTTTCTTCATCTGAGAGCGTTGCAACTGATACAACTCCCGCTGATGCAACAAGGACTGCAAGTCCAACAAATACCGCGCCACCACCAAATGGAGCTGCTAGCGCTCCAGCGCCAAGTGGTACTAAAAATTGTCCTAAACGATTTCCAAAGAGTCGTATAGAGATTGCCATCGCTCGCTCTTCTATTGGCGATTTCTTGGAGACAATCGACATGGTCAGTGGTTGTCCAATTCCGAGCAAGAATCCGACGATGGCCATCACGACCGCAAGCGTTATTTCCGTTGTGGCATAGGCTGATGCAAAGAGAAACACTGCAGAAATAAACATACTGAAGTTCATTACCCGCGCCGAACCAAATTTGCTTGTTAAACGGCCAAGAGAGAACCTGGAGATCATCGCTGCAGCTGACCGAATCGAAAGAATCGCGCCAATTACAACGGGGTT
>JACCDM010086707.1_pt1 | contig 17684 bp, 14 predicted proteins | sample 7445851 | NCBI WGS metagenome assembly JACCDM01 (sample SAMN15323438, study PRJNA562643) | freshwater metagenome | isolation source: river surface water | place: USA:Blue River Watershed | collected 2017-08-16
AAGAGATATGCCGTTAGTGGTTGCTGCCAGCTATTGAGCTGTCTCCCTCTTTCGCCTCATGCCCCTTCGCGCATCCGGTCTTCAAAAGCGGTGAGGGCGGCCTTGGCGCCATCACCCATCGCCATCACGATCTGTTTGAACGGAATCGTCGTGACATCGCCTGCAGCGTAGACGCCACTCAGCGAGGTACGGCCTTTTGAGTCGACCACGATCTCCCCACTTGGCGTGACATCCACCAGATCCTTTACGAATTGAGAGTTGGGAACGAGCCCGATTTGAACAAAGACCCCGTCCACTTCGAGTCGCGAGATCTGACCGGTGGCTCGGCTCTTAAACTCGAGTGCAACCACCTTCCCGTTATCGCCGATTACTTCTGTACTCTGCGCTTGGGTCAGAATCGAAGTGTTGGGCAAGTTCTTCAGCTTGTTCACCAGGATTTCGTCGGCACGAAGCTTTTCGCCGTACTCAAGAAGCACCACTGATTCTGCGATACCAGCCAGATCGATTGCCGCTTCTACGCCGCTATTGCCGCCGCCGACCACCGCCACGCGTTTCCCTTTATAGAAAGGGCCGTCGCAGTGCGCGCAGAAAGCGACGCCTTGGCCGATGTGTTCTTTCTCACCGGGAATGTTGAGCATCCTCCAGCGCGCGCCCGTGGCTAGGATGATGGATTTTGCCGTAAGCGTCTCGCCGCTTTCGAGGTCAATCCGTTTCACAGCGCCGGGTACGAGTTGCTTGACCTTTCGGTGCTCTAGAACTTCGATATTGTAGGCGCCGATGTGCTCACTCAGCTGCGCCGTCAGCTTTGAGCCCTCAGTGTAAGGCATGCTGATCATGTTCTCGATTCCGAGAGTTTCTCGAAGTTGACCTCCGAATCTCTCGGTCAGAATCACGGTCTTCAGTCCTTTGCGCGCGCTGTAGATCGCAGCGGATGCCCCAGCGGGCCCGCCTCCGATGATCGCGACATCATAGAGGCCGAGGTCCTGGCCTGCTGAAGCATCAAATGTGGTTCCGAATGCACTTTCGAGTTTTCCCAAGAGTTCGGAAAGAGTGGCCTTGCCAGAGTGAGCCAGCTTTCCATGGATCACGACTGCCGGGACGCCTTGAAGACCGAGCGCCTGAACTTCTTCTTGGGCAACGCCGCCGTCGATGACCTCGTGCTGAAAGTCAGCGTGCAGCGCAGCCATGAGGTTGAGGGCCTGCACCACGTCTGGGCAGTTCTCGCACGTCAGGGACATGAAGGTTTTGACATGGACCGGCCCTTTCAGGGCTTGGATGCGATGTTGGATGCCGGAATCGGGCAGCTTTCCTTTGCCGTCCGTGTTCAGGATGGCCAGAACGAGTGAAGTAAACTCGTGGCCCCCGGGAACTCCGCGGAACTCGATGCTTCCCCGGCCGCGCTGCGAAGGGATTCGCAAGCGGGGCTCGGTTGAAGCGCTTTCCGCGCGTTCGATTCGGATTTTCTCGCTGATCGAAGCCAACTGGTCCACCAAAGTGTCCAGCGTGCTTTGATCGGCGTGCGAGGAAGATCCGACTTCGAGGGTGACTGAGTTTTCCAGGCGGGCGAAAACTCCTTTGAGTTGCTCCAGCATTCCGGCATCCAACATGGTGCCTCCTGAGTGAGGGTGTTCTAGCGGCGCGATCAGATCTTGCCGACGAGGTCCAGGCCCGGCTTCAGAGTCTTCTCGCCCGGAGTCCATTTGGCGGGGCAAACTTCGCCGGGGTGCGAAGCGACGAATTGAGCGGCTTGAATTTTCCGCAGAAGCTCGTCAGCGTTCCGGCCGATTCCGTTGTCGTGGATTTCCGCGATCTTCACTTTGCCTTGTGGGTCGATCACGAAGGTGCCGCGGTAAGCGAGGCCTTCTTCTTCGATGTGCACGCCGAAAGCGCGGGTCAGGTGGCCCGTGGGGTCGGCAATCATCGGATAGCGGATTTTCTTGATGGTTTCCGAAGCGTCGTGCCAGGCCTTGTGCACGAAGTGGGTGTCGGTGCTGACCGAGTAAACTTCCACGCCCATTTTTTGAAGCGCGTCGTACTTATCGGCCATGTCGCCCAGTTCGGTGGGGCAAACGAAGGTGAAGTCGGCCGGATAGAAGAACAGGACCGACCACTTACCTTTAAGGTCTTCTTGGGTCACGGTCTTGAACTTGTTCTGGTGATACACCTGGACTTTGAAATCAGGGATGGTGCTGTTGATCAGGGTTTTCATAATGGGGTGTCTCCTTGAAATCAGTTTCGGTGATTGTGCGCTTTTTGGAAAATCGATTGTTTTTATGGTACGATAGATAAAATCGATGAGGTAAAAATGGCCACTCTGACTCAGCTGGAATACTTGGTAGCGGTCGATCGGTTTCGGCACTTTGGAAAGGCCTCGAAGGCTTGTCATGTGTCGCAGCCGACTCTCAGCATGCAGCTTCAGAAGCTCGAAGATGAGTACGGGATGACTTTCTTTGATCGGACGAAGCAGCCCATTCTTCCGACCCCAGAAGGGGTGGCGATAATCGCGCAGGCTCGTGCCGTCATTCGTGAAGCGGGAAAACTCGATTACCTTTGCAAGAACCGAAAGCTTGAGCCGAGCGGTGAATTCCACCTGGCGTTGATTCCGACGATTGCTCCCTATCTTTTGCCGTATTTCCTCGGTCCATTTGCAAAGAAGAATCCAAAGGTCGAGCTTTTCATTGAAGAGATGACGACCGAGACCATTTTAGAGGCGCTTGAGCACGACCGAATTGACGCTGGAATTTTGGCGACCCCGCTTCATCAGCAAAACCTGGAAGAGCGGCCACTCTTTTACGAGCCGTTTCAGGCTTACATCAGCGAAAAGCACGAGCTGGCCAAGTCGAGCCTGATCCACGAGGAAGATTTAGACGCTAAGGACATTTGGCTGTTAGCTGAAGGCCACTGCCTCCGCACTCAAGTCGTACGGATGTGCTCACTTAAGGGTAAGCCCGGTATATTTCCGAACGTGCGCTTCGAGAGTGGAAGCTTGGAAGCAGTGACCCGTTTGGTCGAGCAGGGGCATGGCTACACGCTACTGCCGTGGCTTGCGGGCTTAGGCGTAAAAGGTGGCCGTGGCGCGGTTCTTCGGAGTTTTGCTAAGCCAGTTCCAAGTCGTGAAGTCAGCTTGGTTTCGCGTCGCAGTCAGTACAAGGGACTGATCCTGGATGCTTTGGCGAAAGAGATTCAGTTCAGTCTTCCAAAGGAGCTTCCCCGAGAAAAATCGAAGTCCATCGAGGTAGTTCGTCTTTGATGAAGACGTGACTTCGGCTCCTTTGGCGCGCCCGCCAGCATCAGATCTCGGCTTGAATCTCGTTGTGTCGAAGAAACCACGGAGTGAAAGGGGCGTTGTATCGCGCCGAAAGCAGCGCGCCTTTCGCAGTCAGGCTGCGAGATTTCAGGAAACGCTCCAAAATTTCTGAATGCTCACCAAAGTTCGCGTCGGTCCAGCGGCCCGAGAAAATGATGACCGCACGGCGGCTGGCCGGAACCTCTCGAATCTGAACGAGCGGATTCTTAGGTTTAGGCAGGGTGGCCAAAGTGTATTGGCTCGGCATCATGAAGCGGATGGTCCATTTGCCCGGCGTGCTGGCTTGAGTTTCGACCGGCGCCGTCATCGCAATCTTCTCGGATGCAGCTTGAACCTCGACTGGCGCGGTCATCGAGATCTTGCCGCTCGTCTCGCTTCCTGGAACTTGGTTTTCGCCGAAGATGAAAGCGGCGATTCTTCTGAAACCCTCGCTTCCGGCCTTATCCCAGGTTTCCGCTTCGACCGTGGTTTCAGCTACTAGAAACGAAGCGTACGAGCGTACTTCGATGGCCTGACCTTCGAACTTCGTTTCTTCAACGACTTCGTATTTTGGCTTTTCGATCGCAAAAGCGGACGAGGGGCTCATGCTGACTCCTAAGATAAGAACCAATGCCTCAAGTACGACAGCAAATCGCAAGCCGGCGAAAAGTCTCATTTGCCGAGTTTGACACGCTCTCGGTCTTTTTGTCGCTGTTCATTGAATTCTTGATAGGGCTTTCGGAAAGCGTCGATCAAAGGCTGGTCCAGAACGTAATTATCTTCGATTCGGCGCCGGTGAAAGAAAGTGAAGGCGGCTTGGTGGGCGGCCCTGGCTTTTTGCACGGCGGCTAGCTCGGTGTTGAGCTCGTCCCTTAAGGCTTGAACAACTGCTTGGCGGACTGATTCGGAATCGGCAGAGGGTCGGTGAAACGGATTCTTGCTAGTAAGGTCGGCATCAGGAAGCATCTCGATGCGATCGAGCGCCTTTTCCAGACTTTTGCTTGGGAAAAAAAGAATAGATCGTTCAGAGTGCTTTCCCGGTTGGATAATGTAGGTGTAAGCCCCGCTGGGATCTGCCCGAAGTCTTTGACCGAGAAGTTCGCGGGCACTGAGCTGTGGTAGCTGGTTGAGTGCCTCTTGAAGTTGATCTTCCGAGCGTGCTAGGCGCGTTTTGATTCTGCCAGTCAGAAGGACGCCGGTTGAAATTCGCTCTTCTATGGCTCGTTGAAGGACGGGATCGTTCGGCCCTACTTTTTTCAGCCATCTCGAGAAAGGTGCGGAAAGGGCTGAGAGCGAATAGGCATGGGCCGCCGCTTCGTCGTTCCAGATGGCGTGAAGGTAATCATAGCCGTCGTCGCCGGCATTGAGAGTCTTGATCAGCATTCGAGGGGTTGAGGGAACCTGACCGATCTCGAGAAGGTCCTTCTCGATGCTGCTTCCAAAAGAGTGAATTACTTCATGTCCCTCATGAAGCGTCGGTAGTAGATCAGTGATGATCTCATTTGAGGCAATGATTCTTTTCTCAGCGGGCTGAAATTGAGCTGCGTATCCTTTGATCAGTTTTCGATTCGGATCGAGGTCGAGTGCGAGGGTGGTTTTTTGGGATTTTGAAAGTCCCCAGGCAAAGTGGTTCAATGGGTGCACATAATTCTTTTCCCCGTCTTTCGAGGCTTCAACCGGAATAATCTCGATGACTACGTGATCGGGATCTTGGTCGTTGAGTCGGTAAGACACGCGAGTCAGTTTCAGGATCCCGAGGAGGGTTTCTCCGTACTTTTTCATTTCTGAGGGGCTGAAGGGGCGTCCTTCGTTCCGAATTTTCTGGTTCAATTCGGTGAAACTTTGGCGAAGAAATTCGAGTTGGATGTACTCCGCTTCGGATGTAAACCCGCGATACCCTCTGAGTGCGCGAAGCAGCTCTTTGTCAGTCATTTTGCTATAATCAGTCGTTCTCTCCAGGCAATCCAAAGACGAATCGATCCCACCGGCGCCGAGCGCGAGCGAGGGAGAAAGAACGGTCACGATGATGAGGGTAACTGAGAGGAGCCAGGACACGGTTTTACTCGTCTTCTAGATCGGCTTTTTTCTGGGGAACGCTGACTTTTTGCAGGAAAAGGAGTGTCGTGCTAGCCCCAGGGTTTCTAGAAAAGGGGTGTGGGATGAGTGTTCAGATTTTGACGCGGATTCTTCGGCTGGGGCTGGGTTCAGCTTTGGGCTGGGCTCTTTGCGTGTCTCCGGCTCACGCAGAGAGCCCAGCCATGGATTGCCACTCGAGCGATCTTTCCGGTTCAGGTCAGTCAGAGTACCTCGTGGACTTTGTCTGGAGCTTAGGCGCACCGCCTGTGGACGTTACGGTTCGTCGGGCGGAATCAGGCCAGCCCGTCACCGTTTGCCCGCGTGGAGTGGAGCTCCCTTACTCAAAGGATGATCCCGCCCATGGCAGCTTCACCCGGTTTGACGTGAGCTGCTTAGACGGTAGGAGGCCTGCCCCGTTTCGGGCTCCTGTCTTCCATCTGGGGCTTCCCCGAGATGGTTGGACCGAGACCGGCCCGTACTGGGCGGTATGGGATGTCGGGATTCAGGGAGCGCGGACCAAAGCCAAGCGCCTGATGTTGCTTTGTCAGCCGAAGGTGAGCGGTACGGGCAAGATGATGACCAGCACCTGAGTGACTAGGCCGTTTGCGAAAACCCCTTGGTAGTGCAAGCGAACGCTGCGGCCTGGGTCTTTCGCTTCCGCGCCTGGACGTGGCAAGTGCACCATCTTAGGAAGGTTCTTCGCCACCTCCTCAAAAGCTTTCGAGTCGCACTGACCTAAGCTCCAGAGTTTTTGAATGGCGTCTGTTTCTTCCTGGGTGAAAAGATTGCGATCCTCGAGGAAGAGCACTTCCTTGACGGTTTTTCCTTCCAGCTCCTGATGCGAAAAGTCGGGGCTGAGTAGTTTGGCGGTGAAGACCGTGTAGAACTCGCCTACTTTTCCTTGCGGAGTCAGTGAGAGGAGGCCAAGTGGTAGATCGTTCAAGATCACGCTCCTGCGCTCCATCTGGCGAAGTGCAGTGACGTCGGAGGCCAGGATGCTTGTCAGCTTGAGCTCGGCGCGGTCTGAATACGGAGAAAGGCTCCAGCGAAAGATCGGGCGGATTTTCTTCTCGGAAGGGTCGCGCTCGCCCAAAGGAATCTCAAGCTGAACCGTTTTCTGCTCTTTCATGCAGGTCTGCAGAGCCGCGCTGAGTTGCGCGGCCGATTCCGTGTCGAGGAGCTGAAGAAGATTCTTGTTCGTGGTCGACTCCATTGTGAGCTTCAAAAGCTTGGCGAGCTCTTCGTTGCCACGAAGGATCACGCCGTTTTCATCGACGACGGCCAAGCAAGCGGGAAGGCGATCGATCATGGTGTCGGCATGGCTCTTGGCCGTTTCCAGCATTTCCATGACGCGGGCATTGGCATGCAAAAAGGCGCGGTAATCGAATTCCATGGCGAGTTAAGCTCCGGTGGTCATCAAGGTTTCAAAGATGTCGTCAGCATTGCCGTTGGCATTTGGATCGTAGGTCTGCATCGAGTCCAAAGAGCTTTCGTCTGAAATTTCTACCAATTGGGTGACTACCACCCGGGTGTTTTCCCAGAGAAGTTCGCAGGTCTGAGTGATGCTGTTGCGCTGACTTGTGCCGCTAAAAAATACTTCGTCAAAGCCCCGAGTCGACATGGGTAAGCTGATGCCTGCGTCCACGTTATTTCGTCCCAAGTCGGCACGAATGGCGCCTGCCACTAAGTTCGCCACTTCGCGAAGGAAGTCGCGGATCATCCGTTCTTTCACCTGGTCCGGACTCACCTGCATGTTCTTCACGCACAGGGGAACCATCGGGGCCAAATCGGAGTGGTACTTCAGGGTGATTCGGAAGCCCATTCCTTGAATGAGGATGCTGGACAGGATGTGCCCCAGAACCTTGTTGCCCTGCGAAGGAATGTCCTGAATGGTTACGCCTTCGACGTTGAAGAAGCCCGCGAACTGCTCACGCGAATGCTTTTTCAGCATCAGGCGAAGATTTTCAAAAATCTTCAAAAATTTTGGGTCTTGAGAGAAACCAGCGGGGGTGCTCATCTGTGTCTGTCCCTGGAGGAAAAAGAAGTGATAAGAAAGATTAACCTTTGAGGGCCGGTTCGGTCCATGTGTCAGTTTTTGTCACTTCGGTTTTTTTGAACGGGGAATTCCTGAAGGGCGAACTCGCGTCAGGGTTCTGACGGTGTTTCTTATACGTCTTCAAAGCGCGGATCGTCATGTTGCGGGACGGGTGTCGCGGCATGGGTTCCAGTTGCCTGAAGCGGCACGGGGGTGCTGGTTTTTTTCGTTTTGAGCGGCTCGCTCGAACTCGATCCCGCCTTCTCGTGAGTGGCTTTCACTGCGGGTTTCTTCCGAAAGGGGAGGACTTTGCGGAGCTTCGTCTGAGGGGGCTCGGTTGGGCTGGAGCTGCCCATCGACCCGCCCATCGGTGGAATCGTTGGGATTCGATCGGGAATCGACGCGCTGCCTTGGAGGGTGGCCGAGAGGTCTTTCGCGAGCTGATCGAGGCGATCGGCTTGAAGCGAAAGAGTTTGCGATGCTTCGGCGGAATCGCGTGCTCCGGTGGCATTTTGTTGAGTCACGATCTCGAGTTGCCGCACAGCGCGGGTGATCTCCTGAATGCCTTGGCTTTGTTCGCGGCTAGCGGTAGCGATTTCACTCACGCGTCGACTGACTTCTTCGCTTTGAGTTACGATCTGGTCGAGCGTCTCGTTACAGTCCCGAACCGTGCGAATACCGCCCTCGATCCGCTCACGCCCACTCGAGATCATCAGATCCATTTTTCCGCGAGTGGACTCAATCAGAGTCCGAACGCGAGCAGAGCTCGTGTGAAGCATGTCGGCAATGTCTTTGGCTGCAGTGCCGCTCAACTGAGCAAGGCTTCCCACCTCTTCAGCGACCACCGAGAAGCCTTTTCCTGCTTCGCCGGCTCGGGCCGCTTCGACCGAAGCGTTAAAGCTCAGAAGCTTCGTCTGGAATGCGATGTCGTTGATGATCTTGGTCTTATTGTGAATTTCCTGAATGACCTGAATCACCTCTCCGAGCTGCTCGTTGCCTTCGCCAACCTGTCGAATGACCTCTTCGTTGTTGGCCTGGATTCCTTCGATTGAGACAAGGACCGAGTTCACGGCTCGCTTCCCTTGCTCGGCAGTCTTAGATGCTTCTTCTGCGACCGACTTGGATTGCGAGGCGTTTTCTGCGTTCTTGGCCACCATCGAGTGGATCTCGTCGACTGCTGCAGCGGTCTCTTCGAGAGAGCTGGATTGCTGAGCTGCGCTTGCAGAAAGACTGCTTCCCGTTTCAGCCATCCGACGAGAGGAGCCTTTGATCTCGCCTGCATCGATCGTGAGCTGGCCGACAGCGGCAGATAGCTGAGAGGAAATCTTTGAAGAAATTCGGATGCTCCAAGTGATCAAAAGGAACGAAAGGAGCCCGAATACCGAATAAAAGGTGAGCTGAACTCGATCAAGCCAAGCCAAAAGCGACTTGGAAGGAGTTTGGACGATGACACTCCAGTCCAGCGACTCAATGAACTTAGCGCTCTTGATTCTGGCAAAGCCGATGGCCAGACCTTCGCCCGTTTCTGCGTGTTGAGCGAACTCTGCAGCTCGGCTCCCCTGGCTCCAGCGCTGAAGCAGGGAGGGTGACGCTCCGGGCCCTGAACTTTGGCCGTTGGGATCCAGATGCAGGATCCAGGAGCTCGAATCAGGGGTCGCGCCCGGTGCGATTCGAGCCAGGGTGATCGTACTTTCTCCGAAGCCATGCTGACGAAGCTTTTCGTGATGTTCTTTGAGGGCTGCCATCATCCAGCGAAGCCCTGCACGGCAGGTCACGACGCCGAGCTTCTTTCCAGCGCGATCTTTGATCACGGCACTGAAGCTGTTGCCGTGCATTTCTTCGCCGTAAAGCGTTGAGCTGATCTCGTCGATCCCGGTGCGTTCATAATAGGTACCACGGAAACCTTTTTGCTGATCTTCCGTGAACTTTCCTGCAACCGTGGCCTTGAACCACGGCGCAGTAGAAAAGTTCTTCGCGAGGAGTTCGTCAGTCGCCAGGGGCTTACCGTCTGGAGAACGCGAGTTCGTCGCAACGGGGTGCCCGTCTACGTCGACGACCAAGATGGTGTCGTAAATTCCGTAGAGTGAAACATAAGTATTCAGCGCCTCAGTGATGCGCGAAGGCTTTCCACTTTGCAGGGCTTCGTTCGCGGCAAAGGCTTGAACGTCTCCGTAGCGCTCGTAGAACTGGGCGGCGAGAGCGTCGGCCACGCTGTCTGCATGAGTTTCGTAAGTGGCTAGGGTGCTCTGTCGACTCAGATTTGAAAAGTATCTGACAAATCCCCACGATGCAGCGGCAAGGGTCACAGTGGTTCCGCAAGTGATAATTAAGAGACGAGCTTTGAGAGATTTTGTTTGTGCCATGCCTTTGACGCTCCGAATTTGGGTCCAGTAAAACTGGGTTGCCCCCCAATTGCGAATCGGCACGAAGGCTTTAGGGCTTGATAGGGACCCCTGTCCGCTATTCTTTTTCGGTTACTGAGTCGGTCCTTCGGTGGACATCGTCGCATTTCGCCCTGCGAAGTAGACCAGGCCCCAGCCTTGGTTGTATCCGTATCGAAGTACCCCGTACATGGCCTTACCGGTATTACCGAGCGGGTACATGCATTCCAGGCCTGCCAAGAATTGATCGAAATTGACGCTCGCCAGAGTCGATCCCCAAGCCCAAGCCATGTTGTAGCTGAGGCGTTTCAGAATGGCGTCGTGATCGGTTTTCTTGCCGTAGCGAGGACGGTACTCTTCCGGCATCACGATGTAGATGCTGGCGTCACTGACTGCACGGCCCGAGCTCAGGATTGAAACTCGCATCCAAGTGGTGAAGAACTTTTCTTGCGGACCTGCGACGATCTTGGTCTTTGCGTAGGAGAACATCTGCGACATCGCGAAAGCCCCGGCTTCTACCGGAATTTCGCTCATGTGGAGGGTGCCCGTCTTGACTGCGAGGGCTCTTAAGACCACGTTCTGGGAGAGGTCGCGGAAGAAGATGGTTTTGAAAAGTTTCTTCTGCTCGTCCTTGGTCTTGCTGCCGATGCAACCATTCAAGGTGCGGAACCAGTCGACGACTGGATTTCCAGCCATGAAGCCGCCTTCGGCTTTCATCGCCGCATGCCCGGCCTTGAGCTCAGAGCGAATTTGGCGGAGCTCTTTCCAGCCGCCCAAAAGGCCCAAGCTCAAGAAGATCGCTCCACGAACTCGGACTTCGTATGGGGTCTGTCCGGTCTTCTTCGCAATCGAGTCAGCGAAGGAGACCTGATAGGCGCCATAACCTGCCGAAGCGGAGAGCACACTGCGGACGCTCCACTTGCGGACCGTCTCGAGGCGCTGAATCATCGTGGAGGAGACCGTCAGGCCACGAACCCACTTGCTACCCGAGAGAGCCTTCGCGCCGGCTCCGAAGATACGGCTGGCCGGGCCGGAAAGGATCAAAGCCCAGTCCAGGGCTGATTCGGTCGTCAGGAGTGCTTGGGGGCCACTCAGGTAAGCGCGATCGCCCAAGCTTGCTACCGAAGTCGCGGCTAGTACGCCGCCGGCTAGCACCTGGCCGCCTGCAATCAAGCTCGCCGAAAGAGGCATGGCAGCTCCGCCGGTCGAGACAGCGCTCAGGAATCCGCCGGCAACCATCAAGGTGCCTAAAGTTCGGGCCGAAGCATCGACTGCGATGTCGCGATTCAGATAAATCTGCAGAGTCCGCGCGTGGCCTTCTTTGGCTTCGATCTCTTTGATCAGCTCGATTTCGCGATCACGATCCGAAGCCAGCGGCGTGTGGAAGGAGAAAGTGCGCTGAAAACGAAAAAGCGCCCCGACGAGGCGCTCATGATGCAGTGGAAGCGAAGGATAACCGAGGGCGACTGCTTGAAGGGCGTCCCCCATCACTAAGTTGAAGGGGTTTGGATTTTTGATGAATTCCGCAGCGTGCCGAATGGCTTTCTCTTTCGTGCTCGCGGAGTCTTTTGAATGGATAGCGAACATCTTCGCCATGATCTCGAGTTGATGATCGATCTTACTCGCGATCTCGGCCACTTCTTGTTCCGAAGCTCGGACTTGGAGCGGCTTCGGAAGCATTCCGATCACCGCATCCGCAAAGCCCCGGCGCAGCGTATTATTGCTGGTGGCTTCATGAAGCTCCATTCGCAGTCCGTGCACGATCCGGCTTGCTACTTGTGCCAGAGCTTCAGGCGACTTCGTGCTCATCATCTCGACGAGCATGCTGCGCTCGGTGCGATTCAGCGGACGATTCTCTTCGCCCTCTTTCAGCAAGGCTTCGTGCTCGACCAGAAAGTCAGCCAGTGATTCATCGCCCTCGTTTTTGCGGCCCTCACGATAGGCTTTCTGTGCGTTGCGAAGATTTCTTAAATCCCAGGGGGAGAGATCGTTCTTCGCTTTGTCGATGAGTGTTTGGAGGTGCTCAGTTCGTTCGGTGGGAGTGAATTCGTTTGTAATTTGATCGGGAGATTCAAAAGCTACGGCAGGATTCGCCAAGAGAAGAAGGGAGGAGGCGAACACAGTCAGGATGGGAGCGAGATTTCTCATAAGACCCCAGCGTGGCTCTTCAGAATCAAATTATTCTGATGCGGAGAGTTATTAGTCGATTGGGGAATTTTTAGCTAGCGCAAAATCTTCTTCATCCCTCTTTTTGTGGGTGCGTTAAGTCATCAGAATAATAGATCAAAACCCATTATTTTTTGATTATTCCAAAGTAGAGCGTTCCGTCGCGCTTCATTTGACCACCCGCGAAATCTGCATCGGGGCCCTCGCCCCAGTAAATGTCCACATGATCGCGGCCTTGGATCGCTCCGCCCGTGTCCTGGGCCACGGCAAGACGACTGAAGGGGCGCCAGGTTTGGGCGTTTCCAGTACCCCCGGGAGGGGGAGGCAGGGGACGCTCCGTTTGGAAAAAGACCAGCGATCCCAGGGGAAACACTTTGGGATCAATGGCGACGGAATGGTGGGGGGTCAGCAGCGTTCCCGTCGTTCCCAAGGGTCCCTCAGTGTCTTCGCGGAAAAACACGTAAGAGGGGCTTTTTGACAGCGCAGGGGGAAGTTTCTCGGGGAACTGAGCAAACCAGCGCCGGATCCCCTGGAAGGTCCAGAATTCCTCGGGCACGCCTTCTTCGATCAAGATGCGGCGAAGCGAAACGTAGGGATGGCCGTTTCCGGAAGCGTAATTCAATACCTGGCGTTTAATGGATCCGTCGGCTTGTTGGATCTGAACTGCGCCTGCACCCTGAACTTGAAAGACGAAGGCGTCGAGGGGGTGGAGGACGCAGGCCAATTCGAGCGAGCGATTTCGAAGAGCTCCATCCAGATCAATTTCTTTACGAGTCCACGCCGGTCCGATGCTGCCGTCCGGGAATTTTCTTCTCCACACTTTTTTTCCCGCTTCGTCTACCTGCACGAGCTCGTCGGGCTTGGCGTAAAGAGGGTGAGGGCAGGAATCCACTGTCGAATTCTTCGGGGCTGGCGTGGCTTGGATGACCGGGAAGTAATAAGCCGTAAAGAGAACTTGGCGCGATCCGGCGCGACCGGTGGATTGATACCAGTCAAAGCGGGTTCGAAGTTGCTGATTCACTTCCGTAAAATCCCGACTCGTCTTCACGATTTGCAGGAGTCCACTCAAAGTGTCGGTGCACCACTCTCGGCGAGTGACGGAGCGTCCTGAGAAATTGCGAGTCTCGTCTTGCGGCAGTTGCCGACACGCACCGAGCTCACGTTCGAGCGATAGCGCTAGATCGACAAGCGATCCGTCAGGGATCAAGCTAGGGAGTGCCTCGGGAGCCACCGAGACGAGAGCAGGCTCTTCTTGGCGCCCTTCAAGTGCTGCCTGGGAATGCGACGTCAGGACAGTCGTCAGCAAAGCGACCCATCCGGCACTGCAAACGAGGTTTTTCATCCAGGGGCGCGCTGAGTTTTTCATGCCGAAAAAACTAGCCTGCACCTCGTGTCTTGACAATGAATCTGCATCCTCGTTGGATGAAGGACGAGATGGAATGGCGAGTCGAAACTGCCCGCGAAACGGATTGGGTCAGAGTCCGCGAAATCTGCGTTCAAACTTCGCCCGCTGTTCAGGCCTTGATCGGAAGACGTAGACGGTTTTTCGAGGACTTCTGGGTCGAGCCTTACCAGCTTTTGCGTCCGGATTGGACGTGGGTGCTGCGGAGCGAAATTGATGGACGTGCTTTGGGATATTTAACGGCTGCACCCGATACGATTCGTTTCTGTAAACAGAGGGATTGGCTGCAGCGGACGAGGCTATTCTTTCGTTGGATTTCAGGTCGCTACGGATGGGTGACTCCCGAACTGCGAAGGTGGCTCAGGCGGAGCTTTCGAATCGATCCCGATCCTGAAAAAATTTTCGGGAAAGAGGTGGAAGCGGAGCTTGCTGAAAAATATCCGGCTCACCTTCACATGAATCTTGATCCAGCCGTGCAGGGCAAAGGCGGGGGGCGTTTGCTTTTGCAGGCGCTGGATCAAAAGATGCGCCAAGAAAAAATTCCGGGTGTGCACCTGTTCTGCTCGCCTGCGCCAGTGGGGTTTTACGAGCGCTGCGGATTTCAGGTGCGCGCGAGAAAAGTCCTGCCAGGAACCTCGTCTGAAGTTTTAGTCCTGGTCCGAGCTCTGGAACGCAAAACGAAAAGTTCTACTGGCATCAGTTCCAGTGGTAGTTGAAGCTGATGCTGACGCGGTCTTCCGAGTCCTGGTTCTGAAGCACTTCGTGTCGAAGGAAGCTCTCGAACAAAACGACTTGGCCGGGCTTGGGCTGGATTCGGAAAAACGGCTGATTTTCAGCTCGGCTGGAAGTTTTTCTGGGGGGAGCTGCCATGAAACTCGCCAGGCGCGGGTCTTCAAACTGAATCGCGCCGCTTTTAGGCGGCACTTGAAGGTAGAACGTTCCGCTGAGAGTGGCTAGCGGGTGAAGGTGCAAGCCGTGGTAGGTGTGCTTGGGCACGATGTTGACCCAAAGCGAACTCATTTCGAGAGTTTTGCCTCGAAGATCATACTCGAGTTCCTTTGCGAACCGAGCGACATGCCGATCCAGACCGCGCTTCAACGCTTCGAAGTTCGACGAGGTTCGGAACAACTCGTCGAGCGAGCCGTACGAAGTGTAGCCTCCTGGGTAGTTCCGCCTCGACCAGGCGCGACCCGCAGCGTCCACGTCGCGAAGCTGATAGCACTCCCGCAGGAGTCGCTCCATCAAGGAGGCCTGGCCGCTCACTTTCAGAGGCTCTTCGTAAATTCGAGTCGGAAATAAGCGATGCAGGGCCATTCGATTACTCGGTGGTTTCGGAAATTAGCGAGTGTCCAGAAGAAGTTTGGGCCCCATTTTGTGGCGAGGCGGTTCGACGATGCTTCTCTTCTTCTTGTTTTTCAGGGCGACCGGCGTTCTGGAGTCACACGTTCCCCAGTCCTTCTTCACGCCGCCTTCGACTGCGCGCCTGCGCTTCTGGTCGCGGTACTCCATCAGCACTTGCTTGTGTTCCGGCTTATGCGGTTGCAGCAGCGCTTGTTGGATTTTTCGGTCCTTCCACTCTTTTGCGACAAAGAGCGGTTTCTTGGTCATGGGGTCGATGCCGGTCCAGTACATGGCGGTGGCGAGTGTCATCGGTGTCGGGATGAAGGCTTGGACTTGTTGCAGGTTCCAGCCTTTCTCCTTCATGTACTCGTAAACTTTTTCCATCTGCTCGTGAGTCGTGCCCGGGAAGCCCGAAATGAAGTACGGCACGACATACTGTTCTTTACCGACCTCGTCCGAAACCTTCTCGAAGTAGCTGACGAACTCATCGAAGTTTTGAAGGCCCGGCTTCTTCATCAAATGAAGCACTTCTGGGTCCAGATGCTCGGGCGCGACTTTCAGGTGGCCGCCCACGTGGTGCGTGATGAGTTCCTTCATGTACTCTTGGCCTGATTTCTGATCAGAAATCGACAGGTCATAGCGAAGTCCCGAAGAGATCCGGATGCCTTTGATTCCAGGTAGGGCGCGCGCTTTGCGAAGCATTTCGACCTGGGGAGTATGGTCCTTTTGGAGGTGCGGGCAGACCTTCGGATGGACGCACGAGAGCTTGCGGCACTTGCTCTGGATTTCTTTGCTCTTGCAGCTCAACTTGTACATGTTGGCCGTGGGGCCGCCGATGTCGCTGACTTGCCCTTTGAAGCCCGGAACCTGGTTCAGGTCCTGCACTTCCTTCAGAATCGACTCTTCCGAGCGGGACTGAACGATTCGGCCTTGGTGCAAAGTGATTGCACAGAAAGAGCAGCCCCCGAAACATCCACGGGTGGAGTTCACGGAGAAGCGGATCATGTCGGCAGCAGGGATGCGCTCTTTGTAAGAAGGATGCTGTTCTTTGGTGAACGGCATCTCGTAGACTGAGTCGAGCTCTTCGGTCGAGAGCGGCATCGAGGGCGGGTTGATCACAACGGCTTTGTTGCCATGGTACTGGACGAGGCGCTTTCCGTTATAAGGGGAGGCCTCGTACTCGATGAAATAAGCGGCTTTTGCGAATTTCTTCTTATCGTCCCGAACCTCTTCGAAAGAGGGCAGAGTCAAACGAGTTTCAAGGTTTCGTGCGTGATCTTTCGTCGAGACGTAGGCAATTCCGCGTTGTGAGCAGATCTGAGCGATCGCTTCGCGGGTGGCCGGATGATTTCGGTCGAGCGCGCCGCCGTTTTGTGCGGTCTGCGCTTTTTGGAATTCCTCGACGATCATGCGGGTTTGGCGCTCTCCCATTCCGAAAACCAAGAAGTCGGAAGCGAGCTCGGTCAGAATCGAAGGACGAACCGTGTTCTGCCAATAGTCGTAGTGAGCCAAGCGGCGCAGGGAGGCTTCCACGCCTCCGACAATAATCGGGGTGTCTGGGAAAGCTTTGCGGGCACACTCGGAATAAACAATGGAAGCGTAATCGGGACGTCGGCCTCCTCGGCCGCCTTCGCTATAGGAATCATCCGAGCGGCGCTTCTTGTTGGCCGTGTAATTGTTGATCATCGAGTCGACGGTGCCTGACGAGACTCCGACAAAAAGCCGGGGCCGACCCATCCGCTTGAAATCGTCCAAGACCTTCCACTGTGGTTGGGAAACGATCCCCACGCGGAGACCTAGTTTCTCGAGCCAGCGCGCCAGGCAAGGAATCCCAAAGGTCGGATGGTCGACGTAAGCGTCGCCGTTGATCAGAAGGACATCGAGTTCGTCCCAGCCTCTCCACTGCATTTCCTGGCGAGTCGTAGGGAGGAAGCGCTTACAGGCCTCCCGATACACCGTTTGATTGTCGATCCGGATGCCGCGGGCGGAAGGTTGAGTGGGGGACTGCATGCCGGCGTGGATACCAAACTTGACGCTTTGAGTCAAAATTAGGCGGCTTTGGCCAATTTCTGTTGCTGTCTCAGTAGTTGCACCCCGACATCGGTCAGGCTGAAGACCCCGACCATTCGCTGGGCTGAATCCACCACGGGGAGCCGCCGAATCCCTTTCGCTTCCATTAATAGAAGGGCGTCTTCCACGTCTTCTTCCTCAGTCCCGAAGATCACCGGAGTGCTCATCACGTCACGCGCCTGGATCAGGTCGGGTGTGAGGTCTTCAGCCGTCACTCGAATCGTGATGTCACGGTCAGTGACAATACCGAGCAATACGTTGCCTTGGCAGACCGGGATCATTCCCACGTTTTTCTGTCTCATTTTTTGAGCCACCAGATTGACTGGAGTATCGGGCTCGACGGTCTCGATGCTGCGGATCATGAGTTCTTTCAGTTTCTTGCGCACAGGATTCTCCTTTTCTGCGATTTGCGCCAATTCGGCTTGGCCGCTGGCGTGAATGAAGAGAGCGATCAGAACCAGAATGATGTTGAACCCGAGGACTCCGAGTGCGCCTAAAATCCAGGCAAACACTCGGCCCACCCGCACGGCTTTCCGAGTTGCAGTTTCAAAGTCCAGCCGGCGCGCTAGGAGCGACCGAAGAGCGCGGCCACCGTCCAAAGGGAATGCAGGGAGAAGATTAAATAGTCCGAGTGCAATGTTCGCGGTTCCTAGCCAATAGGCGTAAAAACGAATGGCTCCTGGGATGTTGCTTTGATGTACCCCTAGAAAAATAGCTCCAAGAAGCAAGCTGACCACGGGACCGATCAATGCGAGCCGAAATTCTCGCAAGTGACTTTCGTGTGGAATGTCATCCATTTCGGAAACTCCGCCTAGCATCATCAAAGTGATGCCGCGCACTTGGATTCCTTGTCGAAGAGCGACCCAAACGTGGGCGTACTCGTGAATGGCGACTGAAGCGAGGAGTCCGACTGCGAAAAGAAGTCCC
>JACCDM010324391.1_pt1 | contig 17671 bp, 12 predicted proteins | sample 7445851 | NCBI WGS metagenome assembly JACCDM01 (sample SAMN15323438, study PRJNA562643) | freshwater metagenome | isolation source: river surface water | place: USA:Blue River Watershed | collected 2017-08-16
CAAACGATCCGATGTGCCCGCCCAGGTCACCGCCGTCCTCGGGGTTGTGGCGGTTGGCCTTGACCACCATGGCCATGGCGTTCCAGCGCATGTAGGCACGCAGCCGCTCTTCGATCTCGATGTTGCCCGGGCAGCTCGCTTCCTGGCTGGGCTCGATGGTGTTCACATAGCCGGTGGTGGCCGAAAACGGCATGTCGATGCTGTTCTCGCGGGCATGCTCCAGCAGCTGTTCCAGCAAGAAGTGGGCACGTTCACCGCCTTCCTTTTCAATCACCGCGGACAGGGCTTCCATCCATTCGCGGGTTTCCTGGGTGTCCACATCCTGGACGGGCTGGTTGGGATTGGCAGCGCTCATGCACGGTCTCCTGCAGTGTTATTGAATGGACATGGGGCGGCAGTGTCGCACACATTTTTGATTTTTTCAAATAGTGCTTTATGTTTTCACATAATGATATTTAAGGGCTGTGGCGGGGTCTGAACTCCCCTAAACTTGCCCGGTCATGAACCCCAGCCGTGGAAACACCCCCCTCCCCGTCACCAACCCGGTCCAGCGCTGGCGGCAGTGGTGGCAAAAGCAGACGCCGGTGCGGCAGGACCGTTTTGCGAACCTGGCGCCGGTGGCGGCCGTGGTGCTGTTCATGGCGGCGATCGCCAGCGCCTTTTGGTACCTGCGCGGCGAAGAACTCGAGCGTGAGCAGGAGGCCGTCCGTCGCGACGTCGAGTACGCCCAGCAGCGCCTGAGGCTGCGCCTGCTGGAACGCCAGGAACAGATCATGCGCATGGCCCGCGACATTTCCAACCGGGAAATGCGCAAGGACCAGTTTGCCGTGCGGGCCGATGCCCTGGTGCAACAGTACCCCGAATACCAAGCCTTGTCGTGGGTCGACGAACGCCGCCAGATCCTGTCCACACACAACGCCTCCAGCCTCTTGCACCACCAGGCGCTGCGCGCAGGCGATGCCCTGCCCCTGGGCGACACCGAAACGCACTACAGCCTCGCACGCGACCTGATGCAGCCCATCTACGGCGTGATCGAACCCGAAACCCAGCGCGAAAGCGTGCTGCCCATGCTGCAGATGCACACGCCGCTGACCAACGACAAGGGCCAGTTCAGCGGGGTGCTGATGGCCGAGTACACGCTCGAGGGCCTGCTGCGCTACGGCATCCCCACCGAAATCCTGGCCAAGTACGCCGTCTCCCTGGTCAATCCGGAAGGCCAGATCCTGGCCGGCCAGACCATCCCCGAGCGCAGCCATCCCCTGGGCGGATGGCCCTGGACGGTGGCGCAGGCCAACGAATACCGTGTGCCGGTCTCGCCCGTGGGCAACGGCTTGCTGCTGCGCGCCCAAACCTGGCGCACCTCGACCGGGGTGGTGGGCAATGCCCAGTTCTGGATGGTGGCGGCGCTCAGCCTGATGACCGCCTGGATGCTGATCGCCAACTGGCGCCACAGCCGCCGCAGGCTGCAGGCCCAGAAGGCCCTGATCGCCGAGACCAACTTCCGCCGGGCGATGGAAAACTCCATGCTCACCGGCATGCGGGCGCTGGACATGCAGGGCCGCATCACCTACGTGAACGCGGCCTTCTGCGAAATGACCGGCTGGAGCGAAGCGGAGCTGGTGGGCGCCACCGCCCCCTTCCCCTACTGGCCCGAGCAGGACCACGAACAGCTGATGAAGCGCCTGGAAGACGAGCTCAAGGGCCTGCAAAGCCCCGGTGGGTTTCAGGTCAGGGTCAAGCGCAGGAACGGCCACCTCTTCGATGCCCGGATGTACGTTTCTCCGCTGGTGGACGCCACCGGCAAGCAGACGGGCTGGATGACCTCGATGACCGACATCACCGAGCCCAACCGCATCCGCGAACAGCTGGCCAGCTCGCATGAACGCTTCACCATCGTGCTCGAGTCCCTGGATGCTTCGGTGTCGGTAGCCCCCCTGGGCAGCAAGGAACTGCTGTTTGCCAACAAGCTTTACCGGCAATGGTTTGGCCAAGACACCGAGGGGCATCTGCAACTGGTGGAGCAGGCGGGCGCCTACACCGCCACCGAAAGCGCCGAAGACGTCGATGGCTTGGCGGGCCTGCCCACCGAGCCCCTGACGGCGGCCCTGGCCGAGAACGCCGAGGTGTTCGTGCCGGCCCTGGACAAATGGTTGGAGGTGCGCTCACGCTACCTCAACTGGGCCGACGGCCGACTGGCCCAGATGGTGATCGCCACCGACATCACGCCACGCCGCAAGGCCGAAGAGCTGGCCGCCCAGCAGGCCGAGCGGGCCCAGACGGCCAGCCGCCTGATCACCATGGGCGAGATGGCCTCGAGCGTGGCCCACGAACTCAACCAGCCCCTGACGGCCATCAGCAATTACTGCACCGGCATGATCTCGCGCATCCGCAACCAGCAGATCAAGGAAACCGATCTGCTGTGGGCACTGGACAAAACCGCGCATCAGGCCCAGCGCGCCGGGCAGATCATTCAGCGCATCCGCAGCTTCGTCAAACGCAGCGAGCCCAACCGGACCCCCTCGGAGGTGATGTCCATCGTGTCCGAGGCGGTCGAACTGGCCGAAATCGAGCTGCGCCGGCGCCATGTGCGCCTGTCGCATTACGTGGCCGCCCGGCTGCCGCGCCTGATGGTGGACCCCATCCTGATCGAACAGGTGCTGATCAACCTGATGAAGAACGCGGCCGAATCGATCGACAACGCCGACCGCAGCCCCGACCGCCGCCATGTGGAGCTGCGGGTGGTGCCCCGGCGCCACGAAGGGGTCGATGTGGTCGAGTTTTCGGTGACCGATTCGGGCAAGGGACTGCCCCCGGAAACCCTCAACCGCCTGTATGAAGCCTTCTTCTCCACCAAGGCCGAAGGCATGGGCATTGGCCTGAATCTGTGCCGCAGCATCGTCGAGTCCCACGCCGGCCGGATCGAGGCGCAGAACCTCTACAATGCCGATGAAATTGTGGGTTGCCGGTTCTCGTTCTGGATTCCCGTCCACGCCGTTGCCCTTCCTGAAAAACCCTCAGAGACCAGTCCATGAGCTTGATTCCCAAAAAAGGCAGCGTCTACGTTGTTGATGACGACGAGGCCGTGCGCGACTCCTTGCAATGGCTGCTCGAAGGCAAGGACTACCGGGTCCGCTGCTTTGAATCCGCCGAGGCCTTCCTGGCCCGCTTCGACCCGCGCGAAGTCGCTTGCCTGATCGTCGATGTGCGCATGGGCGGCATGACCGGCCTGGAATTGCAGGACCGCCTGCTCGAGCGCAAATCGCCCCTGCCCATCGTCTTCATCACCGGCCACGGCGACGTGCCCATGGCGGTGAACACCATGAAAAAAGGCGCGATGGACTTCATCCAGAAGCCTTTCAAAGAAGATGAATTGCTGGGTCTGGTCGAACGCATGCTCGACCAGGCACGCGACGCGTTCGCCGAATACCAGCAGGCCGCCAGCCGCGACGCCCTGCTCTCCAAGCTGACCGGGCGCGAATCGCAGGTGCTCGAGCGCATCGTCGCCGGCCGCCTTAACAAGCAGATCGCCGACGATCTGGGCATCAGCATCAAGACGGTGGAAGCGCACCGCGCCAACATCATGGAAAAGCTCAATGCCAACACCGTGGCCGATCTGCTCAAGATCGCCCTGGGCAAGGACGCGGCCAAAGCCTGACCCTGAACGACCTCAGCCGAACGCCCGCACCCGCCGGGCGTTTTGCATTTTTAACCGCCCTTTTCGAGAACCGAACATGACCGCCCAACTGATCGACGGCAACGCCCTGTCCAAGCAACTGCGCACCGAAGTCGCCGCCCGCGCCCAGGCCCTCAAGGCCATAGGCATCACCCCGGGGCTGGCCGTGGTGCTGGTGGGCGACAACCCGGCGAGCCAGGTTTATGTGCGCAACAAGGTCAAGGCCTGCGAAGACAGCGGCCTGCATTCGGTGCTTGAAAAGTACGACGCCGACATGAGCGAGGCCGCCCTGCTGGCCCGCGTCGAGGCCCTCAACCAGGACCCGAGCATCCACGGCATCCTGGTGCAGTTGCCCCTGCCCGGGCACATCGACGCGCAAAAAGTCATCGAAGCCATCAGCCCCGCCAAGGACGTGGACGGCTTCCACATCGCCAGCGCCGGCGCGCTGATGACCGGCATGCCCGGATTTTGGCCCTGCACCCCCTACGGCTGCATGAAAATGCTCGAGAGCATCGGCTACGACCTGCGCGGCAAGCATGCGGTGGTGATCGGCCGCAGCAACATCGTGGGCAAGCCCATGGCGCTGATGCTGCTGCAAAAAGACGCCACCGTCACGATTTGCCACTCGCGCACCCGCGACCTCAAGGCCCAGACCCTGCAGGCCGATGTGATCGTGGCCGCCGTGGGCCGGCGCAATATGCTGACCGCCGACATGGTCAAGCCCGGTGCGGTGGTGCTGGACGTGGGCATGAACCGCAACGACGAAGGCAAACTCTGCGGCGACGTGGACTTTGACGGCGTCAAGGCGGTGGCGAGCTGGATCACCCCCGTGCCCGGAGGCGTGGGCCCCATGACCATCACCATGCTGCTGGTCAACACCCTTGAAGCCGCCGAACGCGTCGCCATCTGCTGAAGCCTCCCCATTGCCGTTCGGTCCGCGCCAGGCCCGGAACGAACGGATTGCGAAAGACCCGCCATGAACCCCTTGCTCGAGACCGCTGGACTGCCCCTTTTTGACCGCATTGCGCCCGAACACGTGGCGCCCGCCATGGACACGCTGCTGGCCGAGGCCGACGCGGCCCTGGCCCGCGTCACGGCCGACGATTTTCCGGCCCGCTGGAGCGACATCGCCCAAGTCCTCGATGTGGCCACCGAACGCCTGGGGCGGTCCTGGGGCGCGGTCAGCCACCTCAACAGCGTGGCCGACACCCCCGAGCTGCGCGCCGCCTACAACGCCGCCCTGCCCCGCGTGACCGAATTCTGGACCCGCCTGGGCAGCAACGAGCGGCTCTACGCCAAATACAAGGCCATCGATCCGGCCACCCTCAACGACGAACAGCGCCAGGCCCGCAGCAATGCCCTGCGCGGCTTTGTGCTCGGCGGCGCCGAACTCCAGGGTGAGGCCAAGGCGCGCTACGCCGCCATCCAGGAGCGGCAGGCCGAGGTCTCGCAGAAATTCAGCGAAAACACCCTGGATGCCACCGACAGCTGGACGCTGGACGTCGACCCGGCCGAACTGGCCGGTGTGCCGCAGGATGTGATCGACACGGCCTGTGCCCTGGCCGAGAAGAACGGCCAGAGCGGCCAGGCCCGGCTGACCCTCAAGATGCCCTGCTACCTGCCGGTGATGCAGTTCGCCCACAGCAGCGCCCTGCGCGAGCGGCTCTACCGGGCCTACACCACCCGCGCCTCCGACCAGGCCGAGGGCGAGGCCAAAAAGTACGACAACACCGCCCTGATGCAAGAGATCCTGGCCCTGCGCCAGGAAGAAGCCCGGCTATTGGGCTACGACAACTTTGCCCAGGTCTCGGTCGTGCCCAAGATGGCCGAGTCGCCCGAGAAGGTCATCGGCTTTCTGCGCGACCTGGCCGCCAAGGCCCGCCCCTTTGCCGAAAAAGACCTGGCCGACCTGCGTGCATTTGCCCAACAGGAACTGGGCCTGGCGGGCGAACTCCATGCCTGGGACATCCCCTACCTGAGCGAAAAGCTCAAGGAAGCGCGCTACAGCTTCAGCGAGCAGGAAGTCAAAGCGTATTTCACCGCACCCAAGGTGCTGGCCGGTCTGTTCAAGATCATCGAAACCCTGTTTGAAGTGAGCATCCGCCCGGACCAGGCGCCCGTGTGGCACCCGGCGGTGGCCTTCTACCGCATCGAACGGGAGGGGCAGCTGCTGGGCCAGTTCTACCTCGATCCGCCGGCCCGCGCGGGCAAGCGCGGGGGCGCATGGATGGACGATGTGGTGGGCCGCTGGCTGCGCCCCGACACCGGCAGTCTGCAAACCCCGGTGGCGCACCTGGTCTGCAATTTCGCCGAGGGCGTCAACGGCAAGCCCCCGCTGCTCACCCACGACGACGTCATCACCCTGTTCCACGAATTCGGCCATGGTCTGCACCACATGCTCACCCAGGTCAACGAGCGGGACGTCTCGGGCATCAGCGGCGTGGAATGGGATGCGGTGGAACTGCCCAGCCAGTTCATGGAGAACTTCTGCTGGGAATGGTCGGTGCTGCGGCACATGACCGCCCACGTCGACACCGGCGAGCCCTTGCCGCGCGCCCTGTTCGACAAGATGCTGGCCGCCAAGAACTTCCAGAGCGGCTTGCAGACGCTGCGCCAGATCGAGTTCGCCCTGTTCGACATGCGCCTGCACGCCGAACACGACCCGATGCTGGACTTCATGCCGCTGCTGCACGAGGTGCGCGCCGAAGTCGCCGTGCTGCAGCCGCCCAGCTTCAACCGCATGGCGCACACCTTCGGACACATCTTCTCGGGCGGCTATGCGGCGGGCTACTACAGCTACAAATGGGCCGAGGTGCTGAGCGCCGACGCCTACGCCGCCTTTGAGGAAACCGCGGCAGAAGACGGCAGCCCCAGCGTGGAGACGGGCCGGCGCTACCGCCAGGCGATCCTGGAAGCCGGCGGCAGCCGCCCGGCGCTGGAATCCTTCAAGGCCTTCCGCGGGCGCGAGCCCAGCCTGGACGCCCTGCTGCGCCACCAGGGCATGGCCTGAGCCCCGGCAAAGTTCTGGCCGGCTGGGTACAGTGGGGCATTTCGCCCCTGGAGGACCGCCCCATGAACCACCGTCTGCTGCTGACATGCTGCGCCGCCCTGCTCTGCGGCGGGCTCGCCCCTGCGGCCGCGAGCACCTGCCCGACCATACTCAACCACACCCTGCCCCGGCTGCAAGATGAAAAACCGCAGTCGCTGTGCCAATACCAGGGCAAGGTGGTGCTGGCGGTCAACACCGCCAGCTATTGCGGCTTCACCGGCCAGTACAAGGGCCTGGAAGCCCTGCACGCGCGCTACAAGGACGCCGGCCTGGTGGTGCTGGGCTTTCCGTCGAATGACTTTGCGCAGGAAAAAGGCAGCAACAAGGAAATCGCCGAATTCTGCGAAAACACCTTTGGCGTGAAGTTCCCGATGTTCACCGCCTCCAGCGTGCGCGGTGACAAGGCCAACCCCTTCTTCAGGCAGCTGATCGCGCAGGGGGCCACCCCACCGCGCTGGAACTTCTACAAATACCTGATCGGTCGCGATGGCAAGCTGATCGAGAGCTACGGCAGCATGACCGGCCCGGAAGACCGCAAGCTGACGGCGGCGATCGAGAAAAGCCTCAAGGCCCAGCCCTGAAGCGGCAACAAAAAACCCGACACAGAACACTCTGTGTCGGGTTTTGAATTTGGTAGGCGCGATTGGACTCGAACCAACGACCCCCACCATGTCAAGGTGGTGCTCTAACCAGCTGAGCTACGCGCCTGCAAGCCTGGCATTGTAGCAGGATTTCAGCGCCTTCTGGCGTTGCGCACCCCTTTGACATGCTGGAGGGCGGTCAGCACGCGGGAAACCAGGGCCGCGTCGGGCGTCTCGACCGTGAAGGTCATGAAGGCCATGCCCTTGATCGACTGGGTCTGCACGCCAATCACATTGATTTTTTCCTTGGAAAACACCTCGGAAATGTCGCGCAGCAGGCCTTGCCGGTCCAGCGCTTGCACCGCCACATCGACCGGATAAACCGCCGCATCGGCCCCGCTCTTGCGCTCGCCCCAGCGCACCTCGATGACCCGCTCGGGCGTGCGGGTGCGCAGTTCGCGCAGATTGCTGCAGTCCTGGCGGTGGATGCTCACCCCCTTGCCCCGGGTCACAAAGCCGGCAATGGCATCGGGCGGCGCCGGCTTGCAGCAGCGCGAGAGCTGCGTGAGCAGCGAGTCCACGCCCACCACCAGGACCCCGGAAGCCGCCTTGTGGCGGCTGCCGCGGGTCGAGCGGCGCAGCACCATTTCGTCGGCCGTCGGTGCGGGCTCCGGCGGGTTGAGCAGCACCTCGATGTTGCGCAGCGAATACTCGTCCTTGCCCACCACCTCGAACAGGCCATCGGCCGATTTGAAGCCCAGCTGCGTGGCCAGGTCCTCGAGCTTGATGGCGGTGCGGCCTTCGCGCTGCAGCAGCTTTTCCACCGCTTCGCGGCCGCGCGCCATGTGCTCGGCCGCGATCTGGGCGTTGAACCACGAACGCACCTTGTTGCGCGCCCGGTGGCTGACCAGAAAGCCCAGCTCGGGGTTGAGCCAGTCGCGCGAGGGCGCGCCCTCCTTGATGGCCGTGATCTCCACCGTCTGGCCATTGGCCAAGGGGGTGTTGAGCGGCACCATGGCGCCATCGACCTTGGCACCGCGGCAGCGGTGCCCCAGGCTGGTGTGGATGGTGTAGGCAAAGTCCAGGGGCGTGGCGCCTTGCGGCAGCTCGACGATGGCCGCATCGGGCGTCAGCACATAGATGCGGTCATCGAACAGCCCCTTGTCGGCCACCGTGCCGGAAAGGTCGCGCTCCCAGGCCAGCAGTTGCCGCAGCACCGCGATCTTGGCGTCATAGGCGCTGCTGGCGCTCACCCCCGCATAGCCTTTGCTGCCGGCCTCCTTGTAAGCCCAGTGCGCCGCCACCCCGTGCTCGGCATGGTCGTGCATGGCCTCGGTGCGGATCTGGACCTCGATCGGCCGGGCGTCCGCGTCGCGCACCACCGTGTGCAGCGACTGGTAGCCGTTGGCCTTGGGGCGGGCGATGTAGTCGTCAAATTCCTCGGGGATCGGCGTGAAGTGCTCGTGCACCCAGCTCAGGGCCTGGTAGCAATCGGCCACCTCGCGCACCACGATGCGCAGCGCGCGGATGTCAAACACCCGCTCGAAGGGCAGCGACTTGCCGCGCATTTTCTTGACGATGCTGTAGATGTGCTTGGGCCGGCCACTGACCTGCGCCACGATGCCCTGCGCGGCCAGGGCCTGCGACAGCCGCTCGCACAGGGCCGCCATGTACTGCTCGCGCTCGGTGCGCTTTTCATCGAGCAGGCCCGCGATCTGCTTGTAGGTGTCGGGCTCCAGAAAACGGAACGACAGATCCTCCAGCGCCCATTTGATCTGCCAGATGCCCAGCCGGTTGGCCAGCGGCGCAAAGACCTGCAGCGACTCGTGCGCCAGCGCCGGGGGCACGGGCGATTTGCTGGCGGCGTAATGGCGCAGGGTCTGCAGCCGCGAAGCCAGCCGCAGCATGACCACGCGCAAATCGCGCGAGAACGCCAGCAGCATCTTGCGCACGTTCTCGGTCTGCAGCTGGGGCTCGTCCGGCCCTTGCTCCGTGCTGGCGGCTGCACGCGAGAGGCGTTGCAGGTGCAGCAACTGGTTGGTCTGGATCGCCAGCTGGGCCAGGTTCTCGCCAAAGGCCTTGGCCATGACCTCTTCGGGCTTGTTCAGGTGCGGGCAGGCGTAGACCAGGTAAGCGGCCGCCTGCATCTCTTGCGAACCGCCGATCTCGGCCAGGATCGCGGCCACGGCCTCGGCGTGCGCCCAGACGTTCTCGCCGGTATCGAGCTGCTCGCTCTCGATCAGGGCCCGCGCAAAACCACGGGCCCGCTCGAGCGTGCCCTGCGCCAGTTCGGGCGTGGCCGTGGCCTGCAAGACGGCAGGCGCGTGCATGGAGAAACCGCCGACCTGCCCCATGCTCAAGCGCCCAGCAGAAAATCGGCCACGACTGCGGTGTGCGCCGGGTCGGTCAGCGTGGGGGCATGCCCCACACCGGGCCATTGCACCAGCTGCGCCTGCGGCCCGCGCGCGGTCATGGCCTGGGCCGTCGCTTCGGTCAGCAGGTCGGAGTCCTGGCCACGGATCAGCAGCACCTGGGCTCGGATCTGGTCGTACAGGCCCCAGACCACCGCCTCCGCCGCTTCGGCGGCCTGCGGCGTCAGGGCGCGGACCGGCTCACCGATGGCCGGGTCGTAGTGCAGGGTCAGCTCACCGCCCGGGCAGGGGCGCACCATGTGGGCACTCATCTCCAGCCACAGCTCTGGCGGGACCGGGCCAAAACCCAGCGACAGGCGGCGCAGTTCGGCGGCCGCCTCGTTCAGGTCGGCAAAGCGCCCGTAGCGGCCCACATACTGCTGCATGCGCTGGACCGAGGGCCACGCGATGCTGGGCCCCACATCGTTGAGCACCAGCCGCCGCAGGGGCGTGGGCAAAGGCAAGCCAGGCTGGCCCGCCAGCGCCATGCCGATCAGCCCCCCCATGCTGGTGCCGACCCAGTCCAGCCGCTCTATGGCGCAACGGCTGTGCAGTTGCGCCAGCAGGGCCAGCATGTCGGCGGCGTATTGCGGGATCTGGTAAAGCGCAGGCTGGGGCAGCCAGTCGCTCTGGCCTCGACCGGCGACATCGGGGCAGACCACATGGATCTGGCCGCCGCAGCGCTCGACCAATGCCTGCGCCAGTCGGTCAAAGTCCCGGCCCTGGCGGGTCAGGCCGTGCACACACACCACCACATGGGCCGCATCCGGCTGGCCCCAGGACCACCAGGCCATGCGGTGCTGGCCCTCGGGATGGGGGCAAAGAACGGATTCAAGTCGGGGCTGGGGCATGACGCAGGTCAAGGTCTGGGGGGTCGGCCGACAGCCCGGCCAGCGGCGCGGACAGAGCGGTCATAATGGTTTTTTCAGCATCGTAATGGATACGGAGAAGACAGCATGCTCAAAGGCAAGACCGCCCTCGTCACAGGATCCACCAGCGGCATCGGACTGGGAATCGCCAAGTCCCTGGCCGCCCAGGGCGCCAACATCGTGCTCAACGGTTTTGGCGACGCCGAGGGCCCCCAGGCCGAGATCGCGGCGATGGGGGTGAAAGTGGCCTACCACGGCGCCGACATGAGCCAAGTCAGCGACATCGAGGCCATGATGAAGTTTGCCGCCGACACCTTCGGCCGCGTCGACATCCTGGTCAACAACGCCGGCATCCAGCATATCGCCCGGATCGAAGACTTCCCGGTCGAACGCTGGGACGCCATCCTCGCCATCAACCTGAGCAGCGCCTTCCACGCCACGCGCCTGGCCCTGCCCGCCATGAAGGCCGCCAACTGGGGCCGCATCATCAATGTGGCCTCGGTGCATGGCCTGGTCGCCTCGGCCGAAAAATCGGCTTATGTGGCCGCCAAGCACGGCATCGTCGGCTTGACCAAGGTCACCGCCCTCGAAAACGCCACCAGCGGGATCACCTGCAACGCCATCTGCCCGGGCTGGGTGCTCACGCCCCTGGTGCAAAAACAGGTGGATGCCAAGGCTGCCGCCCTGGGCCTCTCCAATGAGGACGCCAAGAAGGTGCTGCTGGGCGAAAAAGAGCCTTCGATGCAGTTCACCACCCCCGAGGAGCTGGGGGCCCTGGCGGTGTTTTTCTGCTCGCCCGCCGCCAACAATGTGCGCGGTGTGGCCTGGAACATGGACGGCGGCTGGGCGGCGCAGTAACGTTTGCTTACGCGGGCGCGTGGCCTTTGTGTCACGCTCCGCTGGTGTTCGACTGCCCTGCCCCTTCGCATGACCCCTGCCCAACGCCTGGACAAGATCGTCATCGTCGATGACGATGCCCGCATCCGTGACCTCTTGCGCCGCTTCCTGTCGCAGGAGGGTTTCGATGTGCTCATGGCCGAAGACGCGCGCGCACTGGCGCGCATCCTGCAGCGCGAAAGCGTGGACCTGCTCGTGCTCGATCTGATGCTGCCCGGCGAAGACGGCCTGAGCATCTGCCGCCGCCTGCGGGCCGAGGGCCAGAAGGTGCCCATCATCATGCTGACGGCCAAGGGCGAGGATGTGGACCGCATCACCGGCCTCGACATCGGTGCGGACGACTACCTGACCAAACCCTTCAACCCGCGCGAACTGCTCGCCCGCATCCATGCGGTGTTGCGCCGTCGGCCGGCGCAGGAGGTGCCGGGTGCGCCGGGCAACGACCAGGAAGTCATCGCCTTTGGCGACTTCGTGTTCGACCTCGGCGCCCGTTCCCTCAAAAAAGCAGACCAGGACATTGCCCTGACCACCGGGGAATTCGCCATGCTCAAGGTGCTCGCCCGGCATCCGCGCCAGCCCCTGAGCCGCGACAAACTGGCCCAGCTGGCCCGTGGGCGCGAGTTCGAGCCCTTTGACCGCAGCCTGGATGTGCAGGTCTCGCGCCTGCGCAAGCTGATCGAAGCCGACCCGGCCCATCCGAAGATCATCCAGACGGTCTGGGGCGTGGGCTACGTGTTCGTGCCCGACGGAGCCGCCTGAGGTGACGGCGCGTCCGGGGGGCATGCGTTGGATGGCGCGCCTGCGCAGGCGGCCCCTGCACCACCTGAGCCTCTTCTGGCGCACCTTCGTGCTGCTCAGCCTGCTGATGCTCTGCAGCACCCTGGTCTGGCTGCTGCTGTTTCGCACCCAGGAGTACGAGCCCCGGGTGCTGCGCAACGCCCACCAGATCGCCACCGTCGTCAACCTCACCCGCAACGCCCTGATCCACACCGATGCGATTGCGCGGCTGTCGCTGCTCAAGATGCTGGCCGACGAAGAGGACGTCCGGCTGGTGATCCGCGAACCGGATGACCGGTACCGGCCCTTCGGCGAATCCGCGCTCGAGGCCCGGCTCGCCGCCATCCTGATCGAGCGCCTCGGGGCAGGCACCGTGGTGGCTTCCCGTGTCAATGGCGAAGCGGGGCTGTGGGTGGGTTTTCGCATCGAAAGCGACAGCTACTGGCTGCAGATGGATGCCGAACGGCTGCGTCCCCTGAGCAATTCGGCCTGGCTGGTCTGGCTGACCCTGGCGGCCGGCCTCTCGCTGCTGGGCGCGGCCGCCATCACGGCCCGGATCAACCGGCCGCTCAAGCAACTGTCTTTGGCCGCCAGCCGCGTGCGAGAAGGCCGCTACCGCGACACCGCCCTCGACGAACGGGTCAACACCCCCGAAATACGCAAGGTCAACGCCGGCTTCAACCGCATGGCCGAGCGGCTGGCCAAGGTCGAGGAGGAACGCCAGCTGATGCTGGCCGGCATCTCGCACGACCTGCGTACGCCCCTGGCGCGGTTGCGCCTGGAGACCGAATTGAGCGTGAGCGATGCGCAGGCCCGACAGGCCATGGCCGCCGACATCGACCAGCTCGACGAGATCATCGACCAGTTCCTGGGCTATGCCCGTCCCGAGCACAGCCGGCTCGAGCCCTTGTTGCTGGCGCCGCTCATCAGCCGCTGCATCGCACCGTTTCGCAGCGCCATGCACCTGGACATCGCGGTCGATGTGCCCGAAGACCTCTGGGTCATGGCCGAAGCGGTGGCCTTGGGCCGGGTGGTCTCCAACCTGCTGGAAAACGCCCGCCGCTACGGACGCAGCGCGCAGGACGGCATCAGCCATGTCCGCATCGAGGCCCAGCTGGAGGGCAGCACCGCACGGCTGTGCATCCGGGACCAAGGCGCTGGCGTGCCCGAAGACCAGCTGCAGCACCTCACCCAGCCCTTTTACCGGGGCGATGCGGCACGCACCGCGGCCATGGGCTCGGGCCTGGGTCTGGCCATTGTCGAGCGCGCGATCGCGCGCATGGGCGGCCAGTTGCGGCTCATCAACCACCCGCAAGGGGGCCTGATGGCCGAGATGGAACTGCAAAAAGGCCGCTGATCGGGGGGCGTGGCCTCAGGCCTGGCGCAGCAAGGCCACCGCCCGCGCCTCGATGCTTTGCCCTTGTCCGACCGGGCCCAGCTTTTCGGCCGTCTTGGCTTTGACATTGACCTGCTCGGCGCCCACGCCCAGGGCCTGCGCCACCGACGCCTGGATGGCGGCCATGTGGGGCGCCAGCTTGGGCGACTGGGCGACGATGGTGCTGTCGAGGTTGACCAGTTCCCAGCCGCGATCGCGCACCCGGCGCATGGCCTCGGACAGCAGCACCGAGGAATCCGCCCCCTTGAAGCGCTCGTCGGTGTCCGGGAAGTGGCGCCCGATGTCTCCGAGGGCCGCCGCGCCCAGCACGGCATCGGTGATCGCGTGCAGCAGCACATCCGCATCCGAATGGCCCAGCAAACCCGCCGTGTGGGGGATCTGCACACCGCCCAGAATCAGCTTGCGTCCGGGCACCAGGGCGTGCACATCCCAGCCCTCACCGATCCTCAGATTCATGCTCTGCTCCTCAATACCGCTTCGGCCAAGGCGAAGTCGGCGGGGTAGGTGACCTTGAAATTCTGCGCCGAGCCCTCGACCAGCCGCGGCTGCAGGCCCAGGCGTTCCACGGCGCTGGCCTCGTCGGTGATGCCTGCAAAGCCGCTGCCCGCCACCGCCGCCAGGGCATCGTGCAAGGCCTGCAGGCGGAACATCTGGGGCGTCTGCGCCAGCCATTTGTGCTCGCGCGCCACCGTCTGCTGCACCCGTCCGCCCGCTTCGGTCTTGAGCGTATCGGGCAAAGGCAAGGCCAGCAGCCCGCCCACGGCGTCGTCGCGGCAAGCGTCGATCAGGCGCTGGACCTCCGCGGGCGTCACCAGGCAGCGGGCCGCATCGTGCACCAGCACCCAGTCCTGCCCGCTGAGCCCGGCACCCAGCATGGCCTGCAGACCCTTGAACACGCTCTCGGCGCGGCTGGCGCCGCCGCAGGCCTGGCGGCGGAAATGGGCCGGCCAGCCGGTCTGCGGCCAGACAAAGTCGTCTGCAGGCGACAGGATCACCCAGCCACTGGCGATGCCGGGCACCGCAGCCAAAGCCTGCAGCGTGTGCATGACCATGGGCTGACCGGCCACCGGCTGGTACTGCTTGGGCTGGGCCGTGCCGGCACGGCTGCCGCTACCGGCACAGGGGATCAGGGCGTGGAACAGACTCATTGCCGCCCATTGTAGGAGCGGTCTCTGACCGCGATCCCCACGGCCTGGTCGCGGTCAGAGACCGCTCCTACAATCATGGCCCTCACCCCCCTCCATTTTTGGCGGGGGGTATTTCTGTTTTGCCGCCCCATGAATCTGCCTGTCCTGCACACCGGTCAACGCTACACCCTCCCCCGTCCGATCGGCTCGGCCGATGCCGTGCTGCTGGCGCGGCTGGCCGAACGCGAAAAGGCCAAGGCCGGGCTGACCGCCATCGTCACCGCCGACGCCAGCGATGCACAACGCCTGATGGACGAAATGGTGTTTTTTGCGCCGGGGCTGCGCTGCGTGATGTTCCCGGACTGGGAAACCCTGCCCTACGACACCTTCTCGCCCCACCAGGACCTGATCAGCGAACGTCTGGCCACGCTCTGGCGCATCCGCCAGCGGCAACACCCGGAAGCCGCCGATGTGGTGCTGATCCCGGCCACCACGGCGCTGTACCGTCTCGCGCCGCCCTCCTTCCTGGCCGGCTACACCTTCGAATTCAAGACCAAGCAGAAGCTCGACGAATCCCAGCTCAAGGCGCAGCTCACCCTGGCCGGCTACAACCATGTGAGCCAGGTGGTCAGCCCCGGCGAATACGCGGTCCGGGGCGGCCTGATCGACCTGTTTCCCATGGGCTCGCCCGTGCCCTACCGGGTGGACCTGTTCGACGACGAGATCGACTCCATCCGCACTTTCGATCCCGACAGCCAGCGCAGCCTCTACCCGGTGCCGGAGGTGCGGCTGCTGCCGGGACGCGAGTTCCCGATGGACGAGGCGGCGCGTGCGCGTTTTCGCAGCCGCTGGCGCGAACTGCTCGAAGGCGACCCGACCAAGAGCCGCATCTACAAGGACATGGGCAACGGCGTGGCCACCTCGGGCATCGAGTACTACCTGCCGCTCTTTTTCGACGAAACGGCCACGGTGTTCGACTACTTGGGCGCAGGCCAAGCCGATGCCGCCACCGTGGTGTTGCATGGCGATCTGGAACCGGCCTTCCAGCGCTTCTGGCAAGACACGAGGGACCGCTACCGCCTGGTGCAAGGCGACCCGGAGCGTCCGGTGCTGCCGCCCGACGCCCTGTTTTTGAGTGCCGAGCAGTTCTACAAGCAGGCCCAGGCGCATGCCCAGCTCTCATTGCGCCCCGGGGTGGAGGACCTGCAGGGCAACACGCTGGCCCAGCCCCTGCCCGAGCTGACGGTGGTGCGCGGCGCCGACGACCCGCTGGCCCGCCTGCAGGCCCACCTGCGCAGCAGCCCGCACCGCCTGCTGATCCTGGCCGAAAGCGACGGCCGCCGCGAGAGCCTGCTGGACTTTGTGCGCTCGAGCGGGCTGACGCCGCCGGTCTTCGACAGCCTGCAAGCGTTCCTGAGCAGCGATGAAAAAGTGGGCATGGCCACGGCCGCGCTCGCCAGCGGTTTCCACTGGTTTGAACAAGGCATCGACCTCGTCACCGAAACCGAACTCTTTGCCGCAGGCGCCACCACCCGACGCCGCAAAAAGCAGGAGCAGGTCAGCGACGTCGAGGCCTTGATCAAGGACCTGAGCGAACTCAATGTGGGCGATCCGGTGGTGCACAGCGCGCACGGCATTGGCCGCTACCGGGGCCTGGTCCACATGGACATGGGCCAGAAAAACCCCGATGGCACGCCCGCCTTGCAGGAGTTTTTGCACCTGGAATACGCCGACCAGGCCACGCTGTATGTGCCGGTGAGCCAGCTGCAGCTGATCGGTCGCTACACCGGCGTGAGCGCCGACGAGGCGCCGCTGCACAAGCTGGGCAGCGGCCAATGGGAAAAGGCCAAGCGCAAGGCCGCCGAACAGGTTCGCGACGCCGCCGCCGAGCTGCTCAACATCTACGCCCGCCGCGCCGCACGCGCGGGCCACGCCTTCCGCTACAGCCCGCAGGACTACGAGACCTTTGCCAACGACTTTGGCTTTGAGGAAACCGCCGACCAGCGCGCCGCCATCCACTGCGTGATCCAGGACATGATCAGCCCGCGGCCGATGGACCGGCTGGTCTGCGGCGATGTGGGCTTTGGCAAGACCGAAGTGGCTTTGCGCGCGGCCTTTGTGGCCGTGACCGGCGGCAAGCAGGTCGCCCTGCTGGCGCCCACCACGCTGCTGGCCGAACAGCACTACCAGACCCTCAAAGACCGCTTTGCCAAGTGGCCCGTCAAGGTGGCGGAGATTTCACGCTTCCGTTCCACCAAGGAAGTCAATGCCGCCCTCCAGGGCATCGAGGACGGCACGGTGGACATCGTGGTCGGCACCCACAAGCTGCTGAGCGAGAAGACCCGCTTCAAGAACCTGGGGCTCTTGATCATCGACGAGGAACACCGTTTTGGCGTGCGCCACAAGGAAGCCATGAAGCAGCTGCGCGCCGAGGTCGATGTGCTCACGCTGACGGCCACCCCCATTCCCCGCACCATGGGCATGGCGCTCGAGGGCTTGCGCGACCTGAGCGTGATCGCCACCGCGCCGCAACGGCGCCTGGCCATCGAGACCTTTGTGCGCAACGAAGACACGGGCATGATCCGCGAGGCGGTGCTGCGCGAACTCAAGCGCGGCGGCCAGTGCTACTTTTTGCACAACGAGGTGGAGACCATCGAAAACCGCCGGCAAAAGCTCGAGGAAATTCTGCCCGAAGCCCGCATCGCCGTGGCCCACGGCCAGATGCCCGAGCGCGAGCTGGAGCGCGTGATGCGCGACTTTGTGGCCCAGCGCTACAACATCTTGCTGTGCTCGACCATCATCGAGACCGGCATCGACGTGCCCACGGCCAACACCATCGTGATTTCACGCGCCGACAAATTCGGCCTGGCCCAGCTGCACCAGCTGCGCGG
>JACCDM010732363.1_pt1 | contig 17665 bp, 16 predicted proteins | sample 7445851 | NCBI WGS metagenome assembly JACCDM01 (sample SAMN15323438, study PRJNA562643) | freshwater metagenome | isolation source: river surface water | place: USA:Blue River Watershed | collected 2017-08-16
CTCGTTTGACCAAGTTTATCCCCTCTGCAGTGCTGGCTACCTCTTTTGGCGCCAAATCGGAGTGCAAAGATTACCCTTTTTTTTTCTATCTCCAAATGTTAATGCAAAAAAAACTTAACTTTTTTTACTCCTATTCTTAAGAAGCTGATAGTTAGGGAATACTAAAGTGACTAAAGTGATTCTTTAATCAATTTAGTCACTTAGTTTGTTAATTAGTTTTTTAAAATTATTAGAGAAAAGTTGCAAAATCACAACTCAGGTAAAAATGAAAGGTTATAAATTTGAGGCACAAAGGTTCTGAAAAGAATACCTAACCACATCAAACACTCACCTTTTCTTAAAATACCTTATCTTTGCAGATAATTTAAAAACATCTGTATGAAAGATTTCCAAGTAATTTATGAAGACAACCACCTTCTAATTGTTAATAAGCGAGCTGGAATCTTAGTTCAAGGTGATAAGACTGGTGACAAAACCCTTACAGACGCGTTAAAAGAATACATCAAGGTTAAATACGAAAAACCGGGAGATGTATTTTTGCATCCTGTTCATCGTTTGGATCGTCCTGTATCTGGCCTTGTCGTTTTTGCACGTACATCAAAAGCGCTAGAACGCATGATGGAGCTATTCAGAAGAAGAGAAATTCAAAAAACATATTGGGCCATCACAAGAAGAAAACCGAATCCTTTAAAGGGTAAATTAACCCATTGGTTACTTAAAAACGAAGAAAAAAACACCACAACGGCCTATGAAGAACCTACGGGAAAAGCACAAAAAGCCGAATTAAATTATAAGTATATTGGAAAAATCAATCTACACCACTTAATAGAGGTTGAACCGATCACTGGCCGACCGCATCAAATTCGAGTACAATTGTCAACCATTGGCTGTCCGATTAGAGGAGATATCAAATACGGATACGATAAACCGAATCCAGATGGAAGCATTAATTTACATGCCCGTCGATTATATTTCATCCACCCCATCAAAAAAACACCAATCCTTTGCAGAGCAGCGGTACCAAATAATACGTTCTGGGAAGAGTTTTTAGAATTGGGATTAGAAGAAGTGAAGGATTCTGCGATGGAATACTTATACGAATAACTAAATCAACTCAGATAAAGTTGTTTTTTCCAATACGGATAAATTGGCATCTCTCCATTTTGCCAAAACCGTGCGCAACTGACAAGTTTCCTCGCTTGCACAATCGTCACATTTGCCATAAAAATGCAATGAAACACATAGTGCTGGAGCAATTGGTCCATCCACAATACGAATAATCTTAGCAAAAGTAACTTGATCTGGTGGAATACGTAGATAATAGCCTCCGCCTTTACCTTTTTGAGATTGCAAAATACCGTGATTGCGCAATTCCAACAAAATAGCTTCCAAAAATTTCTTTGGAATATTCTCTGAGTCGGCAATAAATGAAATTAAAACCGGCCCTTTTTCAAAATTCTGAGCTAAAACTTTTAAAGCTTTTAACGCATACTTTGCTTTCTTTGAAATCATGTGCTTGCTATTCTTTTCTGAAATGTATCCAAAGCTAATGATATTTTAATGATTTGTCAAATCCATAGACTTGATAGGCTATGATTTTGGACATAAAAAAAGGCCACTCGGAGAGTGGCCCTTCTTTGTCAAATCGTTTATTAAAAACGGAAGTGTGAGAACGCTTTGTTCGCTTCCGCCATTCTGTGTGTATCATCTTTTTTCTTCACAGCAGCTCCCTCACCTTTGGCAGCAGCAATTATTTCATTTGCTAGACGATCCATCATAGTCTTATCTCCACGCTTACGAGCGTATAAGATTAACCATTTCATTCCTAAAGACACTTTGCGTTCAGCTCGCACTTCTGTTGGAACTTGGAAGTTTGCACCTCCCACACGACGGCTCTTCACCTCCACGGTTGGCATTACATTGTTCAATGCTTTTTTCCAAGTTTCTAAACCGTTTTCTTTTGTACGCTCCTCAACCTTGTCTAACGCATCATAAAAGATAGTATAGGCAATCGACTTCTTTCCGTCGTACATCAAATTGTTTACAAACTTAGTTACTAATACATCCTTAAATTTAGGATCTGGTAAAACGTAACGTTTTTTAGGTTTCGCTTTTCTCATTTTGTTAATTTTTTAAAGTTGACCCAATGTCTTCTGCCCTAACGAGGCATACTGGATCGTTGAATAATTATTTTTTCTTTCCAGTTGGAGCAGCTTGTCCTGGCTTAGGACGTTTCGCACCATACTTAGAACGAGACTGTAAACGTCCGCTCACACCCGCAGTATCTAATGCACCACGAATAATGTGATAACGAACACCTGGTAAATCTTTCACACGACCACCACGGATCAATACGATCGAGTGTTCTTGTAAATTGTGACCTTCACCTGGAATGTATGCGTTCACCTCTTTTTGGTTCGTCAAACGAACACGGGCTACTTTACGCATCGCTGAATTTGGTTTTTTAGGAGTTGTCGTGTACACACGAGTACATACTCCACGTCTTTGCGGGCAAGAATCTAAAGCTGGTGACTTAGATTTCCAAGTCATCTGCTCACGTCCTTTACGCACCAATTGCTGAATAGTTGGCATTTTGTAATGTTACCGTTTAAATGTTTAAATTTATTTTAACCCTTTCTTCGCTGATTTTCAGATCGAAACCTGTAGTCGCATAGGAACGGGGGTGCAAAGTTAAGAAGAATATTTAAATAAACAAAGCTTATGTAACTCTTTTGAAAATCAATACGCTCAGCTGTGTAAAGTGGATACGATTTTTTATCAAACTACTGAACTTTTTACCTTGTATCTTGCAGGGGGTAAGGGGAATCTGTTCCCCTAAAAAAAACCAAAAAAAATTCCTAACAGGTTATTGATATTTTAAAAACAATTTGGGGGCTTCCGCCCCCAAATTTGATTATTTCATCATACCCCTAATTCCCAACTCCAATCCCCTCAATTCTGCCAAGCCTCTCAATCGTCCGATGGCTGTGTAACCTGGATTTGTCTTCTTCCCTTCTTGTAAATCATCTAACATGCGATGTCCATGATCTGGCCTAAAGGGCATTCGTAAATCTTTTCTTCCAGCCTTTTCTCGTTTCTGTTGCTCCTGAACCAAAGCTTTCATCACACCAAACATATCTACATCTCCATCTAAATGGTCTGCCTCATGAAAATCTCCTAATTCATTTCGCTTGGTTGCACGTAAGTGAATAAAATTAATCCGATCTCCCATTCGCTCTACCATCCCTACTAAATCATTATCCGCACGTACACCAAAACTTCCCGTACAAAAACACAATCCATTGTTAGGCGAATCATAAGCAGCTAATAATTGCTTAGCATCCGATTCAGTACTCACTACACGTGGCAATCCTAAAATTGGAAATGGAGGATCATCGGGGTGAATAGATAAATTGATTCCTTCTTCCTCTGCGACTGGAGTGATTTCACGAATAAAATCATACAAATGCTCCCTTAAAACCTGATCACCAACCGACTGATAGGTATCCAAGGCTTTTTGGAAAGATTCTATTGTGAAAGATTCTTCACTACCTGGCAAGCCTGCTATAACATTTCGAACCAACTTTTCTCTTTGTGCAGGACTGGATTGATCAAACCATTGTTTAGCTCGATCAATCTGTGTACTCGAATAGGTATCTTCTGCTCCTGGTCTTTTTAAAATAAATAATTCAAAAGCGGCAAATTCAGTAGCATTAAAATTTAAACCTGTCGAACCATCAGGAAAACGATAATCCAAATCGGTGCGAGTCCAGTCGAGCACCGGCATGAAATTGTAACAAACCAAGTCTAAGCCTGCCTTTCCTACATTACGTAAAGATTGCTTATAGTTTTCTATATATTTTTTATAATCTCCAGTGTGAGTCTTGATATCTTCATGAATCGGAATACTCTCTATCACCGACCACGTTAATCCCGCTTGCTCAATAATATTTTTTCTTTCCAACAAATCATTCACTTCCCATACTACACCATTTGGAACTTGATGCAATGCACTCACTATTCCCGTAGCCCCCGCCTGTCGCACATCGCTTAATTTCACTGGATCATTCGGTCCGAACCATCTCCACGTTTGCTCTAATGCCATGTTTTCTTAATTATATATACTACAAAGACGAAATTATGGGAAATTTACTAAATAAGGAAGAATGATGAGGAATTAACTAATTGTGAATTGTTAATTGTGAATTGTAAATTAAAAATTTCTTTCGATTCTTTTAGTTCTACGATTCTTCGTTTCATAGATTCTTCGTTTCACAGATTCTTAGATTCTTCGTTTCATAGATTCTTAAAAAATAAAAAAGCTTGCTAGGAGGCCCCAGCAAGCTTTCTGTAATCAAGCATTTATATACTTTCTTTAAATTGCTTTAAAGAAGGCGCAAAATTACGCCTTTTTTATCATTGTTCAAAATTATCCGTTTTGATGTGCAGGACGCAATAAATCATTCACAGTCTTCACCGGATTAAAGGTCTCTAATGGCACTTCTACAAAAATGGTATTCCAATAGGCCATTGCTCCATTCCACAAGCCTGGCAATTCCAAGGCTTTCAACTTTCTTCCATCCTTTGTTTTTTCTGTAATAAATCCCGTATTCATATCACGATACTCCCTCAAATCAAACTTTCTTCCTTGCATATCTTTGGTTGCACACACCAAATCCACCGGATTAAAATGTGTACTTCCCTTGAATAAATTCATTTGTCCTTCATCCGACGGATTCACCTGCGCAGATTCCACTAATTGTAAGGTACTGTTCCCTTCTGAATCTTGACACCAAAAGGGTCCTCCCCCCGGCTCACCTGTATTTTTAACTACTCCACACACGCGTGTTGGTCGATTCAAAACTTCCCTCAAAAACACCACTTTTTGCTCAGGAGCCATTAATTGATAGGCCGGACTTGGCACAAATCCCAAATAAGCCACTAATTCTTGCTCCGCCTGAATCAATAATTCATCCGAAACATCTCCTTGTAATTGCACATCCAAGGCTTTTATACCCTCTAAAATGGAAATCAATAAACCTCCTAAGGCTTTTTTGTATTCAATTGTTGTTGGTCGCAAAGCATCTGGCACTACATTATCCACATTCTTGATAAAAATAATATCTGCATGTAAATCATTTAAATTTTCTAGCAAGGCGCCATGCCCGGCCGGACGAAATAACATGCTTCCATCAGCTTCTCTGAATAAATCATTATTCATGTCTACCGCTACCGTATCTGTAGATAGTTTTTGTTCTGAAAAAGAAATATCAAATTTGACCCCAAATTTGTTTTCCAAAGTTGGCACAACCCTTTTAACTAGGTCTTCGAAACGTGAACGATGTTCTGGCGAAACAGTAAAATGCAATTTGGCTGAATTTCCATCTGATGCATATTCTATTGCTTCCATTAAATGCTCCTGCAAAGGCGTGCGAACCTCATCAGCATATTGATGAAAATCCAACAATCCTTTTGGCAATGATCCATAACCTAAACCATCTGCCAACAAAAGTGCACTTAAAATGTTCTTTTCTGTCGAATTTTGCCCCAAATATTTTTGCAATGCAGGGTAAAACGCAAATTTTTCCAATTGCTCAAAAAACACCTTCGACTCTTTATTGGCTTCTCCCTCCTGCAAATGCTCAAACAACGACTTAAACATTCTCGTCGCAGCACCAGAAGCAGGCACCATTTTCAAAATAGAAAGTCCTGATTTACTCGAATCAAACTTTTCAGACATCTCCTTTACCTGCTGAGTCGACAACTGAATAACCCCTTCACCTGGCGTAGCTGCCTTAAAAAGGGTCATCCATGGAAAACCATTTTTAAAATAGTCTATTTGTTGTTCTACCTCAGCAGTAGAAATTCCACGTTTTTCTAATTGAGTTAAATCGGAAGATGTTAGCATAATTGTAAATTTTCAATTCTTTAAATATATAAAATTTACACATTAATTACATCTAAATAATATTATCAAGTAATTTTTACCTTCCTTTTTTTATTTTTGGTAGCTTTGAACTTTCTATGAGTACAGCAAGAAACATCCTGAAACAATACTGGGGCTATGAGCAATTCAGGCCTTTGCAAGAAGATATTGTGCAGGCTGTTTTAGACAAAAAGGATACACTTGCCCTTTTACCCACGGGTGGCGGGAAATCCATCTGTTTCCAAGTGCCAGCCATGGCAATGGAAGGAATTTGCATCGTAGTTTCACCTCTCATTGCACTGATGCAAGATCAGGTGGAGCAATTGACCAAAAGGGGTATCAAAGCGGCTGCTATTTATAGTGGCATGCATGCCCGACAAATCGATTACCTGCTCGATAATTGTATTTACGGAGATATCAAATTTCTATATGTTTCTCCTGAGCGACTCAAAACCGATTTGTTCATTGCCCGTGCCAAACAAATGAAAATTGCGCTCATCGCAATCGATGAAGCGCATTGTATTTCTCAATGGGGATATGATTTCAGACCTCCTTATTTAGAAATCGTCCAATTTAAGGAGCTATTTCCCGAAACGCCTTGCATCGCCCTCACGGCCTCCGCCAATGTAGAGGTCAAAAAAGATATTGTCGAAAAATTGGCTTTACGCAATCCGGCCATTTTTCAGAAAAGCTTTAGTCGCGCCAATCTTTCCTATTCCATTTTATGGGAAGAAAACAAAGAGGCTCGACTCCTCAAAATGCTTGACAAGATCAAAGGGACGGCAATTGTATATGTCAGAAATCGAAAAAAAACGCAAGAAATTGCTACTTATTTATTGAACAATGGCATTTCAGCAGACTTCTATCATGCTGGATTACTTCCAAAGCAGCGCAGTGAGAAACAACAAGCTTGGATCAACAATCATTGTCGAGTAGTAGTTGCTACTAATGCGTTTGGAATGGGGATTGACAAACCTGATGTTCGATTAGTTGTACATTTAGATTTACCCGATTCGCTTGAGGCCTATTACCAAGAAGCTGGTCGCGCGGGAAGAGATGAACAAAAAGCATATGCATGTATATTAATTGAAGAAAAGGATATCATTGACCTGAAAACACAATTCGAAAAACAGTTTCCGGAACCGGAAACATTGAAACGAACTTACCAGGCTATGTCAAATTTCCTTCAATTAGCAGAAGGTTCAGGTGAAATGGCAGTCTTTGATTTTGATTGGGCAGAAATGTGCAATCGATTTAAATTGTCGAAAACGGAAACCTATTATGCCCTAAAATGTTTAGAAAATGAGGGATTGATTCTATTAAATGAATCAACAAATATTCCTTCTAAAATAAAAATCAATTTATCCTCAACGGAAATGTATGATTTTCAATTGCGGAATCCCAAATTTGAGAGCATCCTAAAAGGACTCCTCCGAATACATGGAGGCACAATTTATACTGAATTTGTACCTATAGATGAGCTTCAAATCGCGCAATTGTTTAAAACACCTTTACCAGAAATTGAACGAAGCCTATCGCTTTTAGAGAAATTTGAGGTGCTGGATTATGATAAAAAAACAGGGAACCCGAAAGTCACTTTTTTAACACCAAGAGCTTCAGCAAACGATCTACCTATTCGTTGGAACGATTATTACGATCGAAAAAAACGATATTTTTCAAAAATTGAATCTATCGAACATTATGTCCGACAAGACATTCGTTGTCGAACTCAACAAATTGTAGCCTATTTTGGCGAAACCCTGAATCAAAAATGTGGCATCTGTGACATTTGTATTCAACAAAAACGTGAACAATCTGGCAAAGCCTATCCAGAAGGAAATCCGGAAGCAAAAGAATTGATCTTAAAATATCTTGAAAACGGACCCGTTCCCCTTCAAACCATGGTCGATTGCCTCAGACCCCTATCTCCCAAAGAAGCCAGCCGTACTATACAATATTATTTAGATTTAGGAGTGATTCGAATGGAGGAGGAGAATTTAAGGAAGAAGTAAGAAGGAAGAAGTAAAAAGTAAGAAGGAAGAAGGATTTTTACTTCTTACTTTTTACTTCTTACTTCTTACTTATTACTTAATACTTCTTACTTAATAAAGCTATCTTTAACACCTGATCCGCAGCATCCACAAAATGGAAAGTTAAATCAGAAATGTAGGTCTTTTCAATTTCATCCACATCTTTCTTATTCTTGCTGCACATGATGATTTCTTTAATACCAGCGCGTTTGGCGGCCAAGATTTTTTCTTTGATACCACCAACAGGCAATACTTTTCCTCTCAGGGTTATTTCACCCGTCATGGCCAATTTCGATTTTACCTTACGTTGTGTCAAGGCAGAAGCAATGGCTGTCAACATGGTAATACCCGCACTTGGACCATCTTTAGGTACAGCACCAGCTGGAACGTGGATATGTAAATTATATTCTTCAAATAATTTATAGTCGATGCCATAATCATCTGCATGAGCCTTTAAATAGGTTAATGCTGCCATAGCCGATTCCTTCATCACATCACCCAACTGTCCAGACAAAGTTAAATTACCTTTGCCTTTGCTCATTAAAGCTTCAATGAATAAAATATCACCACCCACACGAGTCCAAGCTAATCCTGTCACTACCCCTGGCGTCTCATTTCCTTCATACATATCCTTATCAAACACCTCTTGACCCATCAATTTCTCAATATCATTAGGTGTTACTTTGTGCGGATATTCCTCTTCCATGGCAATCGACTTGGTGATTTTACGAACCAAACGACCCAATTCTTGTTCCAATTTACGAACTCCACTTTCACGAGTATATCCTTCCACCACACGTTGAATGGCAGCGTCAGTCATGGTAAAACTATTTTTATCCAATCCGTGCTCTTCTTTTTGCTTTGGCAATAAATGCTTCTTTGCAATCTGAACTTTTTCTTCTACGGTGTAGCCAGAAACCTCAATGATTTCCATACGGTCTCGTAGTGCAGGATGTATCGTATCAAGACTATTCGCTGTGGCAATGAACATTACTTTCGACAAATCATATTCCACTTCTAAATAGTTATCAACGAAACTATTATTTTGTTCTGGATCCAACACTTCTAACAAAGCTGATGATGGATCACCACGATGGTCAGCACCCACTTTATCAATTTCATCTAAAATAAATACGGGGTTAGAAGATCCTGCTTTTTTGATATTGGCAATCACTTTCCCTGGCATTGCTCCGATATACGTTTTACGGTGTCCACGAATCTCTGCCTCATCACGTACACCACCTAAGGCCATACGTACATATTTTCTACCTAAAGCTTTGGCAATCGATTTACCCAAAGAGGTTTTACCAACACCTGGAGGGCCATACAAGCACAAAATTGGCGCCTTCATGTCGCCTTTCATTTTCAATACCGCTAAGTATTCAATGATACGCTCTTTCACTTTTTCCAATCCTGCATGATCGGCGTCCAGAATTCTTTTTGCCTTTGCTAAATCGAAATTATCTTTAGTAAATTCATTCCAAGGAAGGTCCACTAATAATTCAGCATAATTCATCAACATCGGATATTCTGCTGACATTGAATTAGTGCGCTGTAATTTTGAAACTTCTTTATTAAAGAATTCATTTACTTCTTTCGACCATTTTTTCTTTGCCCCTTTGGCACGCAAGCCATCTAGTTCTTGCTCCGGAGACTCGACACCAAGCTCTTCTTGTAAAACTTTTATTTGTTGACGAATGTAATAATCGCGCTGTTGTTGGTCGATATCCGAAGTCGCTTTAGATTGAATTTCACGCTTCAATTCCAAGTGCTGAATATCTTTCATCATAAATTCAAGCAACTTTGTTGCTTGTTCGATGCCATCCAAGGTCTCTAATAATCCTTGTTTTTCCTTCAATTCTGCATTAATGTTGGATGAAAGGAAATGAACTAAGAATGAATTGGATTCAATATTATCCAAGGCGATTTGTGCCTCGCGAGGAATTTCAGGATTCAGATTTAAAATCTTCATCGCAGATTCCTTCAAAGAAGATATTAAAGCCTTATTTTCTTTGTTTAATTTCTTTGGAAAAGTATCTTCAATATAACTCACAGAAGCCACCATATTAGGTTCTAATTTGGTAAATTCTTTCACCTCAAAACGTTTACGTCCTTGAACAATAATCGTTGTATTTCCACCTGGTAACACAAACATTTTTACAATGTGTGCTACTGTACCAAATTTATATAAATCGTCTGGTGTTGGCTCATCTTTTGAATTATTCGCTTGAGTCAATACGCCAATTGTACGGTCGCCTTTGTAGGCTTTTTTCACCAATCGAACTGATTTTTGACGACTCACGGTGATAGGAATAACCATTCCTGGAAACAATACAATATTACGAATAGGTAGAATAGGAAGCTCATCTGACAAAACACTCATTTTGTCATTGTTTTCCATCCCATCTGAGCCTATTGGAATCAACTCAATATTTTCAAAGTCCGGAAGGTCGGACACGCTCAAATGCTTAAAAAGGTCATTTGGATTGCTCATACTCACATAAATTTAAAAATCTTCCCCAAAAAATTCTTTGAAGCATGTATGAAAACGCAATTTCCATGCCACAAGACAAGTTGTCAGGTATTTTACCAGGAAATATTTTGAATTGTTTTATTTTTTTGAAACAATAAGGATTTTTTACGTTCCCCGTTGGCTAATTGAAGTAAATTCGTTTGATCCTCAAACGTATCGATGAGCAAGGAGTTTTCCAAATAAATGCCCGACAAGTCATTCTCCGTTGGAATCTCTAAATAAACCCAAACGGCATCTTCCTGGGGCTCAAAGCCCAAATAGCGATAAGGAGTTTGAAGGTTTTTATTTACCTGTACTCCAAAGTGTTTCCTTACATAGTTTTCAATAACCTTATTTGCATCTGAATCTGCAGAGAATTTAAATATTTTTCCCGTATTTGCTGCCAGAGTAGCCTCTAAATCATCTTGGAATAATTTAATTGCTATCTCCCACGATTTTTCCTTCGCATTATAAGTCATCTCCGTTACTGATGTATGGAACGGATGAAAGAGGTTTAGGATAATATGTAGAAGTAGGGTGTGCATGGGATAAAGTGTGAGCTATTAGGTATGAGGTATGAGGTATGCGGTGTAAGATATGTAATAGTAACTGAGGTTGAGCTTTGAGCCCTTCGACAAGCTGAGGGGACTAGAAAACACGAAGACTTCAATAATCAAAGATATATTATACCTTATACCTTATACTTCATACCTTATACTTCACACCTTATACTTCATACCTTATACTTCACACCTTATACCTTCATTAAAACAGTACCTTAACAATATCATTACCAAAAGTATAAGCCATTAGTGCTAACAAAATCATCATACCGATTTGTTGAGCTCTTTCCATTACTTTTTCTGAGGCTGGCTTACCTGTAACCATTTCATAAATTAAGAAGATTGCATGGCCACCGTCTAAAGCAGGGATTGGTAAAATATTCATAAAAGCCAAGGCCATCGAAAGCAAACCGGTTAAGGTCCAAAAGCGAGTCCAGTCCCAAACTCCACCAAACATTTGTGCGATACCAATTGGACCACTCAAAGCTTTAGATGCAGATACGTCACCCGTTGCAATTTTCTTAAATCCGCGAATATTATCTGTAATCACAGAAAATGCTCGAGAAGTACCGATACTAACTGACTCCCTAAAAGTGAAGTCCTTATGATCTATTTTGATCAACATTTCTGGGAGAATTCCAATTTTACCTTCTTTATTGACCGTCATTTCTAAGGTATCCACTTTACCATTTCTGTTAATTGCCATTGAAATCGGATTACCTGCTTCCTTTTTCAAAGCTTCACGTAATTCATGGTAAAAACGAATAGGCTGTTTGTTTACAGCTGTAACATAATCACCTACACGCAAACCTGCAGGATAAGCCGAAAGTAATTCGGTTTGTGGATCTCCTGGTTCCGGTGCTACTACTTCTCCGATTTTAAAAGTTGAAATTGGCTCAATAAAGGCCGCTTTTTTATCAGATAATTTTTCAATAAAATTACTTGGGATTTTAATGATCAATTCTTTTCCATCACGGATAACCGTATAAGAAGAATTATCACCTAATAGCACATCTGGTGATCGCAAATCTGCCAATTGTTCATAATCATGACCATTTACTTTGATGATTTTATCTCCCGTTTTCAAACCTAATTCTTGTGCCACTTCAAAGGCAACAATACCGTTTTTGTTTAATTCATTTCTAGAAATGAAATTTTCACCATTGTTATATGTCAAAGACACAAAAATGACAACACCCGTAATGATGTTCACAATTACACCACCCAACATTACAATTAAGCGCTGATATGCAGGTTTTGCTCTAAACTCCCAAGGTTCTGGCGTTTTAGCTAATTTTTCAGCATCCTGTGTTTCGTCGATCATACCTGCAATTGACACATATCCACCCAAAGGAAACCAACCCAAACCATATTCGGTATCACCTATTTTCTTTTTAAATAAGGCAAAATTTAACAGACTTGGAATCGGAAATAAAAAGTCGAAGAAAAGATAAAACTTTTCAACGCGCATCTTAAACCATTTCGCCGTAATAAAATGACCAAACTCGTGTAATGTTACTAAAATGGACAATCCTAAGATTAATTGCCCTGCCATGATTAAACCTTCCATACTTTTATTAGGTATAAGGTGTTAAGTATAAGGTATAAAATTTACCTAATAACACTAAACCTCCACCAATTACAATTTTATTTTATTAAATCAATTTTTTATTAAAAAAAACCTTACACCTCACACCTTACACTTTATACCTAACTGCTATCCCCCTCACCTCCTCATCCGTCCTCACATAATCCTCTAATGTTGGATTGGCGATAAAAGTTCCTTTCTGCATGCAAAATTCGTTAAGTTCTGCTATTTGAAGAAATGAAATTTTATTCTGAAGAAATAGCTCTACAGCTATTTCATTGGCCGCATTTAACATACAAGCTAAATTACCGCCTTTTTTTAAGGCTTCATAGGCCAAATTTAAATTCCGAAAAGTACTCATGTCTGCCTGTTCAAAATGTAAACTTGGATAATTGGCGAAATTAAATCGAGGAAAATCAGACGAAATTCGATTCGGATAGGCCAAGGCATACTGAATCGGCAATTTCATGTCCGGCAAGCCCATTTGCGCCTTCATGGAACCATCGGTAAATTGAACTAGAGAGTGAATAATCGACTGCGGATGCACAATCACCTCAATCTGATCAGCCTCCAAACCAAACAACCATTTGGCCTCAATTACTTCCAAACCTTTATTCATCAAACTGGCTGAATCTATGGTGATTTTGGCACCCATCGACCAATTGGGATGCTTTAAAGCCTGCTCTTTAGTTACTTTTTGTAACCTATCATTTGAGTACCCTCTAAACGGTCCACCCGATGCAGTTAAAATTATTTTTTCAATTTCTTGATAATTTTCACCAACCAAACACTGAAAAATAGCCGAGTGCTCAGAGTCGACAGGCAGTATTTGCACTCCATGTTTCTCCGCTAATGGCATAATAAGTGCACCTGCAACCACCAAAGTCTCTTTATTGGCTAAAGCAATATGTTTTCCTGATTCAATAGCTTTCACTGTAGGTAATAATCCAGCATATCCAACCAAGGCAGTTAAAACAATATCAATTTCTGGATATTGCACTACTTCCTCTAAGGCCTTTGCTCCAGCTAATACCTGAATTCCCGTTCCTGCTAAAACTTGTTTTAAACCTTCATAAGCTGATTCTTTTCCGATAACAACCGCCTTAGGTTTGAATTTCAAGGCTTGTGATGCTAATAATTCTACATTATTTTGAGCAGTTAGCACCTGCACCTCAAACAAAAGTGGATTGGCTTCTATGACATCCAAAGCTTGTGTGCCAATAGACCCTGTAGATCCTAAAATAGCAATTTGTTTTCTCCCCTCTACCATAATGCCGACTTAATTTGTTGTATAAAATGAATCCACACTTGAGGATACAAAATAGTTATGAATAACCATCCAAATAAACCACCGTATAAGTGTGCGGAATGATTGACATTACCACCACCTCTTTTATCCATGGCTATTGAATACCACGTAAATAAACCAGCATAGATGATTCCAGGAATTCCGACAAAACCGAATAAGTAAATTTTTTCCACTGGAAAAAACAAGATTCCAGCAAAAATAACGGCCGAAACTGCTCCGGAGGCTCCTAATGAATTAAAATAAGGATTATTTTTTTGCTTAAAAAAGGTTGGCAAATCAGCGATGACAATAGAAAGTAAGTAAAAAATAAGAAGTAATAATTTTCCAAATCCGGGAAATAATATGCTGAAAATTTGTTCAATCTGAACGCCAAAAAAGAAGAAGGAGAACAGGTTAAAAAACAAATGGGAAAAATCTGCATGAATGAAGCCAGAGGTAATAAATCGCCAATATTGCTGTTTTCTAACAATCCGATACGGATTCAAGGTAAACAATTCCAACAAATCAGGCTTTTGCCAAGCGATTATTGAAATAGCAGCGGTTATTAGTATCAGGATAAAACTTATCGATTCAAACATAAGCTACAAAGCTACAACAATTAAACCTCTCGCACCATTAATGCCGTTAAAAAATCATTTAATTGATTTTTTCCAGCTTCCTGGATTCCCAATTGTTGGATTCCCAAAAGTGCTTCATCGAAATAGGATTTCACTTTAGATTCTGCCAATTCTTTTATGCCTAAGGCATTATAAATTGCGGTCACAGCTTGTACTTTTTCATTTGGAATGGCAGAATTGGAGTTTAACCAATACTGTAATTCATCTTGTAAATCACCTTCAGCTTGCTGAAGAGCTGAAATTAATAAATACGTTTTCTTATTAGCTAAAATATCTCCACCAGGTTGTTTGCCAAATGTTTCAGGATTTCCGTACACATCCAAAATATCATCTTTCAATTGAAATCCTAAGCCCACTAGTTCACCAATTTGATACAGTTGAGTAGCAATTTCTTTTGATTGTCCTGCAAGCAAAGCGCCCATTTCTAAAGAGAAACCTACCAAAACAGAGGTTTTCAAACGAATCATTTCAAGATATTCATTAATAGAAACTTCCTCTCTTGTTTCAAAATTCATATCGTATTGTTGACCCTCACAAACCTCTGCTGCAGTTTGATTAAACCGTTTCAACAAATATTGAAAATTTTCTAAGGATAAATCAGAAACATTATTTATATAATCGTAGGCCTTCACTAACATTACATCTCCACTCAAGATAGCAATGTTATCGTTCCATTTTTCGTGCACCGTTTGTTTACCACGACGAAGAGGAGCTTTGTCCATGATGTCGTCGTGCATGAGCGTGAAATTGTGAAAAATCTCAATAGCAAGAGATGGTTTCACCGCTTTTTGCCAGTCGGACTTAAACAAGGCATAAGACATCAGGGCAAAAACCGGACGCATCCGTTTCCCGCCAAGTGCCATTAAATAGCGAATAGGTTCGTATAATTCAATCGGTTGAGCGTTTAGCTCAAGCGAGTTCACTTCATTTTCGAGGGATTGTATGAATTCCTTTTGCATATATTATCGATCAACTTCTCCCATTACAAGGTCGAGAGAACCTATAATTGCTACTAAATCTGCCAAATAGGCACCACGAGAGAGGGAAGGCAACACAGATAAATGATGAAACGAACAAGCGCGAACTTTCACACGTTGTGGAATATCTGAGCGTCCATCAGAGCGTAAAAAATAGCCTAATTCGCCTTTTGGATTTTCTGCACGAACATAAATATCCATCGCTGCAGGTCGAATTTTCTTTGGCACCATGGCTTGTGGATTAAAGTCCGCCATACGTTGATGTTCACCCATCAACTGATCTAAACATTGATCAATGATGCTCAATGATTCTTCACATTCCAAAATACGCACATGATTTCGATCCCAACAATCGCCGAGGGTTCCCACCAATCCTTGTCCCACTGGAACATTAAATTCTAATTCTGGATATACCGAATAGGCATCTATTTTTCTAAGGTCGAAGGCTAATCCTGAACCTCTGAGCACCGGCCCGGTACAACCATAATTAATCGCGAGATCGCGATTAAGGACACCAATATTTGCTGTTCGTTTGATAAAGATTGCATTTTCCTCTACCAATGTTTTTACCTCTCGAATGGTGGTTTTCACTAAAGGAATCAGCTCCTTCACTTTTTCTTCAAAACCCACGGGCAGATCATAGAACAATCCGCCTACCCAAATATAATTATAGAGCATACGAGCTCCAGAAAGCCATTCTAATAAACGCTGAATATGCTCGCGATCGCGCATGAGCCATAAAAAAGGCGTGTAGGCACCAATGTCCATTCCATACGTACCGATTGCTACAAAATGAGAAGCAATACGATTCAATTCTGCCACCAACACACGAATGTATTCGATTCTTTTAGGCAATTTACCCTCCAGATTCATCATTTTTTCCACTCCCATCACAAAAGCGTGCTCGCAATTCATAGCAGCTAAATAATCTAATCGGTCAACGTATGGTATGATTTGATTAAAAGGTAAGGCTTCTGCATGTTTTTCAAAACAACGATGCAAATAACCCAAATGTGGCACCACATCTACTACCGCTTCTCCATCAGATACCACCTCTAGTCGCAATACACCATGCGTTGAAGGGTGTTGAGGTCCCAAGGAAATAATCATTTCTTCCGAACGCAAATTTTCAACCGAATATTTGTTGGGATCGGAGAGGGTGAAGTTATTTTGAGAAATGATGTGTTGAATTGACATTTAGTACAAAGATAATAAAGAAGTGGAAAGTGGAAAGTGGAAAGTTGAAAGTTGAAAGTGGAAAGTTGAAAATATAAGTAAGCTTATAAACTTTATAAGTTTAGGTGAATGGTCAAATTAAAATCTTGAATAAATTTGAAAAACAATATTTTAACATGAAACCTAACCCAATAAAAGACCGAACATTTGAATTTGCCCTAAAAATTTTTGCTTTTTCTAGACAACTTACTGAAAAAAGAGAATTCATCATTTCGAAACAATTGCTTAGATCTGGTACTAGTGTTGGGGCAAATGTCAGAGAAGCAGAACATGCTGAATCAAGACCCGACTTTAAACATAAAATAAGTATTGCTCTCAAAGAAATTAATGAAACCAACTATTGGATTGAAATTTTAATTAAATCTGGGTTTGAAAAAGGTCAAAATATTTTACATTTAAAAGATGAAGCAAATCAAATCTTATCCATTTTAGCTGCAATCTTAAAGAAAACCAAAGAAAAATAATTCCACCCTTCGACAGGCTAAGGTACCTAACTCTCCTCTTTCCACTTTCAACTTTCAACTTTTTTCCAACAATTATTTTTATTTAAAAAAAATTCTTATACCTTTGCATTCCGTTTCGAGTGAAACGTTATTATCTATACGATTATGGCAAAGAAAGGAAATCGCATTCAAGTTATTTTAGAATGTACTGAGCACAAAGAATCAGGCTTACCGGGCATGTCTCGTTATATTACGACTAAGAACCGTAAGAACACTACAGCTCGTTTGGAGTTGAAGAAATACAATCCTGTATTAAAGAAAGTTACTTTACACAAAGAAATTAAATAATCTTTTTATAGATAAGAAACCATGGCAAAGAAAGTAGTTGCAACGTTGAAAAAAGAAGGTGGCGTTAAGTACGCTAAGATTATTAAGGCTGTTAAAAATCCTTCAACAGGAGCCTA
>JACCDM010874124.1_pt1 | contig 17651 bp, 19 predicted proteins | sample 7445851 | NCBI WGS metagenome assembly JACCDM01 (sample SAMN15323438, study PRJNA562643) | freshwater metagenome | isolation source: river surface water | place: USA:Blue River Watershed | collected 2017-08-16
CGGTAAATAATAAATCAATTCGCTGGCTTTGGGGAACCTCGGATTTGTTGGAATTCTGTGTGAAAAATTGTTGTAGAAAAAAACAAACCCATTGAAAATCAATGGGTTAAGTGTCTAAAAAGTGGAATTGGGGGGAATCGAACTATTGGTGAGGGTTTTGTGTAAATAACTTATAATCAATAGTTTAAAAATATTTTTCTATCGTAATTTTCACTAATCTGGTCTATTTGTGTAAACATTTGTGTAAACATTTTATATTTGTTTTGTGAAAAATGAAACGACATATATTCCTTTTTTGTGGTTGAAGAAAAACAAGGATGGGTTACAACATGTTAAAATAAAAATCACTAAAAACCGTAAACGTCAATATGAATCACTTGGAATTTATATTCATGAGAGACATTGGTCAAAACTGAGAAAAAGGGTCTTGTCTACACACCCCGATTACAAAGAATTAAATGACATCATAGAAAGAAAATTGGGGTTTTTCGAATTTAGAGATGAGTCGAAGTCTTCGGGTACGGACAAACACACCCTGTTTAGTTATCTTAAAAAATGTATTGAATACAAAGAGACTGAATTGAGATTTTCCTCATCAAAACGATACAATACACTTTATTATCACTTAAAAGATTTTAGGAAGAATGTTGATGTAAAGATGTCACATGTTGACAAAGAGTTTGTTTTGGATTTCAGAGATTATTTGTACAAAAACGTTCAATCAAGAACCAAACAGCAGACTGCCTCACAGAATTCTATTAGAAATTACCTGAAGGTATTCCGAACTGTTCTTACCAAGGCCAAAGAGGATGGTTATTTTTATGGAGAAATACCCTTTGTCAATAGGTACATACCAGAGAAAATCCAATCAGCACCAAAATATATCAAGACTGAGGATTTATGGAAAATAAATAACTTAAGTCCTAGTCATCCTGAAATGAGACCCTTGTTGTTTAACTCATTGAATATTTTCATGTTTTGTTTTTGGAGTCAAGGTATCAGAATAGGCGACTGTCTTCAGCTCAGATGGGGTGACTTAGAAGATGATTTCTTTATAATTCGGATGCAAAAGACGAAGAGGATTTTAAAGTTCCCACTAAATACTCAAAATGTAGATAGGATAAAATGGTATGTGAAAAGTTGGATTCCCATTTGGGATTGGTCAAATAAACAGTGGAATTTAGATTCCAATTTGGGATTAGAGGACGATGTTTATTTGAAAGAAACGGAATTTGTGAAATTGCAATTAGAAATTAGAAAGGAGATTGAATTTTTGAATTCCATTGAGCTACCTGAAATGAAAGGCTACAGAAAAATAATGGGAGTAGATGATTCTAATTCACGAAAGGCATTTCAAGAATTCACGGAGTTTACGGATTTAGAAAAAGAGTTGAAAAATCACGAAGAGGGTTCTGCTATGCATATTTCTTTAACTGAACAAATCAATCGTAATCGCAAGTACAAGCATGATTTAGAAGAATTACATTCAAGGTATGTGCAAGTTTTGATTGAGAAAATAAAACTGTATGCCAAAGCACATAGTAATGAGTTTATTTTTCCCTTTTTGAAAGGATTTGAGAACTCTCCGAACAGTCTAGATGTAGATTATTGGAAACGTTACAATAACAAAATCAGTTCTTCTGTTACCCTAATTAACAAATCCTTAAATGAGATTTCTCAAATGATAGATGTGCCCAAATTCACTTGCCATCAAAGTAGACATACATTAGCGACCTATCTGAAATCATTAGGAACAGACATATACGATTTAAAAAATTGGTTGGGTCATAGGTCGGTTTCTACCACCGAGTTGTACGCCCATTCATTAAACCCATATGAATCAAATAAAACAATTGAACCATTGTGGAATTTATTGAATTCAAATGCAGATACAGATAGTGCAATCAAATAAATGGATGTGAAACGTTCAACTGTACAACTGCAGACAAACATTTTACGGTTCCTGACCATATTTGAAACTCAACTCAAAACCTATGATGAGCATTTCAACAACGATTATTATCAGATGAGTTATATCGTTCACCGATGTCTTTTCACTTGCGACTTCACAGTTGAAATAACAATGACCATTTGGAATAAAAAATACTTCTTTGATAGAATTGAAACGACATATCAGTTTTTGTCGTCATTAAAATCATTCTGCGCCATTTTCTCAATTCAAGATGTTAGAATCGTTCGTCAATTGAAAAAACCAACATATCACTCCTTGAATCTTGAAGAAAGGATTGGATATGGTCTTTATGAAAAAACCATCAATTGAGGTTTTTCAGCGTAAGTTTAAATAAATGGTTTACTAAAGTCAAGTATGTGTTATTCTTTGAACAAGGATAATGGTATTGAATACAGCCCACTTATGATTAGATGTAAAACCCATCACGTAAGTCGTACCAAAATGAAGTGGCTCAGACGTCGGGTTGTATGAGTAATCCATAGAGATGAAAAGAGTTGTCTCCCGATAATCCTTGAAAACTGGATTTGTATAAAACCAAGAGAAGGAGTTCAATAACAACTTGGTTGAAGTCAACTTCTAAATTTCGCTGCCGCAATGGGGGTTTACTATGCTAAAAGGAACTACAGAATTCCTATTAATTCAATCATTTATTACTGAGTTTCATATATAATGAAGTTAATTGCGATTGTAAAAGACGACAATGGCGAAACAGACTGCGAAGAAAAAAACTGAGACAACCACCCAAAAAAAGGTTGGAAAACAGACTGTAAAAAAAGCGGTTGAAAAAACTGTATCTAAGACTATAAATGCAAATTCGTCAAAAAAGTCAACACCAAAGCCGATAGTTAAACCTAAAAAAGAAGTAAGCAACGAACCAATAATTGTAAAATCAAATTTCAATTCTGACAGATTTATGGATTTTTTCGGCGGAGAACAATTTCTTAAGAAAAATCAGAAGAAATTTAAAGGCGTTACAATTGATAAACATTACAAAGGCAAGGTTTTAGAGAATAAGTATGGTGAATGCTATCATATTTCTGACTTTACAAATATTGACATAGTAGAGCCTAACTACGATAGACTAAAAGAAAAACTATTTTCAGATTTAAAAGTTTTGCCAGGAATTGCTGAAATAACAGAAAGTAATCTAAGGAGAGAAGGGATTTTCCTAATTTCTCAATTGACAGAACATTATCGCTACGGAAATGATGCAATTAATTTCATTAATCTAATAGATAATAGAAACGCAGTAAAAATCTACGAGCAACTTTCTGCACGGTTCACTTCTTCAAATCCATTGTTGCTTGCTAATTCCGCTTTTTTCAATTTGTCTGATATTGCTTTTCTTGATATTGAAACTTTGGGTTTAAGTGAAGTTCCGTTATTTCTTATTGGAATTGCAACTTTTAAGAATAATCAATTAATCACAGAGCAGATTTTTGTAAGGGAACTCAAAGAGGAAAAAGCTGCATTACATTTTTTAGGTGAACTCTTACAAGGTAAACAAGCAATCGGAACATTTAACGGAAAATCTTTTGATGTGCCTTTCATTCGTAAACGTATGGAAAGACATGACCTAAAACATGAAATCAAATTGCCACATTTTGACTTGAAGTACTTTTCTCAAAAAGCATTTAGTAATCTTGTTAATGACTGTAAACTTTCAACACTTGAAAGAGCATTTTTCAATGTAGAGAGAATAGATGATGTGCCAGGAATTGAAATCCCTAAGTATTACAGTACTTATATTAAGACAAAAAATATAGGTTCAGTAGTACCAATTATTGACCACAACAAACAAGATTTGATATCAACTGCAAAACTCTTTATGAAACTTTACGAAATTTGGGGATAACCATTTATCATGCCAGCTATAACAAAATTATCTGAAATTGTAACAGACCTTGATGAACTCATAAGAGGTGAGTTTAATGGTAAATTTTTTTGGATTTCAGCAGAACTTTCAGGGGTAAAGAAATATCCGAGTAAGCGTTGGTGTTTCTTTGACTTTGTTGAGAAAAACGAGAATGGTGAAACATTAATGAAAGGTGTTAGTTGGGCAAGAAGTTATCAAAATATTGAACTCTTTGAAAACTCTACTGGAATTGAATTTAAATCTGGAATTGAAATCACATGTAAGGTTTGTGTTTCGTTCTACAAAGCCAAAAGCTATCCACAACTTGAAATTTTAGAAATAGATTTTGCTCATGCAATCGGACAAATTGAACTTGAAAAACAAAAAATACTCAAGAAATTAATTGCAGAAAATAAATCAATAAAATACCTGCCAGATGGCAGATATACGACTCCAAATAATTCTCTTGAACTCCCTGTAGTTATTCAACGAATTGCATTAATTACAGCTGCAAATTCGGATGGACAAAGAGATTTTAAAAATATTGTTCAATTAAATCAATATGGGTACTCGTTTTTTATTCAAGAATTTCTAACGGTCGTTCAAGGTAATAAAGCGAGCAAACTGATTTTTGAAAAACTTAAACTTATCGAACAAGGGAACTATGATGTTGTGGTTATTGTTCGAGGTGGCGGTTCAGATACCGACTTTACAGCCTTCAATGATTACGAACTCGCAAAATTGTCAGCAAATTTCTCAATTCCTATTTTGACAGGAATTGGACACGACAGAAACACGAGTATTGTAGATTTAATGACAAGACAATTAAGAACCCCAACAGAAGTTGCAACTTTTATTCTTGACAGAAATATGAATTTTGAATATAAATTGCAACAACTTCGAGATAGATTTTTTGATGCTCTTGAGGACTTAATTGAAGATAGGAAAGATACAATACAACATTTCAAACAAAGAGTAAAAAATCTTAACCCTTCGACAATCATGATGAAAGGTTTTGCCATAGTCAAGAGTGACAACAAAATTGTGACAGACCCAAAGAATTTAAAAGTAAATTCGGAAATACAAACAATTTTGAAAAATGAAATAATAATCAGCACAGTTAACAAAAAATCAAAAAATGAAAAATAATCTGACATTTGACAAAGCATTCAGCGACTTAAGTAAACTCGTAAATCTGATTGAAGACGACAAAATTCAAGTTGATACTCTTTCTGAAAAAGTTAAAGAGGCTAATGAATTAATAAAGTTTTGCGAAACAAGGTTGCGGTCTATTGACAAAGAAATAAAGGGGAGTATTAAACTATTATAAAATGACTTTTGAAGATTTTAAAAATAGGTTAGATAAATCAACTCAAGAAGATGAAGTAAGAAGCATATATGCAACTTATTTCAAAATAAAGTATAACACGGCTAATAGGCACGATTTATACACACCACAGGTTTTATTTGAGTTCAAGGCAGACAAGAACTTTCATAATTTAAAAGCACTTGCGACAATTCTGGCTCAATCACTATATTATATTAGACGACTAAAATATGTTGAAATTGAGAAGGCAATTCCCTTTTTTATATGCCTTGCCGATAAAAACGAAGCTGCTTTAACGGAGACGAATAAATGGGCAACATATTATAAAAATGACAGTTATGATTGGGAAAGACCAGCAAGTAAGCCAGACCCAATATTAATTGACCATTTGGTTAAAGAGCCCGAAACAGGGAAACTTCACGTTTATTCAGTTAATAAAAAACAGGAACAGGAAGCATTTAAAAAAAATCTTGACAACGCTTTAAATCCTCAATTGATTTTAGACTTTGGCGATAAAAAAGTAATCAATGAAGAAAATTTCGAAGCCGTTTTTGACCATTGGCAATCTGTTATCGGCAAATTTATAGTTAACGGATATAAGCCATCTTTTTATTTTCTCGCAAATATTCAGCGTGACAAAATAGTTATCGACAAAGGCAACAACCAAGTAGTTTTTACATTTGAAGATAATAACTCAAAAAAGCAAAAAGTCCTGATGAAGGACTACGATTATTTTTGGAGTGTTTACGATTACGTTGAAAATGCCGAAACAATTAATGGTATTCACGCAAAACTTGACCGATTGTCAGACGAAAGTCAAAGGAGATTTGAAGGCGAGTTTTTTACTCCGCTTCATTTTGGACAAAAGGCGGTGCATTATTGGAATGATGTTCTTGGTAAAAATTGGTATAAATCAGGAAAGTATAGAATTTGGGATATGGCTTCAGGAACTGGAAATCTTGAATATCACTTACCTTCAGAAGCTTATAAGTATATGTATTTGTCTACACTTCATGGAAGTGAAGCCGACCATTTGAGTAAAGTGTTTCCCAATGCAACTTGTTTCCAATATGACTATTTGAATGATGACGTAGAATACGTTTTCAATGAAGGGAATCTACCATTCACACCAAATTGGAAACTCCCCCAAAAATTAAGAGACGAGTTGGCTGACCCAAGTATAATTTGGATTGTATATATTAATCCTCCTTTTGCAACTGCACAAGATGCTAAATCAGATGGAAGTTCAAAAAGTGGTGTTAGCAAAACCAGAGTAGAACTGGCAATGGATAAAGTTGAAATAGGACACGCGAAACGTGAACTCTTTGCGCAGTTTATGTTTCGTATTGTTCACGAATTGCCTAAAAATTCTTATTTAGGTATGTTTTCAACTTTAAAATACTTGAATGCACCAGATAGTATTGCATACAGAGATAAACATTTTAACTTCAAATATGAAAAAGGATTTTTATTTCATTCAAAATGCTTTCACGGTATTACAGGCAATTTCCCTATTTCCTTTTTAATTTGGAATTTATCAAAAAAATCAGAAGCTAAATCTGTAGAAATAGATATCGCAAATAGTTCAGGTGCGACCATAGGTGTTAAACATCTAAGGTTGATTGAAAAAAATGATGTTTTGAATAATTGGTTTAAAAGACCGCAGAATTCAAATGATTATATTTTACCTGCAATGAGTAATGGTATAACTGTGAAAGATGGAAATACTGACACTCGACACAGAGCAAGACCAGATTTTTTAGCTTCAATTTGCAGTAAAGGGAATGACTTCCAAAATGCTAAGTATGTTACTATATTATCTTCTCCAAGTGTTAGTGCAGGGGCGTTTTCGGTTATCCATGAAAACTTTGAAAAAGCCTTGGTTCTACACGCAGTTAGGAAAATACCCAAACCGACTTGGCTCAATGACCGAAATCAATTTTTAATTCCTCATACTGAGCCATCAAAAATATTTACATATGACTGTGTGGTTTGGAGTTTATTCTGTGGTTCTAATCAAACATCGGCACTAAAAAATGTTTCATATTTAGGTGTCATCTATCAAATAAAAAACAATTTTTACCCTTTTAAACTTGAAGAAATTAAAAATTGGGAGATTAAAGACCCCGATTTTAGACAACAACTCACGAAGGACGAAAATAGATTTGTAGCAGAATGGCTTTCAAAAAATGACTTGTCGGACGAAGCGAAAGAAGTAATTGAAAAAGCAAAAGTTGTGTATAAGCTGTTCTATTCGAACTTAAACCAAATGTCAACAATTAAATGGAAAATAGACAGTTGGGATGCAGGTTGGTATCAAATTAGGCGTTGTTTAACAGAACATAACTTGGCGTCAGATGAAATAAAAGAATTGAGCAAGGCGAACGAACAACTTGCGAACAAGATTTTACCTAAAATAGAGGAGTTCGGCTTCTTAGACAAAGATGAAGTGTATGATGAATTATAAACATCATTGCTGAATACAACTACTACTAATATAGTGCAAATAATGAACGTACTCAATAAAAAGCCAATCGTTCCATTTAACCACGCCGATTTTGAACAAAACGAACCTGAACAAAGAATTTTAATTGGAATTATATGTATTAATGGACAGGATATTGTTGTTGAGGGTTGTCTAAAAGAGTGTTTGGATAGAATCCAATGGGAAATTGACAATTTTGGTACAATTACAATTAACTCAGTTGGGATTATTATTCAAGCAGATTTTATTCTTGATGAATCAGAGCTAGAAAAACTCAACCTTTGGTCCATGACGTCTTACAATTATCTTCTAACAGGTAAGTCAACATAAAATAGGGTATACCCCAAATTGTGAAATATCTTATGGGTTGAAATTTAATATTTGGTGCGGCGCACGTGAAAAATCAGCAGTATTTTAGCCTTATTAGAAGCTAAAAATGTGAAATATGAAAGTTCTTTACACAAGGGTCTCCTCAATTGAAAAACAAAAAACCGATAGACAATTAGTCAATTCCAATGAATATGACTATGTAGTTGAAGATAAAATATCAGGTTCAACCGAATTCGCCACAAGACCTGGCGGAACTGAGATAATTAATCTCGTAAAAAAGGGAGTTTTAACCGAGTTGGCTGTTTGGGAAATTGACAGATTGGGAAGGAGTATTCGTGACATCGTAAATACAATTCACTACTTCAGTGAAAACCGAATTTGTATTTATTTTATTAACCAAGGTCTCAGAACATTAAATGAGGATGGAAGTGAAAATTCAGTCTCCAAATTAATAATCAACATTATGGGTGTTATAGGCGAAATGGAACGAAACCAACTGAAGGAGCGTCAATATCAAGGAATACAAATCGCCAAGGCAAGGGGTGTTTACAAGGGTAGAGTTGAAGGCACAAAAGAAGATGTTCTTACATTTCTATCTAAACCTAAAAACAAAAAAGCTGTTGAACTATTAAAGAAGGGTTACAAAGGAACTGAAGTATCAAAGATTGTGGGAATACATTTGAATACTATCTCCAAAATCAAGAAACAAATTACGGTGTCTCGGTAGCTACGTTATTGGAACCTTAAATTGGAAGTAGTGATTTTTTGAATTTCAACTTCCCAGCAAGGTCATCCATGTCATCATTATACATTGCTTCAATTATCTTTTCATACTGTTCAATAAATACCTCAGTAAATCTATTCCCATCAATTAATTGAATTTCTTCTCGTTGTTTATCAGAAGCACTTTCAATGGCTTTCTTATTAAAAGATGACAATGTAATAAAACAACCTTGAAAATCTTTTTTCAACGCACCTCTGAAATTCCTAATCTCTTTTTCGCCAATTATTCCTTTATCATATCGTTTAACTTGAACTTGAAGATTTATTGAAGCAATTCCCGATACATCAAGTACACCTTCAAAATCAATACCTCCATCACCGACCTTTCCTATCTCCTGGGTGGGTTCAAAACCTAAAGTTCTCAACATAAAGGAAACTAAGTACTCAAATTCAGTTGCGTCCAATTCAAGAAATCTTTTACGAATTAATTCAAAGTTTGAAAGTGAGGGATTATCGCTCGTTGAATATGAAGGAACGTCTGATTTTTTTAATAACCCTAACTCAACTAAAATTTCATCTGAAGACGAGACTTTAAAACAAGTAAGTGATGACCTCAGAGTATTTTGTAGTGGAACTGATAATGTATGCCTATCAATTTTTTCTTTAAACCAAATAACATTCTTTCTCCATGGGTATGGGGAGGTTTTATCTTCTTTGAAGTATAACTCACTTTCAATTACACCAACCAACAATTGATTGTCTACATAAGGTGAAATAACCAAGTCACCGACACTAATTTCATTTACAAATCGATATATCTGGCCAACATTCTGATTAACTCTCATGTTAGGGTTGTCAGGAAATTTCTCTCGATATTTTTCTTTTAAAAAATCCTTATTTGACAAATCCCAATCGATGGGATTATTACTGAACCATCCAATTCCAATATACCCCTCTTTCTCGAAGGTGTCAGTATAACGTCCAAATTCAGCTCTAAGGACAAATACATTAGGATTACTTTTCATTGGTGTATTAAAATATTTTTACCTATTTCCCTTTGCTCTGTTGTGAGTTTTACACAACATTTGACAGTTCTTAATATCAGTTGCCCCACCCTTACTCCATGCAGTAATATGGTCAGCGTCCATCTCCGTGATTTTCCAAATTTTTAACTTATTTGAATCCGTACCTATTGAGCAGAGTGGACAATTTGAATGTTTCTTACTTTCGGCTAAATGAGTTTGATTGGTGTAAACTGATTTCTTAGTTGCTTCGTCAAATACTCTGACTTCAAGAAGTTTGGTCTCGATTGAACCTCCGAGAATAAATTCAAAAACACCCTTACGATTTTTTACATACGGGTCGCCATAAAATCTCTTAACCTCTTGTGAAACCTTTTGGGGATTATATGATTGTTTGTGGTAAGTTTCGTACAATCGTCCCCAATCAATTCCACGCATTTCGCTTTCAACATCAATAAAGACGGTGGAAACCCAATCAATAACGGAGTTGAAATATAGTTTTAATTCATTAATGGAGGTGTCGTATCGGTGTTTACTCATATACTCACCGATATTCCCTTTACTAACCCATTCAAGCGCACATTCGAAAAACTCTTGTCGATTTGCGCTACCAGTGATATACGCACTCCATTTTTGAATGTTTGCATTTTGGGAATTACTAAACTCTTCTTTTCCGAGTGTGACAAATGGGCCGCTATAAACTGCATTTAATAATTCTTGATTATTTAGTGGTACCCCCGCTATATTGATTGTTTTAAACCACTCTTTAATTTCACTTTCAGTTCCGTCACACTCATAAACCAACAATTTGGTTTTTAAAACCAATTCCTGTTTGTTTGCTGCCATACCGCTAAAGTATTGTTCCATACCATTTTCGTCCTTTATTGCAAACTTGTTAGTTACGAATCGACCAATACTTGTTATCCGCTGCTGACCATCGAGTACCTCAAAAGAATTTTCCGAAACTGTGTTGAAATATAATAAACCAAGTGGATATCCTCTAAGGATAGAATCAATGACTGCAACATCTCGTTTACCGTCAGCGTAAATGTAATTTCTTTGATATTCGGGTTGAATTGTAAGTTTACCCGACAATCCAAATAGTCCTTTGCCCTCAAGTTCGTTGTATATGAATCCTTCACAGATGTCTTTTATAGTAATATCTGTTCTTAATGTAGTTCTCATGTTATCTCTTTCTTATTAATATTCGACTATATATCCGTCTGCCGTTAATATACCCTCTATCAAATTTACCTTTCCAATTTTCATTTTTAATTTCGGGGAACAATCCTTCTTTGACTTCGTAATCACTTCCAATAATTTCAAACTGTTCAGGGGAATACTTATCCAAGAAACTTATTGGTACCCCCATGATTCCATCGAAATCAATGGGAATCGCATCGGTGAAAGAAACTTCGATAGCGTTGTAATTGTCATACTTCTGATATCCATTTTTCCTAATGTCTTTATGTTTACTAAATTTCAAGTTATCATTTAATGTCATGAGAGCCATAGGGTGATGTCTTTTCCCATGGTCTAAGTTAGTATACCAACAGCAATTTCGGAATTTCACTAATCCCGTTTCACTGTCGTAAACGCCCTCAGCATAATTCTTGGACAGTGGTGATGAAAAATATGCATTACCTGCTTTAAATCCATTGCCAAGCCACATTTTATCTTGTTTTAAAAGTGAAAAAATCTCTTTATAAGTGATTGCATTCATACTTCCGATAAGAACAAATTTTCTCTTTGCCTCAAAAATCCATGAAACAAATTCCCTAAACAATGAAAATGGCGGATTAGTTACAATGATATCAGACTCATCTCTCAATTTGGCTATTTCTGAACTTCGGAAATCACCGTCATCTTTAAGATACGTCCATTCTAAATCCTCTACATTAATCTTTCCGTCACCTGTTTTATCCCTTGTTAAAGTGAATATTTTTCCTTTGACGCGTGTTTTGGATTCATCAAACTTGGGGTCATTAATTTCGAACAATGTTGGTTGATATGCGGATTTAAAGTTCTTACTATCAACTGCATAACTTGTACTAATTAACTTTTTTAACCCAAATCGCTCGAAGTTTTGCGCGAAGAATTTTGTAAAATTACTCCACTCAGGGTCATCACATGGTAACAGAATAGTTTTATCCTTGAATACATTGGGGTCAAATTCCAAATAAGCATTCATCTCTTTTTCTATATCTGTATACTGAGTATAAAACTCATCATTCTTTGAAACCTTTGCGTTAGATAAATTCAAATTTGCCATGCGGTTTTATATTTTTTCAGATTTGTTGTTATTAAGATACTTTTTAATGATAATTTACTTAGAAACATCTACAAGTTCAGTAAACTCAACATTTAGAATTTGAGATATCTTGATAAGAGTGTCAAGTTTAGGTTGGGTTTTGTTCTTCACATACAAACTTATCATGGTCGGAGTCATGCCAAGTTGCTCGGCCAACCACTTCTGTTTACAACCTTTCAATTTCAATTGCTCTCCTATTCGGTTCATTTAATATAATTGGATTCAAATATATCAATATGTTTAAATTAAAATCAAAATATATTAAGACATTAGGTAGGAAATTGTTGTAGATATCGGATATCGTCCGTTCCAAGTTTCTGGCCGATTTGTTACAGAATAACTTAAAATATTCCATAGAAAGATTAGAATATCTAACAATCTATCTGGTACGTTGAAATCATTAAGGAATGAACTCAAAAAAAACAAAATATAGTTCAAATTCGCTCCCCTCCAATTTTGAAGTATGAAATTAAGTGGAATATGATTTAACGTGCAATGGGAATCTACCTACCTTGTGAGGAAGCGTAAGTAAAAAAGGAGGGAATTTCCCCTCCTTTTCTGTATCGTAAATTTTGAAAAAATCGACTTTAATTTTGTTCTCTAAAGCTCGTGCCTCTCAACATTGCTTCTCCTTGCCTTTGTGAAATCTCAACAAGTCTCAATTTATTTGAGAAATAACCAGGAACCATAGACATATAAAAATAATAGGTTTCACCTGCCTGAAAATAAAATTCGCCTTGATAAAATTCATATTTCCTCTTTAAAACCTCACCTCCTTTAAAAGTCGCCATCACTTTGTGTTGACCGCTATCAACTTCGGTGATTACATAATGGTTATTCTTGACCTTTGCCAACATCCGCATATCAAAATAAAAGGGAAATCGTTTCAGTGAACCGCCAAAACCAGTACTTCTAATGATACAGATTTTAGGATTCCCCTGAACGTTAATTGGTGTTTTTTTGGGTGGTGTTACTTCAGCAAAAATTGATGATACTAAACAAACAACGGATATAAGGATAATACATTTTTTCATAAATAATGGTATAAAAGGTCTTTAGTGCTTGAAGGAACTGCTCAATTTGTATTTAATACCTGCGATTCCGCCAATTTCTGCTCCATCAACAATTTGTGAAGTTTTCAGTATGTTGTCGTCTAATTGAATGATATCGTAAGTATCATTATTATTCTCTGTTAATTGAGTTTCAGATGGATTAAAAGTCCAAGTAAAAGTTGTTGATTGGGGGTCTGAAGAGTTACATTTTGTTGGGCCCTCGTCACTTAGACCAGTTCCATTGCTTTTATAAATGGTAATGTCATCTTGTGTACAAGGCTCTAATTGCGTAAAAAAATCTGTAAACACAACTCCTCCAATATCAATACCTGGATTAACCGTCAATTCATACATCTTCCAAGAGGATGCACATAGTAATTCTGTTTTTGTCTTTACTTTAATCGGGTCTTCCTTTGTACAAGATGTAAAAAACAAAGGACTACAAAGACCAACGACAACAACCAAATAACTTACAATTTTTTTCATTTTTCGAAACTACATAGGATGTAATTAACGGTTTGAAACAATTGCCTTAATTGGGTTTTGACTTTCCCAAATGATGCTTTGGACTTCCTAGTCGGAAATAGTAAAACTCTTGAGCCACTCAATGACGCGAGTTTTAGCTTTTTCTGTTATACTAATCATAAGACCAGTTGACATTTTTAGAGCGTATCCATTTTTCTTTAAAAAGTCTGAGATGTGTAGTGGACTTACCAACCATGAACGATGAACTCGATAGAATCCAAGATGTTTCAAATTATTTTCAGCCCATATTAGACTCTTGGAAATTGTGATTGTTTCCTTTGATAATAGATGAAATGTAGAATAACTACGTTCGGCTTCGACTGCGACAATTTGATTTATTGGAATCAATTTAATGCCATCCATATTGGGAAGTGCGATGAATTCAACTTTTGATTCGCTAACTGCCTTTGCCAAAGATTTTATCCTGAGGTCTCGGTTTTGAGTATCATCTGACAACAAACTCTTACTCGCAATTGTAACGCTTGAAAAGAGCCGTTTATTTTCATATGGCTTTACGATGTAATCCAATGCGTAACACTCAAATGCCTTCAACGCAAATTCGTGATTGCCTGTCAAGAAAATGATTTCCTTATTTACGAAACTTACACCCTCAAGTAAATCAAAAATAGATTGTCCCTTGATGGAAATGTCGAAAATGCCAATGTCGAATTCTGATTCGATTATTTTCACTCTAGCGACATCAAACGTCATTGCATATTCTATTTGGAAATCGGGAAATGATTCTTCAAAAAACCCTTTGAGCTTTTTCAACTGAATTATTTCATCTTCAATAATTAGCACTCTCATTTTGGTAATGTCATTTCTAAAAATTGGGTATTTTCATTGATACGTAAATAGTCATTTCTTCTGACACTGTTCGAATTGCGGTCAAAATGGTAAAACTTCAGTCGACCTTTTAAAATGTATAAACCATGTCCTTTTCGAGGTTTAGAAATTTGGATTTGATTCGGCAATTTGTATCCTGAAAATGAGATTTTATACAAATCATCAAGCATTGTCAATTTGATATTCAAATGATTTCCTTGAATATTTAGCTCGCCATAATTCAATGCATTTTCAACAATAGTAATGATTGCAAAGGGTATGATATCGAGTTGTAAATGTTCATCATCAAATTCAATTGAATATTGAACTTTAGATTCGCTACTAAATTCATGAGCACTTATCATTTGAAGAACTTGGTCTATTTCACTACTAATGGCAACCGTGGATTTATCCTGATTTACGAATCCGTAATTAATAAATTTTGATACGAATAAGAGATATTTCACCTGTAGTTCAGCATTCTCAATGGATATGCTGTTCATGAGTAAATTGTTTATTGTATGCTGATTTGAAAGTCTTCCTTCAAGTTGGTACTGTACTTTCATTCTGTTTTGAATGGAATAAAGCCACAGAATAAAAAAAGTTAAGCATAAAATTGCTGGGTCTGTTATTAAGGACCAAAGATTCGAGAGCATAAAAGTTGCATAAATTAAGCACACAAATTAGCGATTCAACTTGGGTAATTTCCCAATCAAGCCAATTGGGATAATGAAAACTACTTTTGAGATTCCCATATAATTTATAGAATTCTTGAAACCATACTAAAATCTTTGAATTTCAGGAATGAAAAATTATTCTCTGAATATTCCAAATGTCAAAATCAAAGTACTTCAATTGGGGTTTCTTTGGAATAATAATCACCAAAGGTTTGGGACTTCCTTGTAATACCCAACATGTAAAAAATACGGGGTGCGTATTCAGAATATGTTCCAAAAGCTATCTCAATATTGTGACCTAGAAGCTTCTTCAACCGAGTCGATATCTGTAATGGATTTAACTTTTTGAACGTAGTATCATAGATAATGATGATTTCAAACTCTTCAGAATCCGCCAAACTGAAATAGGCTCCGCTAATACCTTTGAAATATACCCTGTTTGATACTCCATTAAGTGAATTGAGACCATTCTTGAGTGTTTTAAAGAACTGGCTTATTGAACCATCAAATCTTTTATTGAAGTTCTCTGTGGTCGTTTTTATGTGAATTGCGTCGAGGTTTTTGTTGTCCTTCAGTTTGCTTAATGTGCGCTGGTCTTGAATTAGTGGCATATTTTGAAAATGGTCGTTCTTGTTGAATGGGAGATTATCGCCAAATGAGGTTTTTAACAGAAATGACGAGAATTGGTGATTTTAGCCCCTCCTATTTCCCAGATAATTTTGGATTCGGAGGAACAGTTAAAATGGAAGTTCGTCAATCTCATCTTTGGAAAATAGGGTAATGATGTAATCCTGTAATTCTTCATGGTCTTGAGTTTTTTCCTTTTGAGATTTTTTGATTGCCTCTCTAATGTCGTCAAACAACTCCACTCTACTATTATTTACCACATAATCCATGTCGAGTTGCATGGGTGATATTCCATGTATGTAGTTCATCTCTTCTATTTGCTCTTCATTGAATTTCTTTCTTAGAAGTAACCCCTGTTTTTTAAACTCAGGACAACCAACATAAATTGGGACGTGAAACAGATTCTCAATATCATTGAATGAATTCAATTCAATATTCTCAATATCACCAACTGCACTTGTAAACATTACAATCTCAGATTGGAGTTTCAACCACAACCTGTCGATTGACTTAGGATGGAGTTTAGTCATGAAGATTATCTCAATACAGATTACAGGAATGTTGTACATTTCATCATTGTCATAGTAAACCTTAAGAAATACATCACCCCTTTTTATATCCTTTTCAAATGGTTTAACATCATTACGCAATAGATTGTAAATGATTGTCTCAATTCCATTCAGGGAATAGTAAAATTTACTCATGTCCGTTGGAAGGATTTGCATTGTAATTGTCGTCACCTCATGAGGAAATACAACAGGTTTAACTTCATTTATGATTCTTCTGTGTCTTCTATCTAAAAAGAATAAGGAACAGGGATGAGACATGACATTGTCACATAATTCAACTTCTGATAGACATCTGTCAAGGTCGCTTTGAGTAATATTAATCGTCGAGGTTTTTTTCATAATCATTTGACTATAAATACCTCAGTGCTTTTGAAAAGTCGGTTTTCCCCCAATTTTTCCTAAAATTTTTTCAATGGGGTACAGTGATGATTATGAGAAATGGGGTCTACGTACGGAGTTAGGAATTAAAGACCTGATAAATAACACCCCTAAGAATTTGACGGGGGATACAGGGGGGCAATTTGCACCGAAGGAGGGTAGGAGGGTCACTGCAGAGTGACTTAAGGGGACTCATCTACAGTGTTTTCCAAACTCCTATCTCCTTTGGAAATATTATAGGTGCTGTATATGGTGAAGAGTAAAAACTTGCAAAGTGGCGTTGAACCTTCCTAAAATGAAAAAGAATTTTGATAAAAACTAAATTGCAAAAAGTGAGAAAATAATTGAATAAAGCATCGCATTTGTATTGATAGTCTTATAATTTCAACTGTTTCTTAATCAAGCAGTAGTTCTTTTAAGTGGGGATTCAATAAACCCACTTAATTAATTGGAAATGAGTAAATTTCATTCATTCTCAATAAAGATGTTTCTTATTGCGCTCTAGAGAAAAGTAATTATCTGATTAAAAAAGTAAATAGATTTTTCTTTAGTTAGTGTATTAAAACCTCATCAATCACCTAATTATGAGACCAATAAATTATTTGACACATCTCAATATTGACCTTTCTTTAACATCTTCAGCCAAATTGAAATGGGTTATGTTCACCGTTTTTCAATTAATAAATTCTATTTCGTAGGTTAAGATGTTGAACGTCCAAAATCGACCACAAAGATTTTGTGTAAACATTTGTGTAAACCAAAATTAAAAAACCCCTGTATTTACAGGGGTTTAGGGTGTTTTTAAGGTGGAATTGGGGGGAATCGAACCCCCGTCCGGCGATGCGATCACTAGCGCTTTCTACATGTTTAGGGTGAGATTAATTTTCGAGAATCGGCCGGCTCTACCCTGGCCAACGTGATTCCTTAACCAACTTTGTAATGAGCCCCTGCGTTGATGGGTGAGGGTCATACC
>JACCDM011369428.1_pt1 | contig 17648 bp, 18 predicted proteins | sample 7445851 | NCBI WGS metagenome assembly JACCDM01 (sample SAMN15323438, study PRJNA562643) | freshwater metagenome | isolation source: river surface water | place: USA:Blue River Watershed | collected 2017-08-16
AAGCGCATGGGCGGCATGAAAGGCATGGGCGGCGGGGGCTTCCCAGGCATGGGGCGCTGACGCGCTTACTTCTTGACGTTTTTCAAGTAGCCTTCTTTGTCTTGGTCCAAGGCCGTGGCAAAGTCATTGGAGAAATGATGAATCAGCCGAACCAGCAGGCGAATGGGCAAGCCGTTGGTGTAGTTGATGCTGTAGCGGGTCAGCAAAATAGGTGCAGTGCCCGCCATCATGCAGACGAAGTTCAAAGTTGAAAACTTTTTGTCATTGGCCGCCTGGGCGACTTGCTGAACCAATTCTTGCGCCGGTGTCCCGATCGGAAAGGCTTGACCGATCAGTGTGATTTTGTTGTCAACCTCATTGACACGCAGCCAAATAGGGTAAGTGGCGCCGCTGAAAATATAGATGTCGTTGTTTTCCAAAACCTTGGTCGACAGCCCTCGGTCATTGAGTAACTCGGCCAGCCCTTTGATGCTGATCTCGATGGGCTTGAGCACCATCGAGGTGGTGTCTTCTGTTTGGTCTCGTGTTTCTTCCAGTACCTGGAAGACATGCCAGTTGATGCGGTTGATGTCGTCCTGATGCACCTTGAGTTTTTTCAAGATGCCTTTGAACATTTTCTGAATGTCCTCAAACATGCCGCCATTGATGCGGATCGACTGCTTGGTGATTTGCAAAAACGGCTCACGGTAGTACCGCTCGGGTTTTTGCATGACGTAACTCATGTAAAGCAGTTGATCGTGAATGACATTGTCCAGCGTGATGTTGAAGAAGTAATGTTTGACCTCTCGCTTGTTGGTCACTTCTTCATAAAGCAGGTTGAGAATTTTTTTGTGAAACGCCTGCCCACCGTATTTTTGAAGAATTTGCTCCATCTTTATTTTTTCGTTGTATTGTTTTCATTGATCGGTTCGGGCTTCCATGTGAATTTTCTTTGCCCGTCGCGCACTTTGGCATAGCAGTGGTTGCGCGTTTCACCGTTTTTGATGTCTTTGCAAAATGTCGGGCTCAGTGCGGCAATCCCCTTGCAAAGATTGCGCTGATCCATGTCGTTTTCTTTGGCGCAGTCTTGAAAAGTGCCAGCCCAAGATGCCATGGGCATCATGAACCATGTGAGCCAAAAGAAGAGTTTTTGCAGGGTCATGTGAAGCTCGAATCGCAGTGCATTCAAATGTCGAGAATGATTGAATTTGAACCAAAAGGTATCCATTGTCAAGCTGATTTACAGCAGGATTGCTTCGCCTCTGAGGGAGTGCGGCATGGCTTGCGTGATCCGCACATCCAACAATTGACCGATCAGTCGTTGCGGCATCGGCCCCCCCGGAAAGTTGACGATGCGATTGCATTCTGTTCGTCCCATCAGTTCGCTTGCGTCTTTGCGCGAGGGACCTTCCACCAGGATGCGTTGCACGGTCCCAACCCGGCTTTGACTGATGCGTTGCACATTTTCTTCAAGGGTGGCTTGCAAGTGCTGCAAGCGCCGTAACTTGACCTCATGAGGCGTATCGTCGTGCAAGTTGGCGGCGGGTGTGCCGGGGCGCGGACTGAAAATGAAACTGAAGGAATTGTCAAAGCCCACCTCCACGATGAGCTTCATCATTTTTTGGAAGTCTTCTTCGGTTTCGCCTGGGAAGCCCACAATGAAATCCGAGCTCATGGCCATGTCCGGTCGCACGGCGCGCAATTTGCGAATCGTGCTTTTGTATTCCATGGCGGTGTAGCCACGTTTCATGGCCATCAGAATGCGATCGCTGCCGTGTTGAACGGGCAAATGCAGGTGACTCACCAACTTGGGCACGCGGGCATAGACATCAATCAGTCGTTGCGTGAACTCATTGGGATGGCTGGTGGTGTAGCGAATGCGCTCGATGCCCGGAATGTCGGAAACGTAATCAATCAGTAATGCGAAGTCAGCGATATCGGTTGTCTGACCCATGGCGCCACGGTAGGCATTGACGTTTTGGCCCAGCAGCGTGATTTCTTTCACCCCTTGAACGGCCAGATCGGCAACTTCTGTGAGGACATCGTCCAGAGGGCGGCTGACCTCTTCGCCGCGCGTATACGGCACCACACAGTAGCTGCAGTACTTGGAGCAACCCTCCATGATGCTGACAAAGGCGCTGGCGCCCTCCACCTTGGCGGGGGGCAAATGGTCAAATTTCTCAATTTCAGGAAAGCTGATGTCAACTTGGGGGCGGTGCAGGCGGTCGCGCTGGGTCAGCAGCTCGGGCAAGCGGTGCAGTGTTTGCGGGCCAAAGACCACATCGACGTACGGTGCACGCTCAATGATGGCGGCGCCCTCTTGGCTTGCCACACACCCGCCTACGGCAATCTTGACCCCTTTTTCCTTGAGGTGTTTGACGCGGCCCAGGTCTGAAAAAACTTTTTCCTGAGCCTTTTCGCGCACCGAGCAAGTGTTGAACAAAATCAGGTCAGCTTCATCGATGTTTTGGGTTTTTTCGTAACCCTGGGCAGCGCCCAAGACATCGGCCATTTTGTCCGAGTCATACTCGTTCATTTGGCAACCGAAGGTTTTGATGAAGACTTTGCGAGAGGTGCAGCGGTTCATGGTGTAGATCCAGAGGCTGAGGTAAAACGCCTATTCTACCGGGGCACTATGATGTCACCCATGAAGACATTCCTGCGCGTTATTCTTTTCACCGACACCGATGGGCGTGCCCGTTTTCGCGAAGAGGCGATGGCCTTGAGTGAGGGAACGCCCCAATCCAGCCTTTCCACGCTGATGGTCAGTGGGGGCTACCAGTTGCGTGAAAGTCCTGTGGGTTTTCGCAGTCAATTTCATGTGAGCCCGCATCCCCAATGGGTGTTCATTCTGCAAGGGCAAATGGAAATCGGCTTGCAAGATGGCAGCTCTCGCATTTTTGGGCCAGGACAGCACTTCTATTCGGCTGATCTGCTGCCAGAAGGCGCCTCATTTGATCCCACGGTGCACGGTCACTGGAGTCGCCAATTGGGCCAAGACTCTTTGGTGACTTTGTTTGTCCGCGGTTAAAAGTTGGAGGAGACATCACCATGTGGCAAGCTGCTGAGCGTTATCCAGATCCGGCCATTGAAATTCTGGATCCACGGTTTTTGAAATACCGACTGTTCAATGCGTCCATTGAGCGCTTGGCCACAGGATGTCGATGGTCTGAAGGGCCCGTGTGGTTTGGCGATACCCGAGGTTTGGTGTGGAGTGATATTCCCAACGATCGCATGATGCGCTGGGATGAAGCCTCTGGGCAGGTGAGTGTGTTTCGACAGCCCTCCCGCCATGCCAATGGCAACACCCGTGACCGCCAAGGACGTTTGCTCACATGCGAACACGGGGGCCGGCAGGTGACCCGCACCGAATACGATGGTCGCATCACAGTCATCGCAGACCGTTACCAGGGCAAGCGACTGAATTCGCCCAACGACATTGTGGTCAAGTCTGACGACGCCATCTGGTTCACGGACCCACCTTTTGGCGTTTTGGGCGAGTACGAAGGCGCTACGGCCGAGCAGGAGGTGCCCACCCATGTTTACCGGGTGGATGGCCGCACGGGTGAAATCACCGTGGTTTGCAGCGAGATCAGTCGTCCCAACGGCTTGTGCTTTAGCCCGGATGAAAAACTTCTCTACATTGTCGAATCCGGTCAAGTGCCGCGTCGCATTTGGGTTTTCGATGTCAGTGAGGATGGTGCAAGTCTGAAGAATGGCCGCATCTTTCTGACCACCGAAGTCGATCACTCACCCGATGGTTTCCGTTGTGATGTCGACGGCAACCTTTGGGCGGGTTGGGGCACCGGGGAGGGGCGGGATGGGGTGCGAGTTTTTGCACCCGATGCCACACCCATTGGCCACATCCATTTGCCAGAGCGCTGTGCCAACCTGTGCTTTGGCGGTGCAAAAAGAAACCGCTTGTTCATGGCCTCTAGCCATGCCTTGTACGCACTGTATGTCAATACACAAGGTGCGACCCCCTACTGAGCGTGGCCGATTAAAGCTTTGGGGGCTTTCTGTCGATACCTTCAAACCTGCCCTAGGTGCGTCCTGTCACGGCACGCGCAGGGGTGATTCCGACAACCGTTGTGAGAATGGTCATGAAAAAGTATTTACGTCTTGGATTGGAAATCCTGCTGGCATTGCTGCTGGTGGCAGCGCTGGGTTTGGCCTATTGGAGCTTTTCAGGCAAAAAGCACGTTGTTCATGACTTGGCCGAGCTGAATGAGCAGCTCAGTGAAGCCAATGAATCGCTGGAAAAAGCGATGGAAGAGGCCGAGGCAGCCAAAGAAAAGTTGCATGAAATGGACGCTTTGATCAAGCGTCAACGCGAATTCGATGCCATCAAGACGGCTTTTGCCAATGGCGTGGTGCTGCAAGACATTGAAACCTTGTACAAGGCTCAGAAAAGCCTGACCACCGAGCGCCAGTTGGGATTGGCCGGATTGCGTTTGTTGACCAAAGGCGCAGAAGATCCGGAAACCGTTGAAGCTTTCCAGAAGTCTTTGGAAATGACGGACTGGAACTCGCGATTGGCGACCATTTGCGCCTCTCAAAATGCCTTGGCGGCGGCTGGCAAGAAGGTCACCGTTCTGGCGGATTGCAATGCCGCCAAGACCGAGTCTGCTGCCAAGGGCGGTGGGCACGGTAAAAAAGAAGGTGGCCACGATGGCGTTCATTGGGGCTACCAGGGGGATGAAGGTCCTGAGCATTGGGGAGACAATTTCCCCGTTTGTGCCAAAGGCAAAAAACAATCGCCGCTGAACATTGTGGGACCGTTTGAAAAATCCAAAGACGCACTCAGTGTGGCTTACCAGGATGGTCCCTTGAAGATTCTCAACAATGGCCACACAATCCAGGTCAACGTGGAGCCTGGCAGCAGCTTGATGATCAACAAGGACTCTTACGAGTTGCTGCAGTTCCACTTCCATCGTCCCAGTGAAGAGCAAATTGATGGTAAGAATGCGGCCATGGTGGTTCACTTCGTTCACAAAAACAAAGCGGGCAAGTTGGCTGTGATTGGGGTGCTTTTGAACGAAGGCAAAGAGAATGCAGCGATCAAAACGCTTTGGGACAACCTCCCACCCAAAGAAGGGGTAGAACACTTGCCCAAAGTGAAATTCAACCCTTCTAGCTTGTTGCCCAGCTCTTTGACCCACTATGCCTATGAGGGTTCACTGACGACTCCGCCCTGTACGGAAGGCGTGAACTTCTACATCTTGAAGACGGCCGTGGATGTTTCCAAAATTCAGGTGACCAAGTTCCCGTTCAAAATGAATGCGCGTCCGGTTCAGAACCTCAACGGTCGCAAGATCAGCGCGAACTAAACACAGTCCACCGACATGCAAAAAGGCTCCCCAGGTGACTGGGGAGCCTTTTTGCATGGAGCCGACAGACAGGTGTTTAGAGCGTCTTCAAGCGTTCCGTGGAAGGCACCACGCGTGTCAAACGAATGCCATAGCGATCATTGACCAACACGATTTCGCCTTGAGCAACCACGGTGTCATTGACCAGCAAGTCCAAAGGTTCACCGGCAATTCGGTCAAGTTCAACCACGCTGCCTTGGGTCAGGCGCATCAAGTCTTTGATTTTGATTTGTGCACGACCCACTTCAATGGCCAGCGTGACAGAAATATTTTGTAAGACTTCAGGGTTGATGTTGCCAGGATGGCTCATCTGGAAGTCTTGCGCGGAGGGCGGCGCCTGGACGTTGGCTTCGGGGGTATCAGTCGATTCTGTCATGATGGCTTCCTGTCTTAGAGTTGACCGGGGATCAGTTGTTTTTCAATGCGCACAGCCACATGGGACCCGCGGGTTCCCACATTGACGCCGAACGAGGGCACACCGTTGGCGACAAATTGTGCCAACTCGGGTTTTTTGAAGTAAAGCAAATCGCCTTCCTTCATGGTCTGTAAGTGATGCAGCGTGGTTTTGAGATGCCCCATCAGCACATGGGTGTCAATGTGTGCATCGCCGACGGCGGCGGCCAACTCTTCGCGCCACACTTTGTCGGACTCTTCGTTGCCATCGCCGGTTTGAACGCGGTTTCTCAGCAATTCACGCAAAGGCTTCAGGGTGGCATAAGGGTAGACCAAGTCCATGAAACCTTTGTCGCCGCTGGCGGTGGCATCGGATTCGAAACGGCTCAAGACCACCAAATCATTTTCATCTGCAATCTGAGCAAATTGGGGGTTGATTTCCGAGCTGACTTTTTCGCATTCGATTTCCATCACAGGTGCCCACGCATCCTTGAGGGACTTGAAGAACACATCCAAAATGATGTTGATGATGCGGGTTTCCGTCGCAGTGAAAAGGCGCCCCGGTGGCAATTCACCAACGCCTTTGCCAAAGCCTCCGAAAAAACTGTCTAAGGAGCTGAAAACGACGGAAGGGTCAATGATGACCACAGAAAATCCGCGCAATGGGTGCATGCGCACGGTGTTGACCGCCAGCGGCGGTTTCAGCATTTTCAGGTAATCGCCAAATTTAATGATTTGAACCCGCGAGGGGTTGACCCGCGGCGTCGTGCGCAGCACTTCCAGCAAGCCCAACCGAAACATACGGATGAAACGTTCGTTGATCATGTCGATCGACGAAACATTCACCCCCAGGCTGCTGTCCTCGCTGGCCAGGTCGTGTTTGCGCACCGACAACTTGGTGTTGAACCCGGTGTCAACCTCGATGGAACCGTCCTTGACCCCTTCAGAAAGGGCCAGAAGTTCTTCAGCCGAGAGAAGATTGGAACGATTGGGCATGGCTTATTGCATTACAAAGGACGTGAAGAAAATGTCTTCAATTCCGCCGAAATCTTCAAATTTTTCCAGCAATTCATTGGCAACTTCTTTCAATTTGACGGCCAACTCTTTTCGGAAATCAGGCTTCGAAACCTCGGCTTCTGTGGTCTGGCGCATCACATCCAACATGGCAGAACGCAACGCGAACTCGTGTTTTTTCACATTGTCAAAGACGCGCGTATCGTAATGCGTCATCAGGGCAACCTGAACCACCATCACTTTTTTAGAGCCGGTGATGTTGGTCATCAACTCCTTTTCCAGCTGAAGGTAATTCTTTTCAAAGCGGGTGGCTTCGGGCGCTTCCTTTTTTATTTTGGAGGGCGCTTCAACTTTGGCTTTGCTGGCTGCGGCTTCAAGCTCTTCCAGCTTGTCTTGTGCAGCCAATTCGGCTTTTTTCTCAAAGTAACCCGAGAAAAACAGCGTGCCAAAGGCGACACCCACCATCAAAACGATGGCGCCCAACACAATCAAAATGATTTTGAGGATGGGCTTTTTCTTTTTCGGTTGCTCTTCAGCACCACCTTCGGCGGCTGCGGGTGCGGGGGCTGTGGCCATGGGAACTCCTCCTAGTGACTACGCTCAGGCGTAGAGATCAAATTGTGAAAGACTGGATCGACGCGGCCGCTCATGGGTGGCAGCATCGATTTGCTCGGCATTTGCTTGGCCATGATTGTCGCCAAATTGCGATGAACCTGGTTGGTTGGAACTTTGTCCTGACGATTGGCCGGCGTTTTGTCCTTGCCCTTGACCCACTTGGACCGAGGTTTGGGTCAGGCCCAACTCGCTCAAGGCATGCTTGAGGCGTTGGCTGCCGTGTTGCAACAGGTCTTGCGTTAACGGATTGTCTGCCTGAAACAGTGCGGCAAGTTTGCCATCGCGCATTTCCAATTGGATATCGACGGCGCCCAAGCTGGCGGGCTTGAGCGCAAACTTCATTTTCCAATGGCCATCGTTGATTTGTTGGTGCATCCGTGCGGCCAGCTCGGTGCTGAGCTTGGCACTCAATTTTTCATAAGTCTCTGCCATGGGCGTTGGCAAGGCTTGCGCGGCTGTGGCAGGCGTGGCTTTGCCCGAAGAAGTGGAGCGTCCTGCATCCAATCCGCTCAAGCCCTGTCCGGTGGTGGCATCAGCGTCTGAAATCGGCGCATCTTCAAAACTTTGTGCCAAGGCCTCGATGGCTTCGCTGCTCAATTGGCTGTCCATCATGCTCAGGACGGCCAAGGAACTGACGGGTTGTGAGCGCATGGCGGATGTGTTGTTGGACATGCTTGAAATTTGCAGCATGACATTGTCCAAGCCCTTCCATTCACCGGTTTTGAGCGCAGCCAAAGTCTTCAGACTGTCTGTGGCGTCTGAAGGCGCCTGCGCGCTCATGCTCTGATCCTGTGCGTTCAACAACTGTTTTTCAAACGGCGTCCCAGCCACAACGGTGGTCGCCAGGAGGGCGCTGGCGGGCTGTGAAGTGGCTGCCAAGACGGGGGTCGCAGCAGAGGGCGCCGCTTCAGGTGCTTGCGGCAAGCCTGAGAAGGGATTGAGTTCAGTGCCGAGCTTGCTGTGCGTCAAAGAGATGCCCAATTTGCTGGTGTTGGGATTCAACAATTGATGAATCGTGCCCTCGTCCAAGCCCATTTGCCGTGCATAGTCAGCCAAGCTCTCATCGGTGGTGGCGGGTTGTTCGGCGGTGATGATCTGAAGATGGGGGCTCAGGGCCAAGGTTTTTAACCCAGCCGCTTCATCTGCCGGCAAGCGCTGGGGGGCTTCTTCGGTGCGCTCTTGAGATGTTTCGGTCACTTCCACATCCGAACGGTTATTGGCTTCTGACAACTTCCGTTGCGCAGATGCTTTGGCCGCAGCCTTGGCGGCTGTCCTCGGGGCATCGCCCTCGGGAGGGTCTTGGCGAACGCTTGCTTGATCTTTGGCCGATGAGAACCGACTGTCGCGGGCCAGTTCTGGTCGAGGCTCAGCGGTCTGATCGCGGCCTGCAGTCTCTTTGCCAGTGCGAATCAGGCTGTCATGTGCGGCAAGGTCTTGCCGCAAGGCGTCAGGGTGGCGTGTGGGCACGCTGGCTTTCATGATCTGTGAAAAGTACTTGCCGAAATCCTGCGGTGCCACCGAACTGACGTCCGAGCGGGCAGGCGACTGCACCGTACCCAAGGGCTCGGACTTTGAGGCCTTGACGGCGCTGTGAGGGACGGTGACGGAGGACAAGTTCATGGCGTGCCAGGACTTCCAAAAAACAGAGACAGAACCCTTTAAGCAAAAATCGTGACAGGACATGTATTGCCGCCGTCAAGGCTGCGCCATCACTGTCCAGAGGTCATGCAAAAGAGGTGCCCGTGGTTGGCACATCGATTGCTTGAGAACATCAAGGGCTCCTTGTGGGAGACCCGAAATGAAGTCTTAACGGTTCAAAAAAGCGTTTTAAACAGTCATGACCACACTCACACTGTCAACGATTCGACAGAACTTGGCGAAATTTGACTACACCGGATTGGGAATTCCCGCCGTGGTGTTGTTGATCATGGCCATGTTGGTCCTGCCTTTGCCGCCGCTTTTGTTGGACTTTTTGTTTACTTTTAACATTGTGGCGAGTTTGGTGATCATCATGATTGCCATTGGCACACGCTCGCCACTGGATTTTTCCTCTTTTCCTTCTGTGCTCTTGTTTGCCACCATGCTGCGCTTGGGCATGAACGTCGCCTCCACCCGGGTGATCTTGGTCCACGGCCATGAGGGCCATGAGTCTGCGGGCAAAGTGATTGCGGCTTTTGGTGAGTTTGTCATCAGTGGCAACTACCTGGTTGGTTTCATTATTTTTGCGATTTTGATGATCATCAACTTCATTGTGGTGACCAAGGGTGCAGGTCGCGTTTCAGAAGTGAATGCCCGATTCACTTTGGACGCCATGCCTGGCAAACAAATGTCGATTGACGCCGACTTGAATGCCGGTGTGATTGACCAAGCGACCGCCAAGAAGCGCCGCGAGGAACTCTCACAAGAATCTGATTTCTTTGGCGCCATGGACGGTGCCTCTAAATTCGTCAGCGGTGACGCGATCGCCGGCATGTTGATTTTGTTGATCAACATCATTGGCGGCTTGGCGATTGGCATGGCCCAACATGGTCTGAGCTTCAGCGAAGCCGGCCGACTGTATGTGTTGCTGACCATCGGTGATGGTCTGGTGGCTCAAATTCCCTCATTGCTCTTGTCTTTGGCAACCGCCATCATCGTGACCCGTGTCACCACCTCTGAGTCCATGACGGAGCAAGCCAAAACGCAACTTGCCAATCCCGCAGCCTTGTTCATTTCCTCCGGCATTTTGTTGATTCTGGGTCTGGTGCCCGGCATGCCGCATGTGGTGTTCATCACCCTGGCCGCAGCCACGGCGGGCTTGGGACTGATGGTGATTCGCCAGGAAGTTCAGGTCGAAGCCGAAGAGCAAGCCAAGCAAGATGCCCCCGCCACTGAAGGCCCCAAAGAATTGGACTGGGACGACGTGGATCAGGTGGATCTGATTGGCCTGGAAATTGGTTATGGTTTGATCCCCTTGGTCAACCCCGAAACTGGTGGCGAGTTGATGAGCCGCGTCAAAGGTGTGCGCAAGAAGCTTTCAGCCGAGTTGGGGTTCTTGGTGCAGCCCGTTCGCATTCGCGATGACTTGAACATTGATCCCGACAGCTACAACATCGTGCTCAAAGGCGTGGTGCGCGGTAAGGGCGAAATCCGGGTCGGCAGCGAGTTGGCCATCAATCCTGGACAAGTTTATGGTGAGCTCAAAGGCATTGCCACGCGTGAGCCGGCATTTGGGTTGGAAGCGGTCTGGATTGAGCCTTCTCAGCGTGACCATGCCCGTGCCTTGGGCTACACCGTGGTGGATGCCAGCACGGCCATTTCTACCCACTTGAACAAGGTCTTGCGAGAAAACGCTGCCGATTTGCTCAGCCACGATGAAACGCAACAGTTGCTGGACAAGCTGTCTGCCAAATCTCCCAAAATTGTGGAAGACTTGGTGCCAGGCAAACTGTCCCTGGGTGCTTTGACACGCATTCTTCAAAATTTGCTGCAGGAGTCTGTTTCGATTCGTGACATGCGAACCATTGCTGAATCGTTGACGGAAGCCAGTGCACGCACCACCGATCCGGAGCAGCTGACGGCCATGGTTCGCCCCAAGCTGGGTCGCATGATCATGCAAAGTTTGGTGGATGAAAAGAACAGCCTGTCTGTCATGACGCTGGAGCCCAGCCTGGAGCAGTTGCTGCACAACGTCTTGCAGCAAAGCCAACCTGGCCAACCCGTGGTGATGGAGCCCAGTTTGGCAGAAAGTCTTTTTGCCGCATTGCGCGATGGCACCCGTGTCCTGGAAGAAGAAGGACACCCCGCTGTGCTGGTGGTGTCACCAATGATTCGCTCTTGGTTGGCCAAAGCGGCTCGCCACCGTGTGAATGATTTGACTGTGCTGTCTTACAGCGAAATTCCCGATGACCAGGCTGTCAAGGTGATTCACACCGTTGATGCCCAGGCACGTAAACAACCCTGAGCCCCTTCATAAGAACCGAGATACGTCATGGAACTCAAGCGAATCCTAGCTCGTGATGCCAAAGCGGCCAACGAAAAAGCCATCGCCATGTACGGCCCTGAGGTGCTGGTCATCTCCAGTTGCCAGGTCCGAGGTCAGACCGAGCTGATCGTGGCAGTGGACATCGAGCCCTTGATCCCGGAAGAGGCCGTGCAGGAACAGTTTGTGCCTTCCGCATCCAAACCCGTGTTTGGGCAAGTGCTGGGTGAAACCATTGTCGAGCAGAAAAAAACGCTGACCGCATCGCCCGTGAAAGAAGCCGATCCTCAGGCGGCACATGATGCGCTGCGTGGCCGCGAAATTGTGGACATGGTGCGTGATGAGCTGTCAGCTTTGCGCAAAGAGTTTCGTTTGACACAGCAAATGGCCATGTGGCAAGGCGGCGGCTGGGCACCGACCTTGCAGCCGCTTCGCACAGCACTGCAAGAAGCACCCATTCCGGCCGCATTGCGCGCCTTGCTCATGGATGGCGTGCAACATCTGGACTCACTCGAACCTGCCTTGGCCGAAATTCGTCGTCAACTGGTTCATGCGATTCCGGAGGCTTCTTGCCAAGTCAAGCAACAAGGCATTCATGTGATCGCTGGCGCATCTGGGGCCGGCAAGACATTGACCGTGGCTCGATGGGCGCATCAGGCTGCCAGCACGCTGGGCCATGAGCAAGTGGCCGTGATCAGCTATTCCGATTTGCGTCCGGGCGCCTGGAATCAAACTCAGCTGTTGACCGCCCAATCTGGGGTGGATTGCTTTCGCGCGGCCAATCCAGCCATGCTGCAACTCCTGTTGGAAGAATTATCTTCGCGCACATTGATCCTCATCGATACCCCGGGTGTTCAAATGAATGAGCGGCTGAAAGAGATCATGCAGATGGCACCGCAGTCGCAATGTCATGCTGTGATCACAGCGGATGCTTCGGCCACCACGTTGCAACGCCTGTTGCAAGTTTCGAGCGTTGCCTGGCAAAGTCTGATCGTCAGCAAGTGGGACGAAGCCTCTCAGCCGTGGGCCTTGCTACAATTTTTGACCGAAGGTCGTGTGGGGGTGAGTGCGATCAGTCGCGGAGACCGTTTGCCGGATTGGCAACGACACTTCGAAGTGCAGGAGTTGGTTGACCTGGCTGTTGCCAATTTGAATGTTTCGCCCACCGAAGCGGCCACCGCAGACATTCAGTTTGCCATGGCGCGTGCTTCTGCCCGATTGGCAAAATTGGCAGCACAAGAGACAGGCGGCACCCCATGAGTGACAACCGAAAAACCGAAGTCATCGGCATCGCCAGTGGCAAGGGCGGCGTTGGCAAAACCACGGCCTCCATCAATTTGGCCACTGCCCTTGTTCAACAAGGGCACAAAGTGATGCTGTTTGACGCTGACTTGGGTCTGGCCAATGCCCAAATTGCTTTGGGGGCGCGTGCCGAATACAACCTGAGTCACTTTCTCAGTGGCCAGAAATCTCTGACGGACATTGTGATCACCACCCGCCAGGGGATCCGCCTGGTGCCTGGCGCTTCTGGGGTTCAAGAATTGGCGGGTCTGAGTCAAATTCAGGCTGCCAGCATTGTCCAGGCCTTCAGTGATTTGGCCGACGACCTGGACTACCTGATCGTGGATGTGGCCGCAGGCATTTCCCCTTCGGTTCTGGCATTTTTAGCCGCTTGCCAGCGTCGCTTCATCGTGGTGAAAGACGATCCTTCGTCCATTGCCGATGCCTACGGCACCATCAAAGTGCTCAGCCAACAAATGGACTTGGATGAAATTTACCTTCTCCCCAATATGGTGGGAAGTCAGGCCGAGGGCTGGAAGCTTTACCAGCGTTTGAACGATGTGTGTGTGCGCTTCCTTGGCAACACGATCCATTACTTGACTTCGATTGAAGCAGATGAATTGGTGCTTGCTGCACTGAAAAAATACCAGTCTGTTTTGGAAATGTTTCCCGGCACGGCCGCCGCGCGTGATTTCCGCCGTCTGGCTGAAATTTGCAGCACCCAATTGCGCCCCATCGACCAAGCGTCTGGTGGACTTCAATTTTTCATGGAGCGGCTGATACAAACCAGTCCGAAGACATCATGAGAGCAGTTTCACCCATGAAGATGTACCAGCAGAATCGCTCACCCGGCGAGGATCTGGTGCTGGCGCATCTGAGTTTGGTCAAACGTGTGGCTTTGCATCTGAAGGCGCGCGTACCCGCTTTCATGGACCTGGATGAATTGATCCAGGTGGGCATGATCGGTTTGCTGGAGGCTGCGCGTGCCTACGATCCCAGCAAGGGCGTTGATTTTGAAAACTTTGCACACAGTCGTGTGCGCGGTGCCATGCTGGATGAGGTTCGTCGTTTGTCGTTTCTGCCGCGTTCTGCGGTCGCATTCAATAAATCACACAACGAAACCGTGCATGCTTTGGCTTCGGAGTTAGGCCGCACGCCAACCCAAGCTGAGATTGCGGACTTCATGGGCAAGGATATTGAAGAGTTTCACAAAGAGCGCGGCAAAGCATGGCAATTTGAAACCTACTCGATGGAAGTGGTGACCGAAGAAGTGATGAGCGTGGCCGATGACACCTCGCAGCAGCCCGACGCCATCGTGGAGCATGCCGAATTCATGGATGCAGTGACTTCGGCCATTGGTGATTTGCCTGAGCGCGAACAGTTGGTCATGCAGTTGTACTATGTCGAAGAACTCAACCTCAAAGAAATTGGCGAAGTCTTGGGCGTGAGTGAGTCGCGCGTGAGCCAAATTCTCTCGGCGGTGGTCAAGAAGCTTCGACTGACATTGAAGATCGAAGAGCCCAATCGCACGGCTGAGCGGAGGAAATCAGCATGAGCAACTTTTTCCAGCTGTTTATCGCCTGGGGCGTGTTGCTGCTGGTCTTGCTCAGCCTGTACCTCATTGACAAGGTCAACACCATCTACCGTAACCAGGTGCCGGAGGAATTGCCACCCACCTACTCGGACGGGTTGTTTGGGGAGCTCAGTGGCAAGAAATTGTGGGATGCCATGAGTGGCATTCCCATGGTGGGTATCGAAAGCGAGACGGTCCACAATTTGCGTCCGCACTACGAGCCCGTTTTGCGTCAACACATCGAGCAAGTGTTTTTGGAGGGCTATCAGGCCGGTCAGACGGGAGGTCCATTGGGCGTACCGGTGAACAACCGGGTGTTGCCTACGCCTCGGGGCTCTCTGGAGTCTTGGTTGCCCTTGCATCACTTGACCAGCTTGTACCAGATTGGCGCTGATTTTGCGGCCAAGCGACCGGAAGACTTGTTGCGCTTGCAACAAACCCTGGATCAAGTGACGGCCATGCTCTATGCCCGCACTGGATTGACCCTGGAAGAGCCGTACTCACGAACTTTGTTGGTTCATCCCGAATCTGGGACCGAAGCCACGGCCATTGCCGATGGTGTGCCGCCGGCATTGGCTGCGCCCGCCCCGCCTGAACTTCTGGAGCCTTTGGAGGCGCCTTTGCCTGTTGCACAGCCTGCCGAGGCTGCCCAAGAGCCGCAACCCGCGAATGCTTGAAAGACCCGCATGCATGACGCCCCTTTGCTTTGGCTCAAGTTCATGGCCGCACGTCCGATTCTGCAAGGGTCAACGAATGAATTTTGGAGTTCAAGATGATCCGAGCCAATCAAAGAGCCATTGAAAGTTATGGCGAAGTCAAGGTCAGCACCGGCGTTGCCAAAGCCAGCAACGTAGAGCTGATCCAGATGCTGTTTGATGGTTTGCTGGAGAGCTTGGTCTCTGCCAAAGGTCATATCCAACATGGCGCCATCCTAGAAAAATCCAAGTGCATCGCACGCGCCAGTCGAATTGTGCTGGGCCTTCAAGGTGCCCTGGACTTTGAAAAAGGCGGGGATTTGGCCAACAACTTGAACGAGCTGTATGGCTATGTCACGCGCCGCTTGTTCCACGTCAATGCCCGCAATGACCTGGAAGCGCTGGATGAAATTTATGGTTTGATGAGTGAAATTCGCGAGGCTTGGGAAGGGGTGCCTTCTTTGATCCCTGCCTCCTCTCGTGCAGGGATGTTGATGAATTGATCAGAGTTCAACCTTCAATCAGGCCCAAGGACATGGTCTGCCTGATTTTCAGTTAACCTCTGGTTGTACATGGTTTGAGTCGGCGGCAATTCCTATGGAATGGCCGCCATGACGTTTGGAGTTTGACATGGCAGCAATTGGTTTGGTCCTACTGTTCGTATTCGTTTTTGGCGGGTACATCATTGCGGGCGGCAAAATGGCGCCCATCATCAAGGCTGCACCGATTGAGATGTTCATCATCGGTGGCGCTGCTGTGGCCGCCATGTTGATCAGCAACAGCACCGGCATTGTCAAGGGTGCGCTCAGTGGCTTGGGCAAAGTTTTCAAAGGCAGCAAATACAAAAAAGAAGACTATTTGGCGGTCATCTTTTTGATTTCCAAAATTTTGAAAACACTCAAATCAGAGGGAGCGGTGGCGCTGGAAGCGCACATCGAAAACCCGGAGTCGAGTGCCATCTTTGCGGAATACCCGCCCATTCTGCATGACCACTCCTTGCTGCACTTGATTTGCGACACCATCCGTTTGATGGTGGTCTCCTCCAGCAACCTCAGCCCCTATGCCGTGGAAGATGTCATGACCGCTTCCATCAAATTGCACCACCACAACGAACTGAAATCTGCCGAGGCCTGGGCCGGGATGGAAGGTGCCTTGCCAGCGCTGGGCATTGTGGCTTGCGTGCTGGGTGTGGTGCAGACCATGGCCGCCATTGACCAACCGCCGCCGGTTCTGGGTGGCTTGATCGGTTCCGCTCTGGTGGGAACCTTCCTCGGTGTGTTTTTGGCTTACGGTATCGTGGGTCCCTTTGCCTTTCGCCTGAAGCAAGTGATTGACGAAGAAGGCGAGATGTACAAAATGGTCCAGCAGTTGATTGTGGCCAACCTCCATGGCCATCCCATGCCTTTGGTGATCGAGGCTGCCCGCGTCTGTATCAGCCACCACAACCAGCCGTCGTTCGCAGAAGTCTTTGACGGCATGCGAGGTAAGTAAACATGGCTGAGGAAAAGCCGGCATCCGCTGACAGCGAAGCGCCTGCCACCGAGGTGGCTGCGCCACCCCCTCCGCCACCACCGGCGGAGCCTGGGGCTGCGCCTGCCGACGGTGCCTTGGCACCCGTCATTGTCATCAAAAAAGTCATTGACGATGGCCATGGTGGTGCCCACGGTGGTGCCTGGAAAATCGCGCTGGCTGACATGATGACGGCCATGATGGCCTTCTTTTTGTTGATGTGGTTGCTCGGTGCGTCCAACGCCGACCAGCGCAAAAGCATTGCAGACTATTTCAAACCCAGTTCACACAGCCTGGTGCCCTTTGGTCAATTGGCTGGTTCGAACGGTGTGTTGGGTGGCCGCTCCATCATCGACCCTGATGCCTATCCCTATTCGGCGCGACAAACCGGCTTGTTGGAGCGCTTGACGCCCAAGTCCGAGGGAGGCCCCAATCCAGATACCGAACCCGGTCCCGAAAATGAAAATGAAGCCTCTGATCCCGACAAGCTCACGCCTGAGCAGCGCAAGAAAATTGCGGCAGAAGCGGATGAGGCCAATTTTCAAAAGCTGGAAAAAGAGTTGAAGCAAAAGTTGGCTGAAAACAAGCGCTTGGAAAGCATCAAGGACCAAGTGGCCATCTCGCGCGACAAGCAGGGATTGCGCATTGAAATTATCGACAAAGCGGACTTCGCCATGTTCCCCAGTGGCACCAATTCCATGCAAGGCCGTGCCCAGACCTTGATCGGTGAGGTGGCAGCAACCTTGGCGCAAATGCCCAACAAGATTGCCATCCGTGGTCATACCGACAGTGTGCCTTTCCAAAATCCGGATGGTCGCAACAACTGGTCTTTGTCGGCGGAGCGGGCAGAAGCCACTCGGCAATTGCTGGAAAAGAAGGGTATTCCGGAAAGTCGTTTCACCCGCATTGAAGGTGTGGCCGACACTGACCCCTTCAATGCCAAAGATCCGCGCGATCCTCGCAACCGTCGCATGAGCATCACGGTTCTGAACCAAGATCCGCAATGAGTCTTGCTTTCAGGCAGAGGAACGCAATTCGTATTTGTTGATTTTTTCAATCAACGTGGTGCGCTGCAGGTTCAATAATTTCGCAGTCTTCGACACATTGCCTTGGGCTCGCGTCAAGGCCTGCTCAATCATGCTGCGTTCGATTTCTGCAAGGCGGTCCTTCAATGAAATCCCCTCGGGAGGCAACTCAGGCATGCCCTGCGCCAGCATGATGATGTCTTCGACGTCGGTGTCTAAACTGACTTCCTCTTG
>JACCDM010499694.1_pt1 | contig 17631 bp, 17 predicted proteins | sample 7445851 | NCBI WGS metagenome assembly JACCDM01 (sample SAMN15323438, study PRJNA562643) | freshwater metagenome | isolation source: river surface water | place: USA:Blue River Watershed | collected 2017-08-16
CTTCCAAATCCTCAATCATCATATTACGCTGCAAGTCGCTTGCTATTGTTGTTGCAGACAATATTCCGGTGCTGTTGAATGTAGTATCCAGAACTCCTTCACTACTATAGCGGGCAATGATGGGCAAGGCCAAATTGGACGTTGATGCACTTTGTCCTCCTACTATGAGTTTTCCGGTTAGCAAATGCTGCTTGATCACCTTCACCTCATCTTGATTACCAGCGATAAAATCGGTTAATACGATTCCATTCGTTCCGAAAGTTTCATCCAAAGCTCCGTTGGAAAGCAATCTAACCATGGCTGCATTCTTGTTGGCTCCATCGTCACTGCTTCCTGCTAAAATGATACGACCAGTCGCATCAATAACCATGCTGTGCGCAACATCATCGCTTCCCAATTGCAAATCCATGGTCCAAAGTCCATTGATTCCAAAAGTGTTGTCCAAAGTACCATCCGTCAAATACCTCGCCACCAGGAAGTCCTTTCCCGTTGACGCAAATTGAGTAAAGCCAGCAACAACAATTTTCCCATCCTCCTGTAAAACCACCGCTTTGGCTTCTTCAATTCCTGTGCTGAAAGAAGTGACGACTTTACCACCCTCGCCAAAGCTGGCGTCCAAACTTCCCGCAGGTTGCGCCCATATGGTTTGCGATAAAATGATAATTTTTAAAGTGAATAAAAATCGTTTCATACTCATGATTCCTTAATGCCGAATAATCCATTGTGAAATTCGACTGCTAATATAAGGGGCATAGTAACGATTGATGTGATGCCCATCATTGTATTGAACACTATCCTGTAACGCTACCATATCCCAATATGGAACATTCATTTCCTCAGCCAAAAGATTCATGCGCGAAGAAAATCCTTTAAAATGCTCATTCTCCAATGAATAAAACTCTTCGGAAATAGGCAACCGAACCATATAGACCCTTCCATGTTTTGATAGTTCTGAGATTAGATTCTTCAATGAGTTCCACCGGTAAGGAGAAAAATCGTATGCTGAGATTTCGTTTTTTTTGGCTACCAACTTTTTGGACTTTCGTGCGTCTCGTTTGGTTTGCGTAGTATCTCGGATAATCTCTAACCATCCATCCTCATGGGTATTGGCCAAACTTCCTTTCTTGTAATAATCCCAAATCAAATGCATCCAACCATAGTTATAGTTGTAATAAAGAAATGGAAGATTCACATCTCCAACAAATGAAGGCAAATCATTCAAATAATTCTGTTGATCATATACCCAAGGTAATTCACTATCTAACCCTTTTTTAGTCGCGACAGAATAAGGATCAACTGTAACAATGAAAATTCCATTTTGGCAATTGGGGTTTAGCTTTTTCAAAATCGCTTTTGTATAGACATCGCCGTATTTTGACAATGAACCATTAAAAGCAAAATTGAAAAATGACTTTCCGGTTTCTTCATTCAAAACCTTTGGCTGAATCGCTTGCGAGGCTCTGGAGGTTCCAATGATAAGATTATCTTGAAATGGACCGGTGCATTTGTAATAATCCACCACATTGTGTGGTGCAATAAAATACAAAGATAAGACATGCATTGCCCCAACAAAAATTACGACGAAAACCAATTTAGCGATGTTTATTTTTCTATTAGAAGTGTGCATACAATGTTCCTAAATCTTTAAACTCACCCCATGTCATCAGCGCGATCAATAAGCACAAATAAATCATCCACCTTACAGGAAATCTCCACTGAGCAATATCCAATCCAAATGTCCCTTTTCTATTCCACCATTCAATCGAAAGAAATGCAACAATTAAAAGCATAAATATCCCATTGGTGAATCCCGAAAAAAGACCTTTCAAATTCACAACAAAAATTTGAAGATGGCTACAATGAATCACAAAGTCGCTCCAACTCGAACTGGAAAAAATAAGCGCCGTTGAAGACATCAACAAGAAAAAAGGTATGATCATGAGCCTGTCCAAGAAAGCTGATTTTTTTTTCATCTGAGCCAATTGTTCACTCCAATTCCACTTCAATAAGATTGGTAAAAAATACAATCCTTGAATTAGACCAAAGACGATGTAATTAGATTCTAATCCATGCCAAAGTCCAACAACCAAAAAAGACAGCACAATGGCAATAGCCACACCTATTTTTTTAAATGAACGCAAATAGAATGTCAATGGGGTAAACAAATAATCTAGAATCCACTGGGTAAAAGAAATGTGCCAACGCTGCCAAAAATCTCTTACCTGATTGGTAAACAAAGGAAACCTAAAATTTTGAGTCAACTGAATTCCAAACAACCAAGAAATGCCCATTACAAAATTGGAATACCCTGAGAATTCAGCATAAATATAAATGAAATTAAAAACGCCTCCCAACAAACCACCGATGAGAGAGTGGCTTTCGTTCCAAAGTAAGACATAAAATGAATGAGACAATGGAGCTATGGTCCACTTGGCAAAAGCTCCCCATAAGATATAGCGCAAACCTTGGATGAAAACAGCATCGTTAAATTTGAGCCCATTCAATTGTTCCAATTGCTCATTGAAACTCTCCCATTTCTCCACGGGACCGGATACCATTTTGGGAAAGTATACGGTGTACACCAGATAATTCAACACTTTTGGAGTTTCATCCCAATCTTCTTGTCTTACTTTCACCCAAGAAGCAATATGTTGAAAAGTGTAAAAGCTCAAGCCCAAAGGCATAACCCATTCACCCGCCCAATGATTCCATGATGCTCCTCCCAATTTATACACCACCAGCAAAAGGACATTGCATACAATGGCCACGATTGCATATTTCTCTCTCCCTTTGGTTTTGAGCACCCAACGCAAAAAAGCAATATTCACCATTCCTGAAAGGATGACAAAAACCAAAGCTGAGGTATTGTCCCAAAGAAACAAGATACTCGAAATTAGAACAAGCCAAATTCGCCATTTACACATTTTTCCCTTAAGCGCCCAGAACCCGACCAAAGAGAACAAAATCAGAGCAAAAAAAGAAATTGAGTAAAATCCCATTAATATGATTTATTTATAAAGCCAAAGACAATCTTGTGCGTCTGTCAGCATATGCAAAAGCAAACCAATTCCCCACCATCTTAGTTTTGGATGCAGTAAAAATAACACATAAACTGCTATAGCCCATGATGAATGAAGTGGATGAAATCCAATACTGCATCGACAAGGATCAAACATGGGAGTAGCCAATAAATGATCCAAATCAACCAACATGGTCGCCCATAAAATAAGTAAACACTTTTTCCAACTCTCTCCGCCCCAACGATAGGCAATACAAAGCGGAAAGACAAAATGCAATCCATAATGAACGATAAAGCGAATGGACTCCATCATCGAATCCATATTTTACCCCGCTGCATGCGTTCTGGGTGTTGACATTGAAAGAAGTAAACACCCGATGAAAGATGCGCAATTGAAATTTCACTTGCACCTGAAACGGCCGCCACCTTCTTTCCTGAAAGGTCGAATAACGCGATAGAAACAATGGGCTGTGCTCCTATCCATCTGATTTCATTGGCAGACTGCACCATGATGAGATTCTCGATTTCATTGACAGCGGCCGTCAAACAAGGATAAGTCAATGCACAAGTATCCTGATCGTAGACAAAATAAACCGTTCCTTGAAAATCCTGATCATTGTTGTTCATGGCGGGGTGATATGTTGTTGTGGTCCCCCCAAATTGTCCAAAGTATTCCATGGAACCTATGGCCACCGTTTCCCCCGCTAAATTGACCATTGAACTGACATAAGGATAATTGATAAAATCCGCCATTCCACCTTCAAAGGCTATGTCCACGTTCCATAACGATTCCAATGTGTTCAAAGTGACATTGGTTACGCAGAAAAGATCACATCCGAAGTTACTTTGCGCATAGTTACGGAATGGAAGCAAAGCCAATACGAACAAAATAAATCCGCTGAACAAACGAGCTTTTTTCATTGCACGAAAATAACCAAAATGAACCCAACACCCGATCAAATCTGGAACTCGCGATACGAACAAAGTGAATTTGTGTATGGTGAGGAGCCCAACGCATTCTTTGCCGAGCATTTGCCACTCATCACCAAAGGCAAAGTCCTTTTCTCTGCCGAAGGAGAGGGCCGAAATGCAGTGTATGCAGCCACACAAGGCCTGGAATCCTTTGCCTTTGACATCAGCTCAGCAGGTAGAGAAAAAGCCATTCAACTGGCCAAAAGGAAGGAGGTATGTATCGACTATCAAATGACGGATGCCCTGAGTTACAGCGCGCAACAACAAAGTATGGATGGATTGGTGATCATCTTCAACCATTTTCCCAAAATACAGCAAGGCCCCATATTTTCACACCTCCTTCAGTCGCTGAAACCTTCAGGAAAAGTTATTTTTCAATGCTTCTCTGAGGGACATTTGAATTACCGGGATAAAAGCAATGTGGGAGGCCCTTCTGAAATTGATTTATTGTACAATATCAAAGACGTTCAAACTTATTTTCACTCATTCAAGATGATACATTTGGAAGAACACGAGGTGCGTCTTAAAGAAGGAAGATACCACGACGGTTTGGGATTGGTAATCAGTGGTGTTTTTGAAAAATAACATTCATTAAGATCAACCTTTATCATCTTTGCACAAAATAGATAAGATGAGAACAGCGTTGATAACAGGGGCATCCTCCGGAATTGGAAGAGCCATGAGTTTTTTGTTTGCCAAGGATGGCATTGGATTAGTAATTACCGCGAGGAACGAAAATGCCTTGATGGATTTGCAAAAAGAAATCCATTCAAAATACGCTGCTGTTCCTATAACCGTCATCGCCTGCGATCTGTCTGAAACCGGAGCTGCGCAATTATTGCACGACACCATCCAATCCAAAGGCATTGCGATAGATTACTTGATCAACAATGCTGGGTTTGGTGATACGGGATGGTTTGTTCAAACGCTATGGAGCAAGAATGATCAAATGATTCAACTCAATATTACTGCTCTTACCGCCCTTTGTCAGTTATTCGTTCCAGAAATGAAACAGCGCCAATTTGGTAGGGTTCTTAATGTGGCCTCTACCGCAGCCTTTCAGCCTGGACCTACCATGGCTGTATATTTCGCTACCAAATCCTATGTACTGCATTTCTCAGAAGCCATCAACTGCGAGCTCAAAGGAACTGGCGTCAGTGTCACTGCATTGTGTCCAGGACCAACCGAAACGAATTTTGCTCAGGCCGCAGGATTTAAGGGTGATGGGCTATTTGATAACAAGAAAAAATTCCCCAGTGCCGAGGAGGTAGCGTTGTTTGGTTATCAATCGTTGATGAATCAAAAATCAGTCGCCATTCATGGGATGATGAACTACATTATGGCCAATTCTGGCAGATTCTTTCCGCGGAATTGGGTAGTGGCCATCACCAAATGGATGATGACCAAGTAGATTTTAGTCATTGTCAAATAAGTCATCGCCCATGCCTACCAGAAACACTTTCTGTTTGCTTCGGGTCATGGCGGTGTACATCCAACGGTTCCACTCGTAGGCAGGTGTATCCGGTGCGATGTAACCGGGATCGATGAACACTGCGGACCATTGTCCACCTTGAGATTTGTGACATGTAATGGCGTAGGCGAACTTCACTTGCAAGGCATTGTAATAAGGATCTTGCTGCACCTTTTTGCGCATGCGAACAAATCCTTCATCTTCATAATCTTTTGCAACCAAATTCCACAACTCCTTCATTTTTTCAGAAGACAATGATGGCGTAATGTCATAAATGGGATTGCACAGCAAGATGACCTCCAATTCAGGTAAATCAGGATAATCCACCAGCTCAATGGTGGCCTTACAAAAACGGAAAGTACCCCGTTCTTCGAACTTTTGAATGCGCTTGATTTGAATGGTATCGCCATTGGCAATGAAACCAATGCCTTCATGCTCCTTTTGCAGCCAATAATCGCTGTTGCGCAAGACCATCATGCGATCACCTGAGTTGATTTCATCCTCCATGCCCAAAATACGGGTTCTGATTTGCTGGTTGAACATGTTTGCACTCTTGTTGGAACGGGTAATGATGATGGTATCATCCATTCCAAATTCGGAATACATGCTTTCAATCATCGGTTGCACATCACTATCCACGCGGATAACGTCTGAATAGCCCTTAGAGATAAATTTGGGCAATTGTTCCGCTCGTTGTACAATAAGATAACGCAGCAAAGTGGCATTGTACAAAATACCTGAATCTTGGGCTTGACGGATGACCTCTTTCAGGTGAATCTCAGCCAGGAATAAATCATAATTCAATCGCAAACCATCTGCCACCAGAGCCGGGCTGCGGTCGCTGCCGACCGGAGGCAGCTGAGCCTCATCACCGATGAGCATCAACTTGCAACGCTCTCCACTGTATACATGGGTTATCAAATCGTCCAAGAGATCGCCACTGGCCAGATCATCGAATTTAAAATTCATGGCATCTGCGCCAATCATCGAGGCCTCATCCACGATGAAGATGGTGTCTTCTGCTTTGTTCTCTTTGAGTTCAAACCAAATTTTTCCTGAACGATCCGAACGTTTGTAATAAATCTGACGGTGAATGGTAGAGGCTGGCTTCCCTGAGTAATTGCCCAAAACCTTTGCTGCCCTACCTGTTGGAGCCAACAGAACTACATTCAAACCATAACTCTCCAGTGCCTTAACCATGGATTGGACGGTGGTGGTTTTTCCGGTACCAGCATAACCCTTCACCAGAAGCACACAGCGGGGCTTTGCAGTAGCGGCAAACCGACCGAATACATGCAGCAACCTCTCCTGCCCTTCTGTGGGTTGAAAAGGAAGGAAGGAGAGGGCTCTCTCCTCAAACATTTGGCTCAGGTTGGATTGACTCATGGTGAAAATTGTTTTGCAAATTACGGAAAGGCCAAAGGATTATGTAGATTCGCAAGACGAATAAATCATGTGAATATCAAGATGACCCATGCACCCTACATTGATTTGCCTGAAAAATGGTTGAAGCAATCGGACCAAATGCATTTGGCGTTACATGTTCACGCAGAAGGGTTGCAATTGGCGTTATTTGATTTTCAGAATAGACAGCCCGTGCATTTGTTCCGTTTAAAAACACATCCTTGGGAAATTCCCAACATGATTACCCAACAGGGCATACATCAGCATTTGTATCGCAAAGTCAGTATTACCTATGACAGTGACAGTTGGACCTTGGTCCCTGAGTTGTTTTTTGATGAAACCCGTTTGGATACCTGGATGGCTGATCTTCCCGCTCACCAAATGCACCACGCATTATTAGCAGATGAAAGGGTGTTTTTAATTGACCGACATCACCAAGCCATGGAAAGTATCGCTCTGCTCTTTCCGCAAGCCACAGTTCGTTGTTGGGTTCAACCTTGGTTGCAATTGACTTCACCCCAACAAGAAAAAGGAGAGGTATTGTTCGCCAATATCGAATCCAAGAAAATAAGTATTCATTTGGTAAAAGATGGGAAAAGACTATTGGCCAACCCATTCGAATCGCGTTCATGGGAAGATGCCTTGTACTTTGTTTCTGCAGCTCTGCAAAACTTTTCATGCTCCAATAAAACCACTGTTGTGCTCACTGGAGAAGAAGTGACTGAGGAGTTAATGAATTCTATTCAACCCTATGTCCCAGGATTAACTGCTTGGTTGCCACCAATGGGACTTCATTTACCGAAAAATGAAACATTGCCTGCGCAATGGCACAGCGTTCTGATGCATACTTTATGCGCATAATCGGAGGCATATACAAAGGGCATCCCATTGAAGTTCTGAAAAAATTCAATGGACGACCCACCACTGACTTTGCTCGAGAAGGCCTGATGAACATTCTCTACCACATGGTGGACATGGATGGCATCCGGGTTTTGGATTTATTCTCCGGTACTGGCGCATTGGGATTGGAGTGCTTTTCGAGAGGAGCTTCTTTTGTTACATCCATTGAACAACAAGCGACACATGTGATGCACATCAAAAAGAACCATCAGAAGTTTGAAGTAAAAGGATTGGTCGTCAAGGCGGATTGTTTGGTTTGGTTGAAACAAAATACAACTACCTACGAATTGATTTTGGCCGACCCGCCCTTTGATCTGGTGCAAATGAAAGATATCCCCAATCTATGCCAAAGCGCTTTATCAGAAGAGGGATTATTGGTTTTGGAACATGGCAAAGAACATGATTTCGAATCACATCCCGCCTTTATCAAGATGAAAAAATTTGGCCATGTTCATTTTTCATTTTTCAAAAAGTTAATCCCATGAAGAGAATTGCCGTTTTTCCGGGCTCATTTGATCCCATTACCAAAGGCCACGTTAATGTTGTCGAAAGGAGTGCACAGTTGTTTGACGAAATCATTGTTGGCATTGGCACCAATACTTCCAAGCAATACATGTTTCCTTTGGATCAACGATTAAATTGGTGCAAGGAAAGCTTTGCGCACTTAAAAAATGTTCGTGTTGAAACCTTTCATGGTTTGACCATTGATTATTGCCAATCCATCGGGGCAGCTTACCTATTGCGAGGCATTAGAAATGGAGGTGATTTTGAATATGAGCGCTCCATTGCACACATGAACAAAAGTCTACATCCCAACATTGAAACCATATTGATTTTTACCGATCCGCAATTTGCCTTTGTTCACAGCACCATTGTGAGAGAAGTGATACGAAATAAAGGCGATGTTTCATCGTTCTTGCCCTCAGTGGTTCAAGTTTATGACGAAAAGTAAAGTCTCATTGCTGTTTTTGATTTTGGTCATCTTGACCAAAATGACCCAGGGCATGCAAGTCACTGGTTCATTTCCATTGGGTGTGAATCAAACCATGACTGTGGAGATATGTAACGATTTTATTTCTCAGAATCGAACCGTGATTGGACGCATTCCCATTGATGCATCTGGACACTTCACTTTTGACATTCCCGTGTCTGCGGATCACCATGTATTTTATTTTCGTTTGGGAAGATGGGAAGGTGTCTTTTATGGCAACCACAATGGGAGTTATGAAATTGAAATTCCGACATTAAAAAACAATGAGCCCATCAAATTTGACAAAGCGGAGATTCCCGTTATTTGGTTGAACGGTTCAGATGACTTGCATCGCCTCGTCCTCAACTATTATAAGGGTTACAATAACTTTCTAGAAGAACATTATTTCGACTTTGCCGCTGAAAAAGCCATTGGAAAAGAAGAACAACGTGTTCATATCCAAAAGAAAGGAAAAGGACTGGATATGATGCCGGAAAATTTCACTAGAAATGACAGCATTCAAATCGCACAATTCATTGATATTGTTCAAACATTTGACGACTCCTTGCGACAATCACTTCCAATAAATCATTCACCGTTTCTTTTTGCCCTTCATGAATATTCAATGGCGCGATTGTACTTGATTGCGCAATCGCCCCGCACAGCGCTTTGGGAAAAGTATTTTGGATCTGTGTCTTCACCATTGTACCAACATCCAGCTTACGTTCAGGCACTTGAGCTGTATTTCAATGATTTTCTTTCTGAGGGAAACAAGAAATTCATTCAAGACAGTCAAAGCGCTTTGACAAGTCCAATAGGGCTACAACAATTGGAAATGCTATTGAACGAATACCATATATTGGAACAATCTTCGCACCGCTATGCCGCCATCATCACCTATTTGCAGCATGGATTTAATCAGCATCAAATCGGGGCCAATGCCTATCAAATGATGCTGCAACAAATCGCGGATCGTGTGATTACACAAAACTTGATTGGCACAGCTGAGAAACCCATTTGTCAGGCGCTGATTGACAATAGTCGTAAATGTTTGAAAGAATTTTCCCTGCCCGTTTTGGTTGGTAAAGATTTAAAAAACAAGAAATGGGACAACACCAACATAACTGGAAAATTGACCTACATTGTATTTTATGCCACCTGGAATGCTTATTCTATGAAGCAGTTACAAGCATTTGAAAGATTGGCCATAAAGTTCAACGGTGCCGCCCATTTTGTGGCCATTAGCTTGGATGAAGATGAACAAACTTGGCGGAATGCTGTGCAAAACAAAAAATGGAAAATGCAGATGGTCTTTTTGGGTGATCAACCTGAAGTGAGAGAGCAATGTTGTATTAGCAATATTCCATTTGCCATTTTACTAGACGATCAAGGCGTGTACATCAATGATTACACGAGACTCCCAGAAGATCCACAAATGGGCGTTCAAATAGAGCGCTGGTTGTTGGCTCATCCAGATAAAGCCGGCAAAGGAACCTGGAAAGAAAACTAATTTTTTAGCCCTAAAAGTTCGATAAAGAAAAACAAATAAAATACATTGGAGTTCTATGTATATATTTGCAATATGCATTCATCAGAATTGGTAAAAGGAACGTTAAAAACCATCGTATTGAAGTTGCTCAAGGAGAAAGGCAAGATGTATGGTTACGAGATCACGCAAAGTGTGAAAGCACTATCAAGAGACAGTATTCAATTGACAGAGGGGTCGCTCTACCCTTCACTACACGCCCTGGAATTGGATGGCATCCTCACCACCGAAAGTGTGATTGTGAATGGACGAGCTCGAAAGTACTATCAATTAACGACTGTTGGAAAATCCATTGCTGAACAAAAAATAGAGGCATTGAAAGCGTTCATGACCACCATCAATGACATCCTGTTGGTCGATAAAAAGGTATTAAAGAACATATGACACAGGAGGAAATTGAAATTATCCAAAGCAACCTAAATACAGATACACCATTAGATGAAGAATGGTTGGCCTCATGTGTTGATCACATCGCATGTATGATTGAAAACAATCAAGATCACATCCCTTTTGAGGCCAAACTGAAAGAAGCTTTAAAGACTTACTCAACCATTGAAATGAAAACCATAGCATTAGAAATCAAAAAACAAGAACAAATGAAAAACAGTAAAACACTGAATGTAGGATTAAACTACAGCATCATCCTCACCATAAGCATGATGACCATTGGAATGATATTAAAATTGATTCATGGAACCGGGGCAATGGCCTTTATAATTGGCGCCATTATCATCTCGTGCCTCATCGTGTTTCCTTTATTGCTCGTTAAAATTCTACATAGCCACATAGTCATTTTGGGCAAATGGGTAGATGTTTTGATGTTGGTTTCCGTTCTCACATTCATTTCAGGAGTGCTCTTCAAAATTGCCAAATGGCCAGGGGCCACAATGCTCATGCTTTTTGGAATTGGCTCATTTACCTTACTCTTTTGGCCATTGAGTTTAAAGTTTCAATGGAACAAACAAGAAGAAAAATGGCGGGTACTCATGCATCATCTTTTAATGTTAATAGTGGCCATGATGATATTTGGACTTTTTAAAGTATAGCAAAAATGTTGTATCCGAGCAGCAAATTGATTGAGCGGATATATCTCTGATGAATTCAATTACCTCATCAAACCCAATCCTCCAGATATTCAAAAAATCAAGATCAAAGAAAAGAAGCCACTTGCCATGGACAAGCGTATTTTTGCTCGATAACATCGAAAAAACTGAAGCCATGATTACCATACAGACCAACGTTAAGAACACTCTAGAAAAAGTTTGGAGCGCCTTTGTTTTACCTGAGCACATTACCCAATGGAATTTTGCAGGAGAAGATTGGCATTGTCCCAATGCCACCAACGATTTGACCGTTGGAGGTCAGCTGAATGCCCGAATGGAAGCAAAAGATGGCAGCATTGGATTTGATCTCATTGGCATTTATGATGAGATTATTCCACTTGAAAAAATTGCTTATCATTTTGAAGATGGAAGAAAAATCATGGTGACTTTTGAAAAGACCGATGATGGAATATTGGTCACAGAAAGCTTTGACCCCGAGAATATTCACAGCGAAGAAATGCAACGCGCAGGATGGTCAATGATTTTGGAGAACTTCAGAAAGCATGCGGAATCAATCCATTGATTGCCACATATAGGCAGCCAAATAGGGATTAACTGAAGAGGAAGGCCATTCCAAGGTCTTAACGCTTTTCTTCTTAATGGCAGAAACCAAATGACTTCCATTGGTGTTGTCCAAGTCGGCTTTTTTGAAGCGAAGTTGCGTCCACTTGAGCAGCCATTTAGAGGGGATTACTTCTTTAAGAGCGAGCTTCACATTGACCTTCCAATCATTTGGCTGATCATGAATGGGATGCGCAATTTGAAGCGGTTCAAACAACAACTCATTACACTGACGTTTGAAATAAGAACGATTCTGTCGTTGTTCAAAAGTACAACCATAACTGTAGGCCAACCACTCAGCATCCCAAAGCGGAAGTCGCCATTCTAAACCAAAAAACTCAAATGTTCGCAAACCATTGAGTACATATTTGGAAACCTTTTCTCTGATGAACCAACGCTCATGGCTTTCATTCCACTCCGCATAAGTCATGTCTGTGCTTGGTTCAACGAGGGCATAGATGGTATTCAGCAGCTTTTGTTCCATGGTCGTACCTCGGGCAAAAACCAAATGCCGATCCTTTAACCAACGGCGAATGGCTGTCGCTGTTGCCTGATGTCTTGGATTTACATCCGACATGACATAACTGCCCGCTGGTAAATCACCACAATAACCGGGAAGAATGACATCTCCTTTTTTCAGTTTACCTTGTTGCGTCAATTGCAACAGTGCAAAAAATTCTTGTTCTTGTGGCGATGCAATGCCTTGAGATGCATATCGCAGAAATTCATTTCCCCTTACCTCCCACAACTGATCCAGCAACTCAGGCGTATAATGCACAAAGTAATTCTTCACATTCAGTTTCTGCGCTATGCCTTGGGCTGTTCTCACCTCCGAACTGTCTGGATGGCCATAGGTATAAGTGACAACATTTTTTATTCCCGCCTTCAATAAATTGACCAATAAATGACGAGAATCCCAACCACCACTTAATGGCACTACGTAATTGCCATCAATCTCTTCGCTTAACAACCGATCCATCATCTTTGCATTGGCTTGCTCAAAACCAATGGTGGAAGGGGTCGCAATAGCAGCTTCTTCAATTCGCATCGAACCATCGCTCTTAAGCCAAACCCTCTCCCCTGCTTGAATCTGACTGAGTCCTTTCCATGGGGTTGCGTGATGCAGGCAAAACGAAAAAGACTCAAAATGAAAAGCCTGATCTTCGTCCTTTCGCAATCCCAATTTTTCCTTCATGGACCAACCATCATCTCCGATGTTCCAGCCACTTGCATGGTGGGAAAACAAGATGGGAAAACTGCGACAAACATCGGCCAGCAGCAACCAAACATCCGTTTCCTTCCTAACAAAAGCAAAGGCGCCGTTCAATGCATAGCGTTCTTGATTCAATTGTTCGTTGACCCAAATCCAGGCTTCCTCATCCACCAAACGCTTGTTCTGCTCATCATAAACATACCCCCTAAAAAAACCGTGCTCTCCTTTGAACCAAGGAAAGACAGCATGTTCTTGAAAAAAGGTTGGACCATTCATAAGCCTATCCTTTTTTGAAATCTATGAATCAAATCTCCCACCAGAAGTGTTCTGCGTGTTGGGTCAAACAATGAAACCCATTTCATCTTAGAATTAGAGGATTTTCCTTGCGCTGTCTTTGAAAATTGCCTTTGGGTTAAATGCTTTTCTTCTTTCCGAATGCGGTGACATTCTGCTGTCCACAGCGACCAATAGGACTGCCCTTCCCATCGATTCATCAATGCTTCTATGAATTCATTTTTACCAAGAGATATCTCTCCTTCTAGATTGTCTAACTTCAAGGGAATCATTTTTGACTCAATGTGATCTTTAAAAAAATTCAATTGTAACAATACTCCATCTTGTATTTTATCTCGGCCTTGTTGCTCGTTGATGTCAAAAACAAAATTGCCCAATGAATAAACCAATATTTTTTTACCCATCTGCTGAATGGGTTGAACCACATGCGGATGATGGGCAACAATAACATCCACATCCTCATGAATGAGTGACAACAACCGTCTTCTTTTGAAAGGAAAAGGAATGTCACTGTACTCCTCACCTCCGTGGTAATTGAGTACAATATAATCGGCCTGTTGACGAATGGATTTCAACCTATTCCTTAACTGAAAAATAGAAACCGGAGATTCATCTTCATGGATGGCCAGAAGTGCTACTGTCACACCGTTCAGACAAACGTACTGGGGCGACCAATCCCAATCGCCATTGGCATTTAGACCAATGACCATCTCACCTTGATCCAGTATGGCTTTTACTGTTTTTCCGGCCATTTCCGCGCCCAAATCATGGATATGATTATTGGCCAAATTAAACACATTGATTTTATTCCTTGTACAATAGGACAACGCCTCTTCAGGTTGCACAATGGGCTCTCCTTTCTTTCGATTTCCCACATCCTCAGCTATTGGGCCCTCCCAATTGACCACGGTAGCTGCGGCTTCATCGAAAAAGACTTGCACCTCTCTGGACCAAATATCTTTGTCTTGTTGGAGACGATTCAAATAATTGCCCGTCACCGCTAAATCACCCGTAAAAATTATTCGAAGCGGAACATCATTTGAATTACTGACATGTAAGGTTGATTCATCATTGCCGTGATTTTTACTCAATTTCCACAACCAAATGGACATGTACAAAGCGGCCAGAAAACCCACTACTCCAAAAGCTGTTACTGCAGCATCAAAACCGAGTGCTGTACCTAAAAGCCACAAAGCCAAAGCCCTAGCGCAAATTACCAAAACATTGTACCACAGATGTGGTCTCAATTGTTGATGCACATTGATCAAATGCGACAGCGGATTGATCCAATACAACAAGAAAATCCAAGGAGCCAAGTAAGCCGCCAATCGACCAGCCTCGCGGTAGGATTCACCAAAAATGGAAGCGAACAAATCGTCCCCAAAAAACATAAGCAAGATCAAAGGAATAAATGCCGTCCCAATAAATATCCGCAACCAATTCTGTGTCCATTGATGCAGTTGCCCTGTTGTGGAGGTTGATTGACTCGACTGAACATTGAATACTTGAGTCAATGATGCGCCAATAAAGGCAATGGGGGCAGTTAGGACTTTATGGGCCAAAGTAAAATTCCCCAACATTGCAGCACTTCCAAATGCAGGTAAAATGAAAAAAGGCAATTGACGCGACAAAGAATTAAGCAAAGAAGACAACATGGAAAATTTAGGAAAATGAGCATAAGCAGCATAGGCCAAATGTGTGGGCTCTTGTGAGATGTTTAATTTGGCCAACTGTGCTGCCATATTCCATCTCAGCCAAACATATGCTGCTACTTGGCCCAATACCCATGCATAAACCAAAACGCCGTTGACTTTAGGAACAACCCATGCCAATATAACGCTCATCAGCAAATTGGTCACAGATTGAATCAATCTGGATTTGGACATTACAGCAAAAGCTTCTAGTCGATTGTGCCATTGCATGGAGGACAGTATTCCACCTTCAAGAAATACACTAGAACCCATTAAAACAATGATTCCAGGAAAATAATAAGGTGACCAATAGTCGGGAAAGAAGACCACAGCAAGGACCATTGTCATTGATGACAACAACGCCAAATAAACACCCCATGTCCGTGCAATACGCCATAGCGACCAAGCCGCACTATTCTTTTCTGGAAGTAAAATGGTGGCTTCCAAACCACCGCAGGACCAAACGCTAAAAACCGCTACCCAAGCGCTAAACATTCCCAAAGTAGCCCATTGATCAGGAGCTAGCCAAAAAGTAAGTAATGGATAAGATGCAAACGTTAATACCTGAGCGAGAACGGAACCGCTCAACAAAGTGGCTATTTTTTTGAATACTGACAAAACAACTATTCCCAGGAATATTCTACCATCTTTGCTTTGTCATCGTTCACAAACACCTTGATTTTCTTTCCATTTTGCGCGCGCAACGGTTTCAAATCGAAAGCCAATTTCTCAGTCTTTAAAGCTCTGCAATTGTCTCCATTGGCCTGATGTTCCAAATACAACGGCAATTGAGGAGGCAAACTCTTCAGCATATTGCCATTGGATATCATTTTAAATTCATGGGCCTTGCAACCTCCGCTGTACTGCACACCAACATACAAGGAATCGCCCTTGACATTGATATCTACAATGGTAAAGGCATCGCCTTTGGCTGGTCCTACGTAGGCTTTATCGACTGTGATAAAACCGTCATTGCCTGTCAACATTTCCTGCATCATTCCCAATCCATCTTCTTCCTTCACAACGGGTTGTTTTGTTTTACAACTTAAGATTGAACAAGCCAAAACGGCTCCCAATATTATTTTTCTCATGCTGTTATATTTTCTAATTGCTTCTGCAAGTTAAACATTTCATCCCGCAATCTCGCTGCGTTCATAAAATCCAGCTCTTTTGCCGCTACTTCCATTTGTTTCTTGGTGGATTGAATCAATCCCAACACTTGGTCCTTCGACAAATATTGATGAACTGGATCAGCTGCCATTGGGGCATTCCAATCTGTTGGCTCTGCATAAACTTTCTTCGCGGCTGTGCTGATGTGGTCTTTCTTCACTTGTCGAGGTGTGATGCCATGTTCCTCATTGTAGGCCAATTGTTTTTCCCTTCGTCTATCCGTTTCACGCATGGTGGATTTCATGCTGTCCGTTATCTTATCGGCATAAAAAATAACCCGACCATTCAAGTTACGGGCAGCGCGACCTGCTGTCTGCGTCAATGAGCGATGGCTCCTTAAAAATCCTTCTTTGTCCGCATCCATGATGGCCACTAATGATACCTCAGGTAAGTCCAATCCTTCGCGCAATAAATTCACTCCTATCAATACATCAAACTCCCCTTCTCTGAGGCCTCTCAATATTTCTATTCGATCCAATGTTTGCACTTCGCTATGAATGTATCTGCACTTAACGTTGATTCGGTCAAAGTATTTTGCCAATTCTTCTGCCATGCGTTTGGTTAACGTAGTTACCAATACGCGTTCACCTTTGTCCACGGTCTTCCGAATTTCCTCCAACAAATTGTCCACTTGATTTTTGGTGGGGCGAATTTCAATGGGAGGATCCAACAACCCTGTTGGACGAACTACCTGATCCACCACTACCCCTTCTGATTTTTCCAGCTCATAATCTGCAGGAGTTGCTGAAACGTAGATCACTTGATTCTGCATCTCCTCCCACTCATTGAATTTCAATGGTCGATTGTCCATGGCCGCTGAAAGACGAAAACCATGTTCCACCAAATTCACTTTGCGGCTTCTATCGCCACCAAACATGGCACTGACTTGACTGACCGTAACGTGACTCTCGTCGATGATGAACAAATAATCCTTGGGGAAATAATCCATCAAACAGAACGGGCGTTGACCGGGTTGGCGGCGATCAAAATAACGGGAGTAGTTTTCAATGCCTGAACAATACCCCAACTCCTTCATCATTTCTATGTCGTAGGTGACACGTTCTTCCAAGCGTTTGGCTTCCACCTCTTTTCCTTCTCGCTTAAAGGCCTCCACCTGCACCACCATGTCTTGTTGAATTTCCCAAATGGCCTCATTCAGGGTTTCTTTTGATGTCACGAACAAATTCGCGGGATAAATGCGAATGGTCTCATACTTCATGATTTTCTTTCCTGAAGCCGGATCGATGCTATCGATGGATTCTATTTCATTGTCCCAAAACACAACGCGAATGGCGTGATCGGCATAGGCCAAAAAAA
>JACCDM010046527.1_pt1 | contig 17624 bp, 19 predicted proteins | sample 7445851 | NCBI WGS metagenome assembly JACCDM01 (sample SAMN15323438, study PRJNA562643) | freshwater metagenome | isolation source: river surface water | place: USA:Blue River Watershed | collected 2017-08-16
AGCAATTCTTATGATTTTGGTAAAAAGATCTGTGAGAAACTAAAGGAATTGTTGCCACGTCAGCAGTTCGAAATCATTATTCAGGCTTCGATTGGAGCTAAAATTATTGCCCGTGAAACAGTGAAAGCTTTGCGTAAAGACGTGACCGCCAAATGTTATGGTGGTGATATCTCGCGTAAGCGGAAATTATTAGAAAAACAGAAAAAAGGTAAAAAACGCATGCGCCAGGTTGGTAACGTAGAAATCCCACAATCGGCGTTTATGGCGGTATTGAAATTGGATTAAGATGCAATTACTGGACGGTAAATATGTTTCGAACAAGCTGAAGCAAGAAATTGCTGCAGAAGCTGCTGAACTGGCGAAGCAACTGGGTCGTAAGCCTCATTTGGTAGCTATTCTGGTGGGACATGATGGCGGCAGTGAGACTTATGTGGCTAGCAAAATGAAAAACTGCGAAGCAGTGGGTTTCCGTTCTACCCTCATCCGTTTTGAAAATACCGTTACCGAAACCGAGTTACTCCATCAGATTGAAAAACTTAACCTCGACCCTCAAGTGGATGGCTTAATTGTTCAACTGCCATTACCTAAACATATTGACCCAGAGAAAGTTACTGAAGCGATCGACTGCCGTAAAGATGTGGATGGTTTCCACCCCATCAACCTGGGCCGTATGCAGCGAAACCTGCCCTGCTTTATTCCGGCAACGCCCTATGGCATCACCCTGATGCTCGAAGAATACGGTATTGAAACTGCCGGTAAACATTGCGTGGTGGTGGGCCGCAGTCAGATCGTGGGGCTGCCGATGAGCATTTTGATGGCCCGCAATACCCAGCCGGGGAATTGTACTGTTACACTTTGCCACAGCAAGACCGAAAACATAACCCAATACACCCAAAAAGCGGATATCCTGATCGTTGCGATTGGCAAGAAGAACTTCATCACAGCTGATATGGTGAAGGAGGGTGTTGTAGTAGTTGATGTGGGCATGAACCGCGAAAACTCCACCGAAACCAAATCTGGCTTCAAGTTATATGGCGATGTGGATTTTGAGCAGGTAGCTCCCAAATCATCCTGGATTACACCTGTACCTGGCGGTGTAGGCCTCATGACCATTGTAGGTTTGCTTAAAAATACCCTGGCTGCTGCCCGGAAAGAAATCTACGCCTAAAAGTCCAACCAAGATTCCGGAACTTTAAAGTCTTTACTTTCGTCACGCCAAATGACCGAAGAAATCAGCCATTTATCGTTTTTTAAAATAAGTTGAATCAGACTGATTCCCTTTTTCCACTTTACAGCAGCGTCCTTGGTATTACTAAACTCGTAAACGCTCATTCGCTGGGCCATGGCACCGAATACCTGGGTTCGGTCTGCAATCTCTTGCTGCACAAAAAAATCAGCATTACCGGCATCAATTTGTTTCATCAAGGCCTGAATAAAACTGCTCAGCGTAAATTCCATGGTTTGGGCGAAAGAATAATCCACCAAGTGGCCTTCACCAAAGAAGATTTCCTGCAAGCCATCCATATTGGGGAAATGCTCCGCATCAAATCCTTTATACAGATAAAAATGTTCGGTGAGGTGATCTATCTGCTGAATTTGGGCGTCCAGATCTTGTTGAGCAGCTGTTTGAACCATGACTCTTTCCATCCGATGTATATTCCGTTTGTTCGAATTTCCAGCGGATAGGTTTCGATATAATCACCCTGGCCGGGTGCTCCCTTTCCGCTTTGTAAATCATATTCATAACGATGAAAGGGGCAAATTAGTTTGCCATTTTTACACCAACCTAGAGAAAGGTCGGCGCCGGCATGCGGGCATTTAGACTGGCAGGCAAAAAGTTGATCACCCGATTTGACTAAGCAAATGCGCTTACCTTCTACCCTTACTGCACGGATAAAATCATTTTCCTGTTGTATTTCTGATCCACAAAGCCGGATCCATCTCATTTGCCGGGGCATAATCTGTATATTTGCACACTAATTTACGTTATGCCGCATCAAATTCCTGCCGATGGCACCTTATTACCACTCATGGAAGAATTCTACACCATTCAGGGTGAAGGTTTCAATACCGGAAAAGCGGCCTATTTCATCCGTTTAGGAGGTTGCGATGTGGGCTGCCATTGGTGTGATGTGAAAGAAAGTTGGGATGCGGAACTACACGCATTGACGAGCGCAGACGACATTGTTAAAAATGCTGAAAAATACCCGGGTAAAGCGGTGGTGATTACCGGCGGGGAACCCTTATTATATAATCTGGATTACCTGACCGCAGAATTGCAAAAAAGGAGGATCCAAACCTTTATTGAAACTTCTGGTGCTTATCCCCTTTCGGGCAGCTGGGACTGGATCTGTTTATCGCCTAAAAAATTCAAATCGCCACGACCAGATATTTTGCCCCTGGCCGGCGAATTAAAGGTGATCGTATTCAACAAAAGTGATTTTGCCTGGGCCGAAGAACATGCACAACATGTATCGCCAAGCTGCAAACTCTATCTGCAACCTGAATGGTCGAAAGCAGCTGAGATGACTCCATTAATTATCGATTATGTAAAGGAAAACCCAAAATGGGAAATCTCTTTACAAACGCACAAATACTTAAATATCCCATAATGATGAAAAAAATTAAAACACTAATCCTGCTTATTATAGGTTTAATGAGTATGAGTGTTGCAATGGCACAAGGTCAGTTGGTCAAATACAGCGATGGCGCTACAAAACTGGAAGGTTACCTGGTAAAAGCAAAGGTCGGTGCACCAGGTGTAATCATCATTCACCAATGGATGGGATTAAGTGACCATGAAAAAAACGCTGCCAACAAATTGGCTGCTTTGGGTTATAACGCCTTGGCGGCTGATATTTACGGAGAAAATGTTCGTCCGAAAAATACTGGCGAAGCGGCTTCATTGGCCGGCAGCTATAAAAAAGATCACGAATTATTCCAATCACGCATCAAGGCGGCTATTGCCGAATTGGTGAAACAGGGTGCAGATCCGAAGCGTATTGCAGTAATGGGTTATTGTTTTGGCGGAACCGGTGCTGTAGAAGCCGCTCGTGGATTATTGCCTGTTGCCGGTCTAATTTCATTTCATGGCTCTTTATTGAAAGATAAAGCCAGACCGAATGGTCCGATAAACACCAAAGTATTGGTATTGCATGGTGCTGATGATCCTTTTGAAACCGAACAGGAAATCAAAGATTTTCAACAGGAAATGCGTGAAGCCAAAGCCGACTGGGAAATGGTTTACTATGCGAATGCGGTACATGCCTTTACACAAATTGCTGCTGGTAATGACAATTCGAAAGGTGCAGCCTATAACGAACTGGCCGACAAACGTTCGTGGGAACGCTTGAAATTATTTTTAATAGAGATCTTTACTAAATAAACCTAAAACCCCAAATGGAACAAAACTTCAAAAACCACGGCCGTATGGTCCCAGGCTATCATTATGTGCTTAGCCTTTTGTTATTAACCGGATTAATCGGATCAATTATCAATTTATGCCAATCTGAAGGAACTGCGGCTTACTATTCAGCCTCTTTAATTACACTTTTATTTGTAATTGCCGTATTTATTACGGCCTTTACACGTGCTTTTGCCTTGAAAGCACAAGACAGAGCAATTAAAGCTGAAGAAAGCCTGAGGTACTTTATTCTAACCGGCAAGTCACTTCCTGCCGGACTACAAATTCGTCAGATTATAGGGCTTCGTTTTGCATCAGACGAAGAGTTCCCAAAATTAGCGGAGAAAGCAGTCAAAGAAAATCTGAGCGAAAAAGCAATTAAACAAGCGATTAAAAACTGGAAAGCCGATACTTATCGGGTTTGATCGTTTTACTATGAACAGAAAAAGCTGCCAGTATCCTGGCAGCTTTTTTTATAATCGCTTTCGAGAAAAGTTTTTTTAAATAATCGCCTGACGAACCCGAACCAATTTAGTTAACAGCGCTTCTAATTGGTCTAAAGGCAGCATATTGGCCCCATCCGATTTGGCTGTTGCTGGCTCCGGATGGGTTTCGATAAACAAACCATCTGCACCAACGGCAATGGCCGCCTTCGCAATGGTTTCAATCAGCGCTGGTTTACCACCGGTTACACCGCTACCCTGGTTGGGTTGTTGCAGCGAATGGGTACAATCCATCACCACCGGAACACCGAATTCACGCATTTCGGGAATTCCCCGAAAATCAACGATCAAATCCTGGTAACCAAACGTATTGCCACGGTCGGTCAAAATCACATTCGGATTACCCGAGTCTTTTACTTTATCAACGGCAAACTTCATGGAACCAGCAGACAAAAACTGGCCTTTTTTGATATTAATGGTCTTCCCGGTATTTGCAGCAGCAACTAATAAATCAGTCTGTCGGCATAAAAAAGCTGGAATTTGTAAAACATCTACATATTCAGCCGCCATAGCTGCTTCTCCACTTTCGTGGATATCGGTTACCGTTGGAACGCCAAATTCTTTACTCACTTTTGCCAAAATTTTCAAGGCTTTTTCGTCACCAATACCCGTAAAAGAATCAATTCTGGAACGGTTGGCTTTTCGGTATGAACCTTTAAAAATATAAGGGATTTGTAGTTTATCGGTAATGCCAACAATCTGCTCTGCAATGCGCAGGGCCATTACTTCGCTTTCAATGGCACAAGGTCCGGCCATTAAAAAGAAATTATTGCTATCAGTAAATTTGATTTGTGGAATAGATTTCAGGCTCATTTAATTTCCTAATTCAGATAAAAACTTAATTCGCATCAACTGAATTTCTTCCCGGGTATAATCATCTGTACCCAGTTCATTCAGCGCCTCATCAATAGAATCGACTTCTGTACTGCGAAAATAATCATAAACTTCGTCTTGGCGGTCCTCATCAATCATCTCATCGATATAATAATTTAGGTTGAGTTTGGTACCTGAGTTCACGATGGATTCCACCTCTCTTAAAATTTCGGCATAAGATAAACCCTTTGATGAGGCAATGTCTTCTAGATCAATCTGTCGGTCGATATTTTGAATGATGGAAACCTTTAAAGCTGATTTATTAGCAGCACTTTTGATCACCAAATCGACCGGTCGATCGATGTCATTCTCCTCCACATAAGTTTTAATGAGATTGATAAAAGGCATCCCGAACTTCATTGCTTTCCCATTTCCAACACCGGAAATCTGTTTCAACTCCTCAATTGATACCGGATAATGGGTACACATCTCTTCCAAAGATGGATCCTGGAATACAACGAAAGGAGGAATATTTTGTTGTTTGGCAATTTTCTTTCTAAGATCCTTTAAGAGGGACATCAATTGCGTATCGAGTGCTGCGGTGCCCTGTTGCGATTGCTCTTCACTCTCTTCATCTGCAGTATCCATTGTTTGATTCAGGATAAATTTCACAGAGTGAGGATTTTCAATGAATGAATGTCCCGATTTGCTAAGTTTTAGCAGACCGTAATTATCAATGTCTTTCGACAAATAATTATTGAGCACTGCTTGGCGCAGTAATGATTTCCATAGCATTTCACCCTCATCTTTTCCGCTACCAAAAAAAGCGTGCTGATGATGGCCATAAGACTGAATTTGTTGATTTTCTATTCCCAACATAAAATTCAAGATGTATTGATCATCAAATTTTTCACCAAATTCTTGGATAACGCTGAGTGTTTTATGCAGCGGTATCTCGGCATCAAAATATTTTTTCTCTGCCCGGCAGTTATCGCACATGTTATTGCAACCAGCCTCATTAAAATTCTCACCGAAATAATGCAGGATCTGTTTCCTGCGGCAAACGGATGATTCGGAATAATCGATTACCTCTTTCAGGATCTGTGTACCAATTTCGCGTTCAGAAACTGGTTTATCCTTCATAAATTTCACCAATTTCTCAATATCTTTTTCAGCATAAAAAGCTAGGCAAACCCCTTCGCCCCCATCACGACCGGCACGGCCGGTTTCCTGGTAATAGCCTTCCATGCTTTTCGGAATATCGTGATGGATCACATATCGAACATCGGGCTTATCAATCCCCATACCGAATGCAATGGTAGCTACAATCACCTCCACATCTTCCATCAAAAATGCATCTTGTGTGTCGGCTCTAACTTTCGGCTCCAAACCAGCATGGTAAGGCAGTGCTTTTATTCCGTTTAAATTGAGTAATTCTGCAATTTCTTCTACTTTTTTCCGACTCAAACAATAAATGATACCAGATTTTCCAGGCTGACTTTTAATATAACGAACAATCTCTTTAGCCACCTCTTTTTTGGGCCTTACCTCATAAAAAAGATTAGTTCTGTTGAATGAAGATTTGAACAATACCGCCTCATTCATCTGCAAATTCTTCTGAATATCGTGCTGAACCTTAGGGGTGGCAGTAGCTGTTAACGCTATAATTGGAATATCATCGCCCAAAGTATTGATCACCTGACGTATTTTGCGATATTCTGGTCTGAAATCATGCCCCCACTCCGAAATACAATGTGCTTCATCTACCGCAACGAAAGAAACGGGCACCGACTGCAGAAATTCGATGTTTTCAGCTTTCGCAAGCGATTCGGGTGCAACATAAAGTAACTTTGTGTCGCCGTTTAAAATATCTTGTTTAACCTGGGTAATTTCAGATTTATTTAGAGATGAATTGAGGAAATGGGCGATGTGATTGTTTCCACCAAAGGCCCTCAGCTGATCGACCTGATTTTTCATCAGTGCAATTAGTGGCGAAATTACAATAGCCGTACCATCACTCATCAAAGCCGGTAATTGATAACAGATAGATTTACCACCACCTGTAGGCATGATTACGAAGGTGTCCTTTTTCTGGAGGATACTGGTAATGATCTGCTCCTGGTCACCCTTGAAGTTATCAAAACCAAAAAAATTCTGTAAGTTGTCAAATAATGACTTTTTTACCTCCATCGTTCCAATTACCCGAAAATTCTAAGATTTGTGTGTGTATTAAACTTCAAAATAACATATTTTTGGGGAATATTATCGTTTTACAAAAAATAAATTACGATTGAAAGATAAATCGGAGATTCTGGCGCTTGCAAAAAAAGCGTTAACACTTGAAATTGAAGGGATTAACAGCGTTTTGCAGCAATTGAACGATGACTTTGTAAAAGCCGTTGAACTCATTCTGAAGCTGGAAGGCCGCGTTATCATCACCGGAATAGGAAAAAGTGCAATCATTGCGCAAAAAATTGTTGCAACGCTTAATTCTACTGGTACCCCGGCAATTTTTATGCATGCTGCCGATGCAATCCACGGCGATTTGGGGATCATTCAGTCAAACGACCTGGTTATTTGCATTTCCAAGAGCGGCAATACACCCGAAATTAAAGTATTAACTCCCCTACTCAAGCAGGCAGGCAACACACTCATCGGTATGGTGGGAGATGTTAATTCTTACCTTGCCAAACAAGCTGATTTGGTTTTGGATACCACTATTGAACAAGAAGCCTGTCCAAATAATTTAGCGCCCACCACCAGCACTACGGCTCAATTAGCCATGGGCGATGCTTTGGCAGTTTGTTTACTGGCCTGTAGGGAATTTAGCAGTGAAGATTTTGCACGCTACCATCCAGGAGGTTCATTGGGTAAGCGACTTTATTTGAAAGTAAGCGATTTAGCGGCCAATAATGAAAAACCAGAGGTGAGCTTAAACACCCCGGTTCAGGAGGTGATCATTGAAATTACCAAAAACAGATTGGGTGCAGTTGCAGTGATTGATGAGGGCAAAATTAAAGGCGTTATTACTGATGGAGACATCAGAAGGATGCTCGAAAAAAAGCAGTTTAACGCCGATCTACTGGCAAAAGATATCATGGGTAGCCAACCAAAAATCATTGAGGGTTCTGAATTGGCAGTGAATGCTTTGCAAATGATGCGTGAGCATAATATCAGCCAATTGTTGGTTGGGCAAGATGAAAAATATATTGGAATTGTACATCTACACGACTTATTGAAAGAAGGTATTATCTAATCTATATGAAAAACTATTATGCGCTCATTATGGCGGGAGGTGTTGGAAGTCGGTTTTGGCCAATCAGCAGAACCGCCCACCCAAAACAGTTCATCGATATTTTAGGTACTGGTAAAACACTCATTCAGAGCACTTTTGAGAGGTTTACTAAAATTTTACCCGCTGAAAATATTTTTATTGTTACCAATGAACAATACCTCGAATTAGTAAAGGAACAACTTCCCGGAATAAAAGAGGAGCAAATTCTTACCGAACCGGTGATGCGCAATACAGCCCCATGTATTGCCTATGGGATGCATAAAATCAAATCTTTAAACCCTGATGCTGCAGTGGTGGTTGCTCCTTCTGATCATTTAATTTTAGAGGAAGAGGCATTTAAAAATTATGTGCTAAAAGCACTGGAAACCGCTTCGACAGAAGATTGTTTAATTACACTTGGCATTAAACCGACCAGACCGGATACTGGTTATGGTTATATTCAGTTTAATAACCAAAAAATTGGAGAAGACTTTTTTAAAGTAAAAACCTTTACGGAAAAACCTGATCTTGAAATCGCAAAATCATTTCTTCAAAGTGGCGACTTCTTGTGGAATGCGGGGATTTTCGTTTGGTCGGTAAAAAATATTCTAAAATCTTTCGATAGTCATTTGCCAGAAATGAACGAGATCTTTACAGAGGGTCGGGAGTTTTATAATACCGATCAGGAAAGAGAGTTCATTCAAAAAGCTTATTATCAATGCACCAATATTTCTATCGACTATGGCATCATGGAAAAGGCAGATAATGTGTATGTCATCCCATCTGCTTTTGGATGGTCTGATCTCGGAACCTGGGCTTCAGTTTATGATTTATCGGAGAAAGATTATGTAGGCAATGCTGTAATTCCTGCTCAAGGAGTTATGATGTACGATTCTTCCAATTGCATGGTTAACATCCCGAAAGGTAAATTGGTGGTCTTGAAAGGGCTCCATGATTTCATTGTTGTGGAAGACAATAATACCCTACTGATTTGCCCAAGAGATGAAGAACAGAGTGTAAAACAGATCGTAGCGGATGTAAAGCAAAAACTCGGCAACGATTACATTTAGTAGTTACCTCTTTGTCTTACCGCTTCATATAAAATCACCCCGGCAGAGACCGATACGTTTAAGGATTCTATCTCTCCGAACATGGGGATCTTCGCCAAATGATCAGCGATTCTAATTAAGTCGTTTGAAATCCCATCTTCTTCAGAGCCTAAAATGATAGCCGTTGGAGCTGTATAATCTGGTTTGTACAAGAAATCTTCCGTTTTTTCGGTACAGGCAACCAGTTGAAGCCCCGACTCTTGCAAGAATTTAGCCGTTTTAGACAAACTCTCTACCCTGCAGACTGGGAGCGTGTAAAGTGCACCAGCTGAAGTTTTGATGGTATCCGGATTGATTTGTGCAGCCCCCCTGCTAGGTACAACAATGGCGTGTACACCAGTACAAGCAGCGGTACGAGCGATGGCACCCATATTCCTCACATCTGTAATTCCATCTAAGATCAAAATTAAGGGCGTCTCCCCCTTTTCATAAATGGCAGGAATGATGTCCTCAATTTTTTGATAAATAATGGGCGAAATAAATGCCACCACACCCTGATGATTTTTCATGGTGAGGCGGTTCAATTTCTCCACGGGAACTTGTTGGGCAGTAATTTGATGCTCAGTTAAGAGTTCTTTGAGCTCAATCATTAAATCGCCTCTCAAACCTCTCTGCAAGTATAAACTTTCGATCTCTTGACCACTTTTGATCGCTTCAATAACAGCACGAATGCCAAAAACAAGCTGGTTACTCTCACGCTTAGGTTTAGAAAAGGTATGATTCATGCGGTTATTTTAGCTGTGGAGCAAAGGTAGTAAAATTAGAAACAGCTGGTATTAGCGCACTTAAACTAAAAGTTAAACAGCTTATCAACACTGCTGTAATTTATATACATTTACAATTGGTATACTTATTGAGCATTTTTTAATGATTATAAACAGTTTTTCCACATCAGGTGTGAATTCAAAGTTCATAAATTAGAAAATGTTAAGACTTCATCTCGATTAAAAAAATTTCGCTGTGCAGAACTTTTTCCAGATCATTTTTAGAAATCAATAAATTTGAAGCTATGAGCCGAGACATGGAATCAGATTACAGTCCTGAACAAAAAAGAAGTACTGGTACACCCAATCGTACCAGGTTAAATAATTTGGTGAGTGGTTTAGGGAAATTGCCTCCACAGGCTGTGGATTTGGAGGAAGCAGTATTAGGAGCCTTAATGCTCGAAAAAGATGCGCTTTCTGCGGTAATCGATATTCTAAAGCCTGAAATTTTTTACAAAGACAGCCATCAAAAGATCTTTCAGGCGATCCAAGTCTTGTTCATCAAATCCTCTCCTGTTGATATTTTAACCGTTACTGCCCAACTGAGGCAGCAAGGTGATCTGGAAATGGTCGGAGGAGCATATTACATCACAGAATTAACCAATCGGGTTGCTTCTGCTGCTAACATTGAATACCACTCCCGCATCATCTCTCAAAAATATATACAGAGGGAGTTGATCAAGATCTCAACTGAGATCATCAATAATGCTTACGAAGACACCACAGATATTTTCGATTTGCTCGATTCGGCAGAAAAAAACTTGTTCGAAATTGCACAAAATAACTTGCGTCGCGACTCCAGAAAAATGGATGACATCATCCGAGAATCGCTGGATAATATTGAGAAATTAAAAGACAAGGTTGATGGCTTAACCGGAGTAGCATCTGGCTTTACCGCTTTAGACCGGATCACTTCTGGTTGGCAACCTTCAGACTTGGTGATCATTGCGGCACGTCCGGCAATGGGTAAAACGGCATTTGTATTGAGTTGTGCCAGAAATGCAGCCGTACAATTCAACAAACCGGTGGTTGTTTTCTCCTTAGAGATGTCATCCGTTCAATTGGTAAATCGTTTAATTTCCGGCGAAACCGAAATTGAGCAGGAAAAAATCAGGAAAGGGAATCTGGCCGAGTGGGAATGGCAACAACTGCATTCAAAAATTGGCCGCTTAACTGAAGCACCTTTGTTCATTGATGACACACCGGCATTAAATATTTTTGAATTTAGAGCGAAATGTCGCCGCTTAAAGGCACAATATGATGTCCAACTAATTATTGTCGATTACCTGCAATTGATGCATGGAAAAGGTGACAGCAAAAGTGGCAACCGTGAACAGGAAATTGGTAGCATTTCAAGAGCACTCAAATCGGTGGCAAAGGAATTGAACGTAGCTGTGATCGCATTATCCCAATTGAGCCGTGCTGTAGAAAATCGCCCAGGATCGAGCAAACGCCCAATGTTATCTGACTTACGTGAATCGGGTTCTATTGAGCAGGATGCCGATATGGTATTGTTCCTCTATCGTCCGGAATATTATGGATTAGAAGAAGATGAGCAAGGACGCTCCACTGCAGGAATTGGTGAGGTGATCATTGCCAAGCACCGTAATGGTGAAGTAGGTACCGTACCACTCCGATTTGTAGGAAAATATGTAAAATTTGTTGATTTAGAAGACGATTTCGGCAGCTCTGGCGGTTTCAATAATCCTGATCCTTTGGCCGGCATCTCTCCATCCAGCAATTTCGAAAAACCGAATAACTTCATCATCAAACCATCAAGAATGGATGATATAGATGAAGATCCGCTGTTTTAAAAATTCGGTAAAGAAAATAGAAATTAAGCCATTTCTTTCAATCGGGCGGAAACCGATTTGATATTTTTATTCAGCGTATCACTTTCGATTAAACCATCACGCATACGCACAATGCGGTGTGCATGTTGAGCGATGTCTTCTTCGTGAGTCACCAAAATAATGGTATTCCCTTTAGCATGGATTTCTTCCATCAAACTCATGATCTCCACAGAGGTTTTAGAATCGAGGTTTCCAGTTGGCTCATCGGCCAAAATGATAGATGGGTTATTAATTAAAGCCCTGGCAACCGCCACCCTTTGGCGCTGACCACCTGAAAGTTCATTGGGTTTATGATCAACCCGGTTACCCAAGCCCACATTTTCTAAAGCCTTTAAAGCTCTACTATCACGATCTTCTTTCTTCACTCCGGCATAAACAAGTGGTAGAGCTACATTATCCAATGCACTGGAACGTGGCAAAAGGTTAAAGGTTTGGAACACAAATCCAATTTCCTGATTTCTGACCGTTGCCAACTCATTATCCGTCATTTCGCTCACATTGATACCGTTGAGAATGTATTCACCTTTGGTAGGCGTATCTAAACATCCCAAGATATTCATGAGTGTTGATTTTCCAGAGCCTGATGGACCCATCAAAGCAACAAATTCTCCCTTATTGATACTCAGGCTGACAGACTTTAGCGCATGTATGGTTTCTGCACCAATTACGTACTTACGACCAATATCTTTAATGGAAATGAGCTCTTGTGCCATGATAGATTATTTTAGAGTTAAGACATCAAAACCCAGCGCTTTGTTACAGCCTATTTTGAAAAATAATTCTGCTGGAGTTTCTGATAAACCTGTTCTTTCAATAAGTCAGCATCATCCACAGTCATTCCCTTTGTGTCGATGGGCTCGTGTACCCAAAGCTGACCAACACCAGGATGAGAACCATACTTAAAACCATCGTCCCACATTAATTTCCAGAGCTGATCTATACAAACCGGCACAATCGGGATCTGACGTTCAATAGCCAGGCGAAAAGGGCCATTCTTAAATTCGTGTAAGATGGGCGGATATTCGTAACCGATTTTCCCTTCCGGAAAAATCACCAGACTCATCCCCTGCTGTAAGTACTCGTCGGCTTTTTTAAAAGCTCTGAACGAAGCAATTTTACTTTCCCGGTTTACCGGAATATCAATCGTTCTAAAAAACATGCCCAGTACCGGATTTCTGACTAATTCTTCTTTACCCAAAAAGGCAAAATTACCCTGCATCATCAGGGTGATGGCGGAAATATCTAAGTTAGAAGTATGATTGGCACAAACAATATAAGGCTGATTCCAGCTCAATTGCTGTTTGTAATGATAACGGTAAAAGAAACCTGCCAAAGCCGAACTTAAAAAACCAAATCCTTTGCGGTATTTATTCAATTTTAAATATCGTTCGGGTTTTCTGGAGTAATAATACATTACCGGGAAAAACAACAGAAAACTGAAAACAACAGAAAAAATATACCAGCCAGCGTGAAGTTTTCTTAAAAGTTTGATCATGATCATCAAAAATATAAAAAATACTTACTTTCGCGTGGTATGGAAACTGTTGTTAGCGGTATTAGAAGTACCGGAAAGCTTCATCTCGGAAATTATTACGGCGCTGTACAAAACTTTGTACGCATGCAGCAGGAATACAACTGCTTTTTCTTCATTGCTGATTATCACTCCCTAACCACCCACCCCACACCCGATAATTTACACGGAAACGTGAAGCAAGTATTGGTTGAATATTTAGCCTCCGGATTGGATCCGGAGAAAGCGACGCTTTACATACAATCTGAAGTGCCCGAAGTAGCCGAATTATATCTTTTCCTTAATATGAATGCCTATTTGGGAGAACTGGAAAGAAGCACTTCTTTCAAAGATAAAGTTCGTTCCCAACCTGATAACGTAAATGCTGGTCTGCTCACTTATCCTGTTTTAATGGCGGCCGACATTCTGATTCATAAGGCTACCAAAGTGCCTGTAGGAAAAGATCAGGAACAACATCTAGAAATGGCTCGTACTTTCGGAAATCGCTTCAACCGATTATATCAAAACGACTATTTCCCAGAACCTTATGCTTTCAGTTATGCCAAACAATTGGTTAAGATTCCTGGCTTAGACGGAAAAGGAAAGATGGGTAAGTCGGAGGGTGAAGCAAACGCGGTTTATTTAGCAGATGATGTTGAAACCATCCGCAAAAAAGTAATGCGGGCCGTTACCGATAGCGGTCCCAGCCAGGCAAATCAGGAAAAACCAGAAGTAATTCAAAATCTTTTCGATTTAATGAAAGTGGTTTCGAGCCCCGATACCTACACCCATTTTGATGAGCTGTATAACAATTGCCAAATCCGTTACGGCGACTTCAAAAAACAATTGGCAGAGGATATGATATTGGCCACTGCACCCATCCGTGAAAGAATTCAGGAAATTGAAAGCGATACCGCCTACCTCAAAAAAGTAGCGCAATTAGGCACCGAAAAAGCAAGAGCAAGTGCAGCAAAAACCATTAAAGAAGTAAGAGAAATCATCGGGTTCAGGTCATTGTAAACTGAAAACGATTGACTACTCATTTATAATTGTTCTAACGAAGAATTTTATTAATTTCAACCTCCATAGTTAAAAACCCAAAATAATCTTCAAATTTAATCATGCACATTGCCATCGTTGGAAATATAGGAGCTGGTAAAACAACCCTGACCGAGTTACTGTCTAAACATTTTGGTTGGGAAGCTCAATTTGAGGCCGTGGATAACAATCCGTACCTCGAGGACTTTTACAGCGATATGAAGCGTTGGAGTTTTAACTTACAGATCTATTTCCTGAATAGCCGTTTTCAGCAAATCATCGAGTTACAAAAGAGTCAGAAGAGCATTGTTCAGGACAGAACCATTTATGAAGACGCCTATATTTTTGCCGAGAATTTGCACGATATGGGTTTAATGAGTGGCAGAGACTACGAAAACTACAGATCTATCTTCGATAATATCACTTCTTTTATCAAAGCTCCAGATTTGTTGATTTACTTACAGGCTTCTGTACCTACTTTGGTCAACAACATCCAACGCCGCGGTCGCGAATACGAAAGTGGCATCCGATTGGATTATTTGTCCAAATTAAATGAGAAATACAAAAACTGGATTGATGGTTATAAGGAAGGTAAACTATTAATTATTGATAAAGATAACTTAGACTTTGCCAATAATCCGGAAGATTTGGGATTGATCATTCAACGTATTGAAAGAGAAATTCACGGTCTTTTTTAAAAAATCAACCTAAAACCCCACCCTCACCATGAAAATTTTAGGGGTTATTCCTGCTCGATATGCTTCCACCCGTTTCCCGGGTAAACCGCTTGCTGATATTTGCGGAAAAAGCATGATTCAACGTGTTTATGAACAAGCAAGTAAATCACTCAGCCTGAGCCAGGTGGTGGTAGCAAGCGACGATAAACGAATTCTGGAGCATGTTTCCAGTTTTGGAGGAAAGGCGGTCATGACGAGCGCTACTCACCAAAGCGGAACCGATCGTTGTGCAGAGGTGATGCTACAATTTTCTGATTTTGAGGCCTGCATCAACATACAAGGAGATGAGCCTTTGATCGATCCTAAACAAATCGACCTACTCGGCGAAAAAATCTCTAAAAATGGTGTAGAATTAGCCACCTTAATTAAAAAGATCAGCACTGAAGAAGAATTATTCAATCAGAATGTTCCCAAGGTCGTTTGTAATAACAGAGGTGAAGCGATTTATTTTAGCAGAGAGACCATCCCTCATTTGAGAGGAATTCCTCCATCAGACTGGCTGAAGCACCAGACTTTTTACAAACACATTGGCATTTATGCTTATCGCAGCCAAACTTTACAAAATATTACCCAATTACCAGTTTCCGCTCTTGAAAAGGCAGAAAGTTTAGAACAGCTTCGCTGGATAGAGAACGGCTTTAAGATCCACACTTTAGTCACCGAACTGGAAACACTGGCAGTAGATACACCAGAAGATTTGGAAGTCTTAATTAAAAAGCTGACCGCTGGGAATTAAATAATCAAGATCAGCACTAAAATGATGATGACAATGGCTGCAACAGACAAATAAACGCCGCCTGAAGTAAAGCCTTTCATCTCCTTTTTCATCTGCTGAATTTCTTTTCTTAGTGCTTTACGCTCCTGTGAATTTAGTTTTGACTTATCCATTGACTTGATCTCCAGAATTCGCGATTCTATTTGCTGTATACGATCCTTCTCGTAAGTAGCAATGGGAGATTTATCACCGATAAATTTTTCATTCTCAAGCGCAAATGCAGCTGAAAAATTGACTAAAATCAATAATAAAAGAAGATAAAATGACTTTTTCATTGTGAACGTTTTAGGTTTTAAACTATTTAACGCTCAGCAATAAAAATTATTTTAAAAGAATTCAGGATTTAGAAGAGCGAGCAGGACCTGATTTCTTTTTTCTCCAATTGTTGTTTCTCTGATTGTGATAGACTTTCTTTTCAGGCTGATACAGAGGCCAATCACCCAGTTCCTCCGGGAGATTGATTTTCTGAATCTCTTTACCGATTAAATTTTCGATGGTAAAAAATCGGCGCTGATCACGTTCATTCACAAAAGTGATAGCCGTTCCGGTAGTTGCTGCCCTTGCAGTACGACCAATACGGTGGATATAATCTTCTGGATCGGGCGGCACATCGTAATTGAGTACCAACTCGATTCCTTCTACATCAATTCCTCTCGATAACACATCAGTACCTATTAAAAAAGGCAATTGACGAGCCCTGAATGCATTCAATAAACTTTCTCTTTCCTCTTGATCTAAATCAGAATGAAAAGCTTTGGCAACAATTCCGGTCTTTCTTAAGGCCCTGTCGAGTTCTTTCACTTTATCTTTAGTAGAAGAAAAAATGATGCCGCTCTGGTAATTTTTATCTTTTAGCAAAGATTCAATCAATGGCAATTTTTGGTGATCGTAAGTAAGATATGCCTGTTGAGTAATCCCTTCTGCGGGTTTTGAAATCGCAATATTTACCTGCATCGGGTTTTGCAAAATGGCATTGGCAAGCGAACGAATTTTTGGCGGAAAGGTTGCCGAGAACAAGAGTGTTTGTCGTTGCTTAGGCAAGTAAGAAATGATCCGCATGATATCATCGCTGAAACCCATGTCGAGCATACGATCGGCCTCATCTAGAACAAGGTGCTGTAAATGATCCAGATTAATCGCTCCTGAACTTAAATGAGCAATTAAGCGACCAGGCGTAGCAATTACAATATCTACCCCATCTCTCAAGGCTCTTTTTTGTGTTTCATAAATGGCACCATCTCCCCCGCCGTACACAGCAATCGAGCTGATTCCTGTAAAATAAGCCAGACCTTCAACCTGTTGATCAATTTGCTGGGCAAGCTCTCTGGTAGGAGCCAAAATAAGCGTATTGATGTATTTTTTATCGGTTTGCGCAATTTGATGTAAAATTGGCAATAAATAAGAAGCCGTTTTACCAGTGCCGGTTTGTGCACAGGCAATTAGATCATTCTTCTGTAAGATAAGTGGAATAGATTCCTGCTGAATGGGTGTAGGAGTTTTATACCCCATGCTCAATAATCCCTGTTCTAAATCAGGATGAAAGTTAAAATCGCTGAAAGTCAATTTGTTTGTTTAAAAAATTTTTCAAAGATACGGCTTAAATGTGAGTACTGAGAATTGATTAGTGGGACAATTATAACAATGGAAATAGCCCTGTTGGGTTTAGAAATCTAATGAAAAGAATACTCCCAACTCCATACTCATGACTGTGGACTAATTTCCTTTATCCACAAAGGCAAATTTCTCAACAAATAGGTACGAAAACCAAAAAATAACTACCTTTGAATCCCGTACAAAAGGAATCAATTTAGCACTATTTAGTACTAAAGATTCTATCAAAATCAC
>JACCDM010290558.1_pt1 | contig 17614 bp, 14 predicted proteins | sample 7445851 | NCBI WGS metagenome assembly JACCDM01 (sample SAMN15323438, study PRJNA562643) | freshwater metagenome | isolation source: river surface water | place: USA:Blue River Watershed | collected 2017-08-16
CATTTTTTTGAAGGGCTTCAACGTTTAGTTGAGGCCCTTTTTTTAGGATTAATCGTCAATATTTGAATATTTTTTATGAAAGTTTCTGAGTCGACCCCAGCTGTACTCTTACTTCAAGATGGAACACTCTTCCATGGAAAAGCCCTTGGAAAAATTGGCACCCATGGAGGTGAAATTTGTTTTAACACCGGAATGACTGGGTACCAAGAGATTTATACAGATCCATCATATAGTGGACAGGTCATCATTAACACAACGGCACACATCGGTAATTACGGCGTGATTGACCAAGTTGAAGCGGAGTCCAACCAAGTACAAATTGCCGGAATGGTTTGTAATGAGTTTGCCAGTCTTCATTCTCGTGCCACTGCAGATGGCTCTTTGCAAGATTATTTAGCTGATGCAGGCATTGTAGGAATCTCAGGAATCGATACACGCGCCTTAGTTCGTCATATACGTACCCAAGGGGTGATGAACTGCCTCATCTCATCGGAGATTTTCGACCTGGCTACCTTGCAAGCTGAATTAGCGAAGATCCCATCCATGGAAGGTTTGGAATTGTCTTCCCAAGTATGTACCAAGCAGGCTTATTTCCTGGGGGATCCAGCGGCAAGCCATAAAATTGCCGTATTGGATTTAGGAGTGAAGAAAAGTATTTTGACCAACTTCACCGATCGGGATTGTTATTTACAAGTTTTCCCTGCCAAGACACCGTTTGCTGATATCGCTGCATGGAATCCCGATGGTTATTTTGTTTCGAATGGTCCTGGGGACCCAGCTACGATGCCTTATGCAGTAGAGACAGTTTCTCAATTTTTAGCTTCGGATAAACCGGTTTTTGGGATTTGTTTAGGACACCAGATCTTAGCGCAGGTATGTGGATTAGCTACTTACAAAATGCATAACGGCCACCGAGGCCTGAATCATCCTGTTAAAAATTTAATCACAGGTTTATCGGAGATTACCTCTCAAAACCATGGTTTTGCCGTGCGAATGGAGGAGTTAGAAGCGTCTGAAAAGGCCGAATTAACACACATCAATCTGAATGACCAAACAGTGGAAGGCTTGCGAGTTAAAGGTCGTAAAGCATTCTCCGTCCAACATCACCCGGAGGCATCACCTGGCCCACATGATTCACGCTATTTATTCGATCAATTCGTTGATTTATTGAAATAGAAACTAATAACATAAAAGCCCATCCGTTAGGTTGGGCTTTTATATGTGTTTTAATCGCTAGCTTTGGCAAAACTGCTCAGTTTGCCTAACCATAGTTAAGCTTTCGGGTATCCAAATAAGGCATTCTCTTTAATCATCGCAGCGACCGAACTTGGTACTAGCTTTTCCCAATCCCCTGATCCCTTTTGGATCATATCCAATACCTGGTCTGTCCGGATATTCATGAGTTTTTCGTCGGATTTCTTGATGTCTTCCAACTTGGCATTATCGATTAAGTATTGATACAAACCTTTTAGATGAGGCTCGGGTTGGAAGGATTTCAAATTTAGTACGGACCCTTTATCATCTATTGTTGGGTATAAGTACAATTTGATTTTGTGACCAAATAGGTTGGAAAATGCATTTAGTATACCTCCTTCTAAATGTTCATAATGTTTTTCGTCGAAGATATACTCTAAATTAGGGATACCCATGATGAGTGCCATTTTTAACTTCGAGAATTGACTCAAGAAGGCCACAAGCTTAAAGTATTCGTGGAAGTTTGAAATGAGTACTGTTTGCCCTAATGAACACAAAATATCGACACGATCTAAGAAGTCTTTCTCATTAATATTGTGCGTGCCATCTTCTAAGCTGCGCAATGTCAACTCCGAAAGAACACATACCTTATCGTCATCCACATCAGCCTCTTGTTCGAATTGGGATTGACCTTTTTTCAACATGTCCAGGAAGATGTTTGTTACGGGTCTGAAGCGGCCACGAATAGCGATAATGTGTTTCTTCGCTAAAGCATCGTAGGGCTGCATTACATTTCCATCGGGGCCAAAAACGGCTGCTTGGGTATAGCCATGCTTCACTAAATACAAGGACATCAACCGATTGTCAACCTCTTTGAAATCAGCGCCCTCAAAACGAATCATATCAATCTCAATCCGATCGCGAGATAAATCATCCAATAAGGATAAAAGCAGTTTCTCTGGATCTTCGTGATAGAAATAACAACCATAAATCAAGTTTACCCCAATGATTCCTAGCGCTTGTTGTTGAAGAATATTGTCATTATCCAACATGTTTACGTGGATGACTACATTATTTACAGGGCCATTGGGGCGTAACTGAAAACGTAAACCAATCCAGCCATGCGCATCGTTGGTTTTCTGATAATTCAAAGCAGAAACAGTATCTGCAAAGGCAAAAAATCTTTTTTCTGACGCACTTTCCGTTAATCGGACTTGTAATAATTTATACTCCCGATTTAACATTTTGATTAAGCGCGGTTCGCACACATACTTGCCTGACTCCTCCTCGCCATAGATAGCATCCGAGAAAGCCATGTCATAAGCGGAGATTGTTTTTGCGATGGTTCCTGAGGCACCACCCGCCTTAAAGAAATTGGCAGCTACTTCCTGTCCTGCTCCGATTTCCGCAAATGATCCATAGATACTTCGATCTAAATTGATCTTCAATGCTTTTTGTTTCGTTCCAATGGATTTTAATGTAGCTGTTGTCATCGGCGAATTCGTTTGTTGATTGTTGCTTAGGCGAAGCAAGTTAAATAAATATTCGCTTTTGTCGACAGGATTTCTTGAAAAAATCCTAAAAATCGCTTCGGTGTAACGCTTTGTAATACAAGGTTAATCCGGCCATCGGCCCCTCGCTGATTATACCAGCTTGAAGCTTATTGGCCTTTAAAACCCGTCTTAATATATCTGCGTAATAAAAGGCCACGGATCCCGTAAAATGAATGGGTTGAATTTGGGCTTGTTCGTATTTTAAAAGATACAATTCGCAGAATGATTGAAAGGATTTTTCAATCAATTGATAACAAAAGGGGTGTTTGCGATGGTCGAAAAGGAATTTTGAGAAAGTGGCAAACCAACGGTTTGGAAATTCTTCCCGATAGGCTTTTTGAAGGATTGTTAAGCGATCTAAAGGGCCATAGCGCTTTTCAAATAGGCTCTGTAAATCGTTCGGTAAAGCTTGGTGTAGGTAGGCCAGCATCAAGCTTTTCCCTAAGTGCCCACCGCTTCCCTCGTCACCTAGCCAAAATCCAAGTGGGGGCACTTGCGCCTTTAATTCCCCTTGGTCAAAAAAACCGGAATTAGCCCCCGTCCCGAGGATGCAGGCAATACCCGATTTATTACCGCACAGGGACAAACCAGCTGCTTGTAAATCAGATTCAACCTGGAGAACTGCATCTCCAATAAATGGCCTTAAAAGGGTTTCAATGATGACCTTTTTCGATTCATCCGTTATCCCTGTTCCAAAATAATAGACAAATTGAATAGGGAATGATTTTATCTTTTGGAGTGTTTCAGCTTGGTCAACTAGTATATCCTCGAGGCTTTGGTAATAGGGGTTAATCCCAACTGAAGTAAAGCTCTCGTAAGCTTCATTCAAGTGTGCAATATAGCGCCATGCTGTTTTGGTAGAACCACTTTCAACAATAAGAATCATACGAGTTTTCCGATGGGCTTAAATTTTTCAAAAACCTTTTCTGAATGCGGGGCATCTGCTAATTCATCTGTCAGATCCTGGCCAGCCCAATGCTCATAATGCTTCCCATTTTTCCATAATTTGGAATGGGTCATATCATAAATGAAGCCTTGAAAAGCCACCCAAATTTCAGGACGGTCTTGTCCATTTCGAAGTGCTAATTGCGAACGAGTATAGGGACTTAGGTTCTTTTGCAAAATGGAATAAAATATTTTACGAAGCTAAATAAAAACGGGTAAAGACCGTTTTTTTAGGAAAGATTTTTAATTTTACATGTATTACTTAATGTTTGGATTTATGAAAATTATCACGGGAGCTTTTATTTGTTTAGTAAGTGTTGTTGTGTGGTCCTGCGGATCTTCCTCAGGGGCAGAACCTGCACCAACGCCACAGCCAACGGTTGCTCAATTGATTAGTAAATCATGGAGCGCAAACAATGTGACTTGGGATGGTGTTGCTCAATATTCCAAAAGCGCCACTACCAACTTAGTTTCAGGATATTCGCAATTCAAATTGGATTTAACGAGTACTACAGCAGCCTCGTTGACGGAATTTGATGGACGTAAATTTACAGGTACCTATTCGTTATCGTTGGATAACAAGAAAATCACATTGAATGGACTCACGAGTGCCGAAGGAGCACCTTCAGGGACCAATGGTACAATTGAATTTAATATCGTAGGTACACCTTCCGCGTCAGCATTAAACTTAGAAACGACAACGACCTACATCAAAGCCAGCAATAAAAAGGTTAGCTTATCTTTAGTGAACCCATAAATTAGAATTTAATGCTAGAGCCGTCTCCTGAGGCGGCTTTTTTTTTACATGGAAAAAAGAACAGAAATAGGATCTTTAGGTGAATTCGGTCTAATCAAGCGACTTGCGGCACCATTTGCAAATCTACAGGGTTGGACTAAATTGGGGATTGGTGATGACGCAGCCTTGTTGGATGCCTCGAACCAGTTGACCGTCAGTTCAACCGAATTACTCATTGAAGGGGTTCATTTTGATTTATCGTATACGCCTCTCCAACATTTGGGATATAAAATCGTCACTGTAGCCGTATCCGATATTGCTGCCATGAATGCTATTCCGACCCAGCTGATGGTCAGCATTGGCCTAAGCAATCGCTTTTCCGTTGAGGCAGTGGAGGAATTATATGCAGGCATCCAAGCAGCATGTGAAGATTATCAAATCGATTTAGTAGGGGGAGATACGACTGCCTCGCCGCAGGGCCTAATCGTATCGGTAAGCGCTTTAGGGGTAGTTGATTCCGCGCAGGTTGTCACTCGCTCAAAAGCACAACCCAATGATGTCATCTGTGTCAGTGGGGATTTTGGAGGTGCTTTGCTAGGTTTACAATCTCTCGAAAGAGAAAAACAAGTTTTTCTTGCGAATCCAGACATGCAACCGGAATTAGACAACAAGAGTTATGTGGTTTTACGCCAATTGAAACCAAGTGCTCGTTTTGATATTATCCACGAGTTAAGGGATTTAGGAGTTGTGCCTACCTCAATGATTGATAGCTCAGATGGCTTGGCCGCGGAAATACTTCATCTCTGCGAAGCCTCGGGAACGGGCGCGCGTATTTTTGAGAAAAACATCCCCATTGATGATGAGACCTATTTAGCTGCAACGGAATTTAATCTGAGTCCGCTGACTGCAGCTTTAAATGGAGGGGAGGACTATGAGTTGGTGTTCACGGTCTCGCAGGCCGACTTTGAAAAAGTGGAGAAAATGGCTGATGTTACGGCGATTGGTTACATGACTAATTTGCCCAATGAAAAAGTAATGGTCATGAAATCGGATCAAATTGTTACATTAACGGCTCCCGGATTTAATTAATTCGATATGTCAGTCGCCATCATGCAACCGTATTTTTTCCCATACTTGGGCTATTTTCAATTAGTCCAAGCCGTTGATGATTTTGTCTTCTACGATGATGTGATGTTTATCAAAAAGGGTTGGATCAATCGAAATCGAATCCTGTTGCAAGGCCGGGAATTTTTGTTTTCCATCCCACTTGAAAAACAAAGTCAGAACAAAACTATCCGAGAATCCACCGTGGCTTGGGGGGCTGCTTTTCCTCAAAAGTTTTTGACCCAATTGGAATCTGCTTACAAGAAGGCCCCTTTTTATTCGCAGGTCAAGCCCATGGTCGACCAATTATTTGTCGATCAGCCCATCAGTATGGCCGAATTGGCTGGGAAAAGTATTGAACTTGTTTGGCAATATCTTGGCTTAAATAAACGTTTTTATTACAGTTCACAAATGCATGACAATCAGGCTGTAGGTAGAGCCGAACGCCTGATCCACCTAACGAAAAAGCTTCAATCCACGACGTATATCAATGCATTAAATGGACAAAGTCTCTATCAGAAGGAGTTTTTTGCCAATGAAGGGATTGAGTTGTTTTTTGTTAAGCCAGCATTAAGTCCATACAATCAGGGAAATGTTTCCGAATTTGTATCGGGGTTGTCAATTTTGGACGTTTTAATGTGGAATGAGCCTGAAGTTGTCCGTGAGATGCTGAAAAAATATTCATTAGAATAATGACCATTTAGTAATTTTCATGCGCACAAGCGCAGTTTATTTTTAAATTTGCATGTTAGGAAATTTACTTTAATCAATTCATGACGCAATCAATCCTTATACGTAAGTACTCCAATCGCTTTCTTTCGAGATGGCTAGTACTTGCCATAGACTTGTTTATTGTCATGTTCTCATTTTCGCTTTCTACGCTTTTGCGTATGAATTTCCATTACAGCGAAATTGATTTTTATGGGTTTCAATTTCATTTTGCCTTTCTATTTACGATTCGACTTCTCGTGTTTTTATGGTTTAAGTCCTACACGGGGATCATTCGACACACGAGTATAGAAGATGCCGTCCTCATTTTAAAAGCGGTATTCGTTGGGTCATTTATCGCTGGAATTTTCTCGCTTGGCTTGCGTTATTATTCGGGAATAGACACCTTTCTCTATGTGCCATTATCTATTTTAGTCATTGACTTTTTCATTTGCTTATTCTTGATGGTCAGCCTTCGCTTTTTTGTGAAGTCATTTTATGAGTCCTTTATCAATGAATTTAAACCTGCGGTAGGTGTACTTATCTATGGCGCGGGGTATTCAGGAATGCTAACAAAGAATGTTATCCAAAATGATCGGGGAGTGAATTACCAAGTACTCGGATTTATTGATGATAATTCTTCGAAAATTGATAAGACCATTGAGGGTATCCGTGTCTTTAGCTTGCAAGAAGCCATGGATAAATTTGTCAATCAATATGAAGGGCTTCAGGTCATTATGGCCATCAATAACATTGGCTTACAAGCAAAGAGAAAAATTTCAGAGGTTTTCCTAGATCGAGGTGTTGTCGTAAAAATTCTTCCCCCTGTAGATAAGTGGGTAAATGGAGAATTTGCCTTAAATCAAATTCACAATGTGAAAATTGAAGACTTGTTGGGCCGGGAGGAAATCCAAATGAATAACCAACAAATCAGTCAGGAAATTAATTCCAAGTCTGTCATGGTTACAGGCGCGGCGGGGTCGATTGGAAGCGAAATTGTTCGTCAATTAATCGCCTATTTCCCTTCCAAGATTATTTTGGTTGATCAATCAGAATCCGGCCTTTTTGACTTAGAATATGAACTTTCAAGTTTAATTCCCTCCAATACCGAGTTAGTTGTTAAAATCGCTGATGTGACAGATAAGAATCGTTTAGCATCTATTTTTCGGACACATAAACCAGCATTGGTTTTTCATGCGGCAGCCTACAAGCATGTTCCACTCATGGAGAAAAATGCATACGAGGCAGTCAAAGTGAATATTTTAGGCACCCAAATGTTAGCGGATTTAGCCGTTGATCATGGAGTTGAAAAATTCATCATGGTTTCAACGGATAAAGCAGTTAATCCGACGAATGTGATGGGGGCCACTAAGCGTTTTGCAGAGATGTATACCCAGTCGCTCAATGAATTAGATGGCGTTTACACCAAATTTATTGCGACCCGATTTGGCAATGTATTGGGGTCAAGTGGATCGGTTATCCCACTGTTCAAGAAGCAAATTGAACGCGGTGGGCCTGTGACTGTAACGCATCCTGAAATTACGCGCTATTTCATGACGATTCCAGAAGCTTGCGAACTTGTTTTGGAGGCTGCTACCATGGGCGTCGGCGGTGAAGTATTTGTTTTTGATATGGGCGAATCCGTTAAAATTGTGAACCTCGCTAAAAAAATGATTACACTTAGTGGGTTACGTGTCGACCGTGATATCGAGATCAAATTCACCGGATTACGCCCCGGAGAAAAATTGTATGAGGAGCTCTTAAATACAGATGAAAATACGCTGCCAACCCATCATCCTAAAATTCTTAAGGCGAAAGTTAATTCCCCAAGTTTTGTATTTATGGAGATGCAAATTCAAGAAATACTCCGTCTCTTAAATGAAGGGGATAGTAACGATATCGTGGGCAAGATAAAGGATGTTATTCCAGAATATAAATCGAATAATTCGGTCTTTGAGAAATTGGATATAAAATCATATTCGTCAAAAAGAACTCGCTAGTTTATCAAATACTTGGCCAATCGTATGGCCAATCCAGTGGCGAATGGAGCTGCTAGTACATCAAGGCTGTAATGTATATGTTGGATGAGTAACAAGGTGATAAGCACGATGGTTAAGGCAATGGCGATCCAACGTTCGTTTCGCGTGGGCAAGAAATGACAGACAAATACCATCGTCGCTGTATGGCCTGAAAAGAACAAATCTTTTGTTATCGCTATATTTTCCCCGTAGATGAATAATTCAGCAATGGGATCATGTAATTCCACCAAACCAATTGGAGGGTTTAGGGCTACCCCATAAATGCAAATGAATCGTAAAATCGTTTCCAAATTGAAGGCCCAAGCAAACCATAAAAAGTCTTTTGGCCGACGAATGATCCGCAGGAGTAAATAGATGACACTGAGGTAAATGATGGCAAAAATGGGGATGGATACATTGTAGGCGGGAAGATTTTCAAGGAGGATATCCCGCATGTCTATTCCATCGCGTTGCTGTATCCACTGAAAGTACTCATCAGCTTTCCAAGGAAAAAGGGCAAATACACCGATGGCAATTATCAATTGCCAACGAAATCGGCTATCTTGCCACGCAGCAGTCCAATTTTTCTCAATGGATTGTTCAAAACCTTTCATGTGTTCTTATCGTTATACCTTGGTAAAACGGAGCGCAAAACTACCTAAAATTAAGATGAAATGAATAAGCTGCTCAAAAATATTGCCTTGATAGGTCTGATTTCCATTGTGCTCACGCACATCTCATGTGGAAGTTCAACCCAATCAACTCAACCCCAGCAAAATATGACTACTGCAAAATTAGATACCATTACCTTCGGAGCCGGTTGTTTTTGGTGCGTCGAAGCCGTTTATCAACGACTTAAGGGAGTGAATTCCGTCACCTCTGGTTACATGGGAGGAGGGTTGAAAAACCCTACCTACCGCGAAGTCTGTTCAGGTCTAACGGGACATGCCGAAGTCTGTCAGATAACCTATAATCCACAAGTAATTTCTTTCGAAACGTTATTGGAAGTTTTTTGGCAAACCCATGATCCTACCACGTTAAATCGTCAGGGTGCTGATGTAGGGACGCAATACCGTTCAGCTATTTTTGCACATACAGATGCACAATTGAAAGCTGCTAAGGAATGGAAGGCCAACTTGAATGCCAAAAAGGTTTTTCCTAACCCCATTGTTACCGAGGTGACATCTGCTAGCGTATTTTATCCTGCCGAGGATTACCACCAGGATTATTACAATCAAAATGGAACAGAACCGTATTGCCAGATTGTGATCAAACCTAAAATGGATAAATTTTTGAAGGCATTCAAAGATAAGTTGAACTAGAATCCCCCTTTATCGTAAAAGCTTCTCCGACGGGAGATTTTCAAGTCTTGCAATAAACTTGATTTTACTCTCAAATCAAATGAATAGTTACTAGCCCGGCCAAAGAATGGGCTGGCAATAGGCGTCCAGTTGAAATTCATTTCCCAGCAGTGTAAATCGCGGTGCACAGACATGTTCGTATAGGTTAATCCTTTGAACTTGAAATCGTAGCCCGAACTGAGTGAAAACTTCCACTTTTCACTCAGATTCACATCCCCTTGGAAAGTTAATCCACTAATTTTCTGCGGATCAGCTAAACCCATGCGATTATAACTAAACTGATAGGAGAATGAAAATGTCCAGGGTACATTCCAATCGACATAATCATCCATGTTTCGATTAATTTGTTTCAATTGAGCATCGGAACCTAGCCCACTCGTTTTGGGTTTTTTGGCGGAACTGGGGGCAAATCGTCGGCCGACAGATAAGTTTAGCGATTGCAAACGCCCAAATCCTTCCCCTTTACTTAGCATGTATTCATTGGTTCGGCGGCCCATGTCGAAAAACGCCGCATCCTTAACGTAAGAATAAGGATCTATGCTTCCGCCAATATTAATGTCAAATTCCTTGACGCGCGAGTTTGCCGTAAATCCAATATTTGATAATGGGAATTCTCTAGCTAATAAATTATAACTGCCGTTTATCCCGAAGTTGTCGATGATACTAATCTTTTCGTTTTGCTTCGTGGCCGTATCTGATTTTGTTTTCAACTTCGCTTCCAAGCTATTTTGAATACCAAAACTAATTGCACCGGTGGCCCCACCATAAGACAGAACGCGCGGATCAAAAGTACTTATTCGTCGAATGTCACCAATTTGTTCCTCGCCAGCTGCGTTGATGAATCTCCGATTGTTTATGCGCACATCTTGAAAAAAACCATAGGATGGGTCTGAATAATCGGGTGTATAGCTAACGCTGATGGATGGAACCATGGTGTGCCTCAACGCTTCTAATCGGCCCTTATTAAATCTAGCAGTACCGAATAAACGCGTATTCATACTCGCTGAGAATGCAATCTGGGAATTAAACTTTGGAAGACCTCCCACTGTATCTATTCGGACTGTGGAGTCCGATTTCATGTAGGTATATTTGTAAGAGCGAGTGTACATATTTCCCGACCATGAAATCCCTGGGGTGACGTTTATGTACCGATTTATCTTAATATTTGGCAACGAAATGGGAATGCTGTAATTAAATTTGGTTTGAGCCTTTTCCAATAACAACGGAATCGTACTTGGGTTAACAGGGATCACCCCCGGAGGTAAATCATTGGCACTCCTAGGGATAAACGGCTTTTGAATGATGCCTCGTTGGCTGTTTGTCTCACGCGGGAAAACATCGAATTCATAACGGGTAAACGGATCGGATACTTGATTTGTCATCGAAATTCCTCCTGAAAAGTCGAGCCCCACCCGGAACTGATCCATAAATCGGTCCCCCGTGCTTGATTTTTTCTTAAAGGGTTGAAATTGATTTAAACCGAGACTGAATTCTGTTCCTGCATCAAAAACACGGGTAGTTGTGTTCTGATTAACTCGTAAACTTACGCTACTGCGAAATATTTGCCCAATGTTTTTGGTGTACTGAACGGATGAGCCTATCGTATTCGATAGGTATTGTTGTGTATTAAAATTATTAAACTGGTTAAAGGAATTCGATGCAATGTTGACTGATGCTGAAAAGCTTGAATTTCCTAAACTTCGGGGTGTGTGTGACCACTGCAATGCAAAATCAGTACGTTTGGTCGGATTGAATTCATCTCCATTGGAATTCCGATTAAACGCTAAGTTAAAGCTACCTGTATACCGATATCTTTTATTGTATTGCGAATTAGCGCCAAGCCCCCATCCTCCTTTGGAATAGATTTGACCTGTAAATCGAATACCAATGTTCTCGCTAGCCGCCCAATAATATCCCCCTTCCCGAAGATAAAAGCCTCTTCCCGTAGGTTCTTCGCCATAAGTAGGAATCAGAACCCCTGATTTCCCGGCCTCTCGTGGCTGGGAATAAGGGAAAAATCCGAAGGGCAGTCCTATAGGTAGTGGGATGTCATTTAATTCAAAATGAAAGGGTCCAGAAATGATTTCCTTTTTCCCGACGACCTTAATTTTGCTAGCTTTGATGTGGAAATGAGGATGACTGAGATTACATGTCGTGTAAATGGCATTTCGAATGTAAAGATTATCCTCTTCGTCTTTTTTTACACTTTTCCCTTGAACATAGCCTTCCCCCTGCTGGGTAACGATGCCCTTAATCGCCGCCCGCTTTGTCTTAAAATTATATCGAATTTCATCCGAATCATATTTGTCGGACCCCTGTGTAAACACCGGCAAGCCTTCCATTTTCCGACTTGTGGAGTCATACCGACCGATTGCATAGACTTCGTTTTTGTCCCAGTCTAGGCGAATATAGCTCGATTCTAAACTAATTTCTCCATATTTAACCTTCGCTTTGCCATAAAGATGCACCACTTGTTTATCTGCATCCAACACGGTAGAGTCCAAAGCAGAATAGAATACCGTAGTTTGTAGGTCTTGGGATTTTCCAGTTGAGTCCTTTTTAATAAGGGATTTCTGAGTCGAATCCACCTTGATTACCCGTTGTGCCCGCAGTTCCGGCAATGTCCAAAACATCGCCAAACTCAGAAAAAGGTAATATGTGGATTTCTTTATCAAATGGAATTTAAAAATTATATTTGTCCTTGTAATGAATTTGCAAAATTACATCATTGCTTGGTACCTAAGTGTAATAATCTAAAAAATAATGTTTTCATACATTCGAGTTATTTTTGTTCTCGGGTTAGCCTTATCAATTATTTCGGCGACTATGCCGACCATTGATCCTGTTAAGCCAGCGAAGAATCTGATAAAAACAGTTTGTTTGGACGCAGGCCATGGGGGCAAAGATCCCGGCTGTTTAGGGCCTACTGGAGCCAGAGAAGGGAAAGTAACCCTGAAAATTATTTTGGAGTTAGGCCGTCGTTTGAAGGCGGAGTTCCCTGATTTAAAGATTGTCTACACGCGCCAGACGGATGAATTCATTGAATTGTTTGAAAGGGCCGATATTGCTAATCGAAACAAGGCGGATCTATTTATTTCAGTACATTGCAATGCAGCGGTAAATAAAACGGCGTATGGTACGGAGACTTATACGATGGGTTTGCACAAAACGGATGGAAATTTAAATGTCGCGAAGCGTGAAAACTCCGTTATCTTGCAAGAAAAAGATTACCAAACCTCTTATAATGGCTTTGATCCAAATTCACCTTTGGCGCATATCATGATGGCGAATTACCAAAGTGCATTTATGGCTAATTCCGTAAAATTTGCCTCTCATGTAGAGGATGAATTTGCGAAAACCTACAAACGAAAGAGTTTTGGAGTTAAACAAGCAGGATTTTTAGTGATTTGGCGTACGGCAATGCCCAGCGTTTTAGTTGAAACGGGTTTTTTAACTAATCCCAATGAAGAGGAATACCTGAATTCTGAAAAGGGACAATCCGAAGTGGCAGAAGCAATTGCGACAGCCTTCAAAAAATATAAAGACGAAATCGAAAAATAAACCCTCTATGTTTCAAAGCAATGAATTAAAGGTTGGTTTTTTGGCGCTATTGGCCTTCCTTATCCTATATTTTGGGTTTAACTTTCTGAAAGGGAATGATGTCTTTTCGTCTTCAAAAATCTATTATGTCACCTACGAAAATGTGGATGGACTTACATCATCCAATCAAGTTCTTTTAAACGGGATCGAAGTTGGGAAAGTAAAAAAAGTCGAATTGTTACCGGAGGATGGCAATAAAATTAAGGTCACGCTTCGCATCAACAAGGACTTAATTCTTCCTGATAAATCCATTGTCGTATTGTCTGATGGCGCGCTATTAGGTGGAAAAGTCATGCGATTGGAATTAATGGGGAAGGGCTCTTTGCCTTCAGAAACGGTGCTCCAAGGCACGACGGAGAAAGGCTTATCGGCCTTGTTGAAAGAGCGCGCGCTTCCCGTCTTATCAAACGCGGATTCATTATTGGTCTCATTTCGTATGATCAGTCGGAAATTTGAAAATACGGGGACCCACTTAAACGAATTGATAAAAAATTCAAATTCAGCTGTCAAAACAATCAATGGTTCTGTATCGGAATTAGTGACCGACAATAAGTCGAATATCAAGCAAATAACGACGAACATGAAAGCTTTGACCCAGAGCTTGACTGAGACGGAGAAACAATTGAAACCACTGTTAACTAAATTCAATACGGTGGCTGATTCGCTTCAGGCCGTTCGAATTGGACAAACCTTGCAAGAAGCAGGGAAGGCCATAAATTCCCTACAAAAGATTGTAAGCAAGCTAGAGGAAGGCCATGGAACTGCTGGCAAATTATTGTCCAATGATTCCTTGTACAATGGCTTGAATAAATCCTTGTTGGATCTCGATAAATTACTCATTGATTTCAGGACTCAGCCAAAGCGTTACATCCATTTTTCTGTTTTCGGTAAAAAAGAATCGAATCCTAATACTCCTTAATTCTCATTTTCTATGGCCACCAAGCAATTACGGATTTCGGCAAGTGTCGAGATTACTGATATTTTAATGGCAGAGTTAAGCGAAATTGGGTTTGATGTTTTTGAGGAGATTGAAAACGGTATTCAAGCCTATTGCCCTTTAGCTGTCTATGATCAGCTTGCCGCTTATGAATTGATAGATCGTTACCGTTTTTTAGGATCTATTGAAGTAGCGGAGGCCGAAATTGAAAAGCAAAATTGGAATGCCGTTTGGGAGACGAATTATGAGCCTATTCGCATTTTAGATCGAGTGAATATCCGGGCAAGTTTCCACGAACCAGACCCTACTGTGGCGATGGATATTGTGATTAATCCGAAGATGTCATTTGGTACGGGTCACCATGAGACGACAACCCTGATGGTGATGGCCATGTTTGAATTATCGCTCGTCGATAAATCCCTTCTCGATGTTGGAACAGGAACAGGCATCTTAGCATTCATTGCCAATAAATTAGGGGCTACGCGCATTCATGGATTTGATATTGATCCTTGGTCGGTAGAGAATTCCATTGAGAATGCGGCGCTAAATGCATGCGAGAGGCTTACTTTTAAAGAGGGTACGATTCGCAACGAGCCGGAAACAACTTACGATGTGATCCTGGCAAATATTAACCGAAACATTTTATTGGATGAACTTTCGGAGTACGCCCTCCGACTAGTTTCTGGAGGTACCTTATTGCTGAGTGGATTCTACGTGGATGATATTCCACATTTAATTGAAGCAGCGATTCCGCTGGGATTTAAACTCGAAGCCGAGACAAATCTTCGGAATTGGGCTTGTATCCGTTTGAAGAAGGTATCCCTTTAATTTTCTGGTATTTAGGTAGTATTTCACAAAAAAACCTTATTTTTGAAGGTTTTACTCATAGAACTCGTACAATCGAGTATTTATTAGCTACATGAAGATCTCTCCAAACAAACCTTTTCAGGTTGTTTATTCATTGTTATCCCACGAATGCCTCGGGAATTTGTTTGAGGTATTTGTCGTTCAGTTGAATGACAAGGGACAATTGACGTGGGAGTATCAAACCCTGACGACCCGTAATTTTCATGAGTTTGCCCATAGTTTGGATGAGCGTGATGAGGCCGCGGTAAAGTTAGTGGAAGGGATGAAGCCCGCTGCTATTTATGAGAAGTTTAATACCTCCAAGCGTAAGACTATGGAGGAGTTTTATTTGAAAACGTTTGATAGCGAAAAAGGGGAGAAGGAGATTCAAGAGGCGGTTCATGCTGTTGTGGAGAAACGTCGTGCACAGATTTTCGAGTTAATTTGTCCGGATAAAACGTTGTTTATCATGGGAAATGACGGCAATCCCATGCGGCAGGCCGTTGAGATTCAAGAAGAGGCAGTCGAGGTATTGTTCCATTTTATGCGCAATGAGGAGAATACACATTATTTCCCTACGCTAAAGTACAAAGGCAATAAGCTTGAGTTTCAATACAAAGATGCGCTCATTCTTTGCGATGAACCCGCTTGGATGCTGTTAAATCAAAAGCTTTATCATTTTAAGCCCCAACTAGAAGGCAAGAAATTACGAGCTTTCTTGAATAAGAAGTTTGTCGTGATTCCTCGCAATATGGAGGAAGATTATTTCCGGAAATTTGTCAAAGCCATGGTAGCCCGTTATCCGGTGCATGCCAAAGGTTTTGAGATTACTAACACCGAAAAGAACTGTCAGTACCTCTTGTCTTATGGCCCCATAACGCCGAAATTAGACGAGGATGAGAAGGTAAGTTCTAAAAAAGCGCTTGAGGCAGCAGATCGCTGGCAATTTGTCCTTTCCTTTCAATATGGCAATAACCGTTTCCCTTGGGATGGCTTATCATCTGAGGCGAATGTACTCTTTGAAAAGAAGGGGGATAGCTATGCCTTTCAAAAAATCATGCGCTCGCTAACAAAAGAAAAGCGGGCATTCCAAGCCTTGAAGTCCATGGGCTTACCGATGGAAGCCGATGGCCGGGCAACGATTTCGCGCTCAGATGCCGTTCAATGGCTTACCGCACATAAACAAGAGTTAGACCAAGGAGCATTTTCTGTTCAATTTAAAGGCGATGGTTCTGCTCCTAGGTATTTCCTTGGGAAACCCGAAATTAAGATACGCATCGGAGAGAAATTGGATTGGTTTGATGTTCAGGCAATTATTTCGTTTGGAACTTTCCAGATTCCATTCTTAAAGATTCGCCAACTCATCTTGCAGAAAAAGAAAGAATTCCACCTACCCGATGGTTCTATCGCCATTATTCCGGATAATTGGTTCCACGATTACCAAGACCTTTTCTACTTTTCTGAGACGCGTCCCGGTGAAGATGGAGTATTCTTGCGCCGTCAACATTTTCAGTTGATTCAGGAATGGGAAACGCAAGAATTAGTTAAGACCAATTTGCGTACCAAAACGTTAAATGATCTCAAACTTGAAACGAAAGAGTTCCCCGTTCCGAAGAACTTCAAAGGAACCCTGCGTCCTTATCAGTTGGAAGGTTACCGGTGGATGCGCACTCGTCAAGCAGCAGGTCTTGGAGCTTGTTTAGCCGACGATATGGGTTTGGGTAAGACGGTTCAGACCCTCTGCCTATTACAAAGCTTGAAAGAACAAGGAGAGACCTCTCCGTCATTATTGGTTATGCCTACTTCCCTCCTATACAATTGGGAAATGGAAGCAAAGAAATTTACACCGCAATTACGTGTATTGGTTTATAGCGGTCCGCAAAGAGAGAAGCTTCAAGCCCAAATTGGGAAAGTTGATTTGATTCTTTGCTCTTTCGGAATGGTTCGTTCGGATATCGATTGGTTTGAGAAACAAGCCTTTAGCTATGTTATCTTGGATGAGTCCCAAGCGATTAAAAATCCTTTGGCAAATATTACGAAGGCTGTCCAAAAATTAAATGCGAAATACCGCTTGGTGATGACAGGTACCCCGTTGGAAAACTCAACCATGGACTTGTGGTCGCAGATGAATTTCGTCAATACCGGTTTATTAGGTACTCAGCGATATTTTAAGGATTATTTTCAAATCCCCATTGAGAAAAAGGCCGATAGCGATCAGAAAAAACGTCTTTATTTCTTGATTAAACCTTATTTGCTACGTCGCGAGAAACGGCAAGTAGCGGCGGATTTGCCGGAGAAAATGGAGTCCATTACCTATTGCGCGATGTCCGAAGAACAAGAACGCCTGTACGATAAGACGAAATCCTTCTATCGCGATGTGTTATTGAAACAAATCAAAGACGAGGGTCTTCAAAAATCCCGATTCTCTGTGCTGCAAGGTTTGACCAAATTACGCCAGTTGGCCAATCATCCCGCGCTCTGTGAAGAAGGCTTCGAGGGGGAATCCGGGAAGATGGAAGCGGTGTTAGAGAAATTAGATACTGTATTGGAGCAGCATCAGAAGCTATTGATATTTAGTAAATTCGTTCAGCATTTAGGTCTTATCCGTAAGG
>JACCDM010141846.1_pt1 | contig 17605 bp, 18 predicted proteins | sample 7445851 | NCBI WGS metagenome assembly JACCDM01 (sample SAMN15323438, study PRJNA562643) | freshwater metagenome | isolation source: river surface water | place: USA:Blue River Watershed | collected 2017-08-16
AACGGTATATTTATTTCAAAGAGAGGCTGCGAAACAGACCTTATGGAGATGCATAAAAGATTATTTCAAGGGGATAAAGTCGGCAGGCGAGCAGGTAGAAAAATGTCTCTGCGGTACGCTACATTATGACGAAGATGAATCCACTCGCTCTAAGATAAGAAACCCACTTGAACTCAACAAAAGCAATCCATCGGCAGTAAATAAAATAATAGGCAGTTTTGAGACACACATAGGCTTGAAAGGCAGTAAGACATTCGACTATGAACCTCATGCCTCCCCTGGTGATAGCACGCCCCGGGTTCACGTAAAACTAGATACAGAATATGATCTTGAAACGAAGCTAGGAGTGACTAAGTTTATCGATTCGATGCAGCCTGATTCAAAAACGATTACCTCTTCAGAGAGAGAAAAAATAAAAAAAATCGCACATTACACCTATGACTTAATGTCCGACCGCGCCAGGCCAAAATCCAAGAGAGAAATCACGCAAATGCTGAAGGCACTGGACAACATTTACAAGAAAATTCCCAAAAATGATACCGAATCCCGAGCATGTATCCTGATAATTCAAAATTCTCTTTCTAGCAATTCAAATAAATTACGATCGCCTGATTATTGATAATTTTTCCTGATCAGCTCAGAAATACATCCTCAACACCGACTCCGCCACACACGCCGGCTTATCCTGCCCCTCGCATTCCAGCGTCATCTGCCAGACGCTTTGCATGCAGCCATCCAGCTGCTCGACCTCCAGTAATTTGAAGCGCCCGCGCAACCGGCTGCCAACGCGCACCGGTGACGGGAAGCGTACCTTGTTCAGGCCATAGTTGATGCTCATCTTCCCCTGCGGGAGAACGACCACTGATTCAAACAGCTTGGGGATCAGCGACAGCGTCAGAAATCCATGTGCGATAGTGGTGCCGAACGGTGACTCTCGTTTCGCGCGCTCGACATCGACATGAATCCATTGCGGATCGTCAGTGGCCTCGGCGAACTGATTCACGCGGGACTGCTCCATGGTCATCCACTCCGAGATCGCGACTTCCTTGCCGACTTCGGCTTGCAGATCGGCGACGCTTTTAAACATTCTTACGGTCATTTTTATTCTCTATTAAAAATCAGGCGGCTTGCGCAAAACCCGGTTGCGCGATGAAGCGCGCCAAATGATGATCAGTATCGCCCAGCGTCAGCTCGATCGCTGACAGGCGCTTAAAGTAGTGGGCGGCAGGCATCTCATTGGTGACACCCATACCGCCATGCAGCTGCACCGCCTGCTGGCCGACGAATTTCATGGCCTCGCCAACGCGCGCCTTGGCCGCAGACACAATACGACGACGCTCGGCCACGTCAGCGGAAGACACTTTCACTGCGGCGAGCATGGTCATTGAGCGCGCCTGTTCCAGCTGCATGAACATGTCGGCCATGCGATGCTGCAGTACCTGGAATTTACCGATAGGTACACCGAACTGCTGGCGGGTGCGAATGTACTCCAGAGTCGCTGTCTGCAATGCCTCCATCGCACCCAGCGCCTCGGCGCACAACAGCACCGCGCCGTGATCGGCGGCTGCATCCAGCAAATCCCATCCCTTGCCCTCAGCGCCCAGCAGAGCACTGGCTGACACATGCACACCGGAGAAGCGAACCGTGGCGATGCGCAATCCGTCATTGCTGCGTGAATCGCGAATGCTGATGCCCGAAGTCTGCGCAGGAATGACGAACAGTGAGATGCCCTGCTCGTCACGCTGCGCACCACTGCTTCGCGCAGAAACGATCAGCTGCCCTGCCTGTGCGCCGTGAATCACACCGGTTTTCTCGCCATTGATCACATAAGCATCGCCATCGCGGCGCGCACCTACAGCGATATCTTGCAACTCGTGCCGCGACTGGCGCTCATTCAGCGCGCAGGCAAGCTTTAGTTCACCGCTGGCCACTTGCGACAGCAGCTCACCATGACTGCCCGCCAGTTTCAGGAATTGCACGCCCAGCGCAGTGGCAAACACCGGCTCGACGACCAATGCACGCCCCAGGGCCTGCATCACGACCATCTGATCCACCGGCGTACCATCAAAGCCCTCATGATCGGAAGGCACCGGCAAGGCCGGCACGCCCAGCTCGGACAGCGCCTGCCATGCGGGCCCGGAAGTACCGGTATCGGAATGAATAATCTGCTTGCGTTTCTCGAAGCTGTAATCCTTCTCGGTCCAGCGTGCGATCGCATCGGACAATTGCTGCTGCTCGGGGGAGAGATCGAAGTCCATGGTGTCTCCTCACAGTCCCAGAATCATCTGGGTGATGATGTTGCGCTGGATCTCGTTTGAGCCGCCGTAGATCGAGGTCTTGCGGTAGTTGAAGTAGTACGGCATCAGCGGCGCGCTGTCATCGTCTTCGGCGATGCTGTGCTCGCGCTCGCCTTCCAGATAGGCCGGATCGAACGGCAAGCCGAGCGGACCGGCAGCCTCGACCATCAATTCGGTCAGCCGCTGCTGTATCTCGGTACCTTTCACCTTGAGCATGGACGCCTCGGGCCCAGGCGCGCGCTGCTTCGCTTCCAGATAGATCACGCGCAAGACCGTCACTTCCAGCGCCATCAAGTCCATCTCCAGCGCAGCCACCTTGTGCGCATAGACCGGATCTTCGATCAGCGGGCGACCACCCTTTTGCATCCGCGACGCCAGCCGCTTGATGAACATCAGCTCGCGCTTGGAACGGCCGACGGCAGCGATGTTGGTGCGCTCATGCCCGAGCAGGTATTTGGCGTAGGTCCAGCCACGGTTCTCTTCACCGACCAGGTTCTGCACCGGCACGCGCACGTTATCGAAGAAGACTTCATTGACCTCGTGGTCTTCATCCAGCGTGATGATGGGGCGTACGGTAATGCCGGGCGTCTTCATGTCGATCAGCAGGAAAGAAATGCCCTCCTGCTTGCGCGCGCCGGTATCAGTGCGCACCAGGCAGAACATCATATCGGCGTGCTGCGCGAGCGTGGTCCAGGTTTTCTGGCCATTGACGATGTAATGATCTCCATTGCGCTCAGCACGAGTTTTCAGCGACGCCAGGTCAGAGCCCGAGCCGGGTTCGGAGTAACCCTGACACCACCAGTCCTCGCAAGAGAGGATGCGCGGCAGGTAGTAGCGCTTCTGCGCTTCGTTGCCAAAGGCGATAATGACCGGGCCGACCATGTTCGCGCCAAACGCAAGAATCGGCGGCGTGCCGGCCCGTGCACATTCTTCTTCCCAGAGGTGCTGCTGCACCTTGCTCCAGCCGGTGCCGCCATGCTCCACTGGCCAGTTCGGTGCAACCCAGCCCTGTTGGTGCACGATACGATGCCAGCGCACGAAATCATCGCGCTTCAAGCGTCGGTGATTCAGTACCTTGTGCTGAAGGTCTTTGGGCAGGTTCGCATCTATCCATGCGCGTACCCTATCGCGGAACGCCAGATCCTCTGGCGCATAGTTCAGGTCCATGCAGTCTCCGTACGGTCTTTTTAATAGCACGACCGTTCAGATTCTACATGAAGAGTTCGCGATGTCGGGAAAGCTTTCTTAAAAAATACCCCGCAAAAGACGGGAGGCTGCAGCCTCCACGCCTTGAAGGGAAAACGATCACGCCGGGTCAGTCCTGATAGGACCGGAAAACATCCGGATGCTGCACTTGTCCGGGCTGGTTGGAAGAAGTCATGGGTAGATTGCTGCAGGCCGCGAGCATCACAATCGCCAGAAGAGTCAGGCAGGTTTTCATCGGTTTCCTTTTAGTCAGTGGCTGATAAACACTCCGCAGGCGCGTTGCTAGTCAGTATGACTGACAGCCTGCAGACCTGCGATCAGAACATGGGAGCCGGTAATAGTTTCAATCTTTCGTGCATAAAGCAATACAAACTCGTGCGAACATCGCCAGCAATGGCTGCATAACGAATGATTGGGCGACTATCAACTCTCTGTGTGAAGCTCAGACTAGCAGATCGCGTTGTAGGTATCGCCTGAATGATCGAATACAGAACAACCTGCATCTCGGTTTTGATACGGATCAGGGTTTGCCGCAAACGCCTTTCCAGATTACCCCGGGATGGCTGTCGTCAGCAGCCGCTGTCCAAGCTTGCGCCTCGGTCTTGCTGTAGATGGCGCCGCCCATCGCCATATTGTCCGGAAAGACTTCCAGACTGACCTGGCGGATTTTCTTCGAAGCGCAATCGACTTCGTACCAAGCTTTCGCACTCAGGTATTCGTGACCATCGAGATTCTGTACTCGATGGAAATCCTGCGTGCTCATCACGCGCTGGATGTTGTCCTTTTTTTCGATACTGTCGCGATCGAGGTAGAGAATGCCATCGCGGGTCTCGCGCAAGATGGAGAGTCCGGCCTGGCCCGCATGGGCGAGGGATGCAGCCACCAGCATAAAAGAAAACATCATTGGCAAGCGCATCGCAGATCTCCGGTGTTAATCAGTTTGCTCTTTCAGCCTGTGTATGACGCTGTCGGCACGCCAGTCTGCCATTTCTACCTCGCCAGGCGAGAGTTTTTTTTTGGCGACTTCCATCGATTGCTTGGCGATGGCGTAACCGCACAAATAACTGATCCGGTACCACTCGTAGGCTTTTAACAGACTCTCTTCCACCCCTTGCCCATGAGAGATCATGAACGCCAGATTGAACTGCGCTTTCGCATGTCCCTGCTTTGCCGCGCGCTCGAACCATGCGACGGCGTCTTCGAAACGCTGCGGCGTGCCCAATCCCTGCGCATACATCTGTCCCAGCTCGAATTGAGACTCCACATGTCCTTGCTTGGCAGCCATACTGAAGTACTGCAACGCGCAGACCAGATTCGGCGAATGGCTGTGCTTGTAGACAAGCTTTTTGCGCGGGCCCTGGTTTTCTGAATCACCCGACGCCTCGGCAGGGGCGCGGGCGCCGACCTCGGCCTCACGAAACAGCTGACCCAGCCTCAACTGTGACTTCAGATGGCCGTGACGGGCGGCGATATCGTACAGCTCGGTCGCCTTGATACGCGCGCTGCGATCGTGCAGCTGCTGTTCAAGAAATTTCGCCCACTCGTAATTGGCCTCGACATGGTCTTGCGATGCGGACAGCCGGAATAGTCGCTGCGCTTCGTCCGGATCGCTGGCTACGCCCTGGCCGTACGCATAGGCGATGGCCAGCAGCAGCTGCGCGTGCGGATCATCCTGCGCCGCTGCGGGGCGCAGCCAGTTCAAGGCCAGCTCGGGATCAGGCTCGGCGCCCACCCCTTCGAATACACAGCGCCCGAGAAAAGACATGGCCTCACCGTCTGCTTCGCGCCGTACTCTGGAAAAACTCTGGCGCACATGATCGCCCTCGACCACCAAGGCCTGTGCCTGCCTGACCTCGGCCGGTTTCAGCTCGGAAGATAATCGCTGAATCTGCGCCGTTGCGCGCGGCTCATCACGGCCGGCGGCAAGCCGGAACCACATCAGCGCGCGTACCGAATTTTTCTCGCCTCCCTCACCCTTGTCATTCATCAGCCCGAGCATGTAGCGCGAGGCGGAATGTCCGTACAGGGCCACGAAACCAAACAGACGACGTGCGCTGCGCAGATCCTGCGGCACCTCATCTCCGTTACGCCAGCGTAGCGCTCTCTGGTACAAGACCTCAGGCTCGATCTTCAGCAAATTGTCCAGGGTGAAATCAGCAGGCTTCATCAATCGGCAGCAGAAAAATCATATGCAAACTAGTCTGCCACATTATCGCGCCGACTGCCGCTGCGCGCTTATCTACTGCGGACGAGTTCAGGCAACAGGAAGCGGTGCGCGTCCAAGGATCATGTCTGCAGCTTTTTCAGCGATCATCATGGTGGGTGCGCCAGTATTCCCCGAAGGCATAGTCGGCATCACCGAGGCATCGACTACACGCAAGCCATCCAGACCTTTGACGCGCAGCTCGGCATCGACCACCTTGCCCATGCTGCAGCTGCCAATAAAGTGCCAGCTCGTCGTGCCGCGCTGCCGCGCGCAATCAAGCAGCTCGTCGTCGGTCGTTGCACCGGGTGGCGGGAATTCATCGCGCTCGATGTACTTCTGGAAGGGCGCACTGTGCAGAATGCGTCTTGCCAGCCGTAGTGCATCGATCGCCACCCGACGATCTTGTTCGCTTTGCAAATAGTTGGGTTGCACGGCCGGCAGCTCAAAAGGATCCAGCGAGCGCAGGCGCACATTGCCCACGCTCGTGGGGCGCAACTGGTAGTAGCCGAGCGTCATGCCCGGAAAATCATCCAGTTTGCCCGCCACGCCGGATGCGTAACTTCCGGGAGAAAAATGAAACTGCAGGTCGTCGAGCGCCAGCTCGGGGCGCGACTTCGTGAATGCGTAGGCCACCGAGGGGCTGATTGCCAGCACGCTGGGCTTTCCGAGCGCCCATTTGATGATCTCACCAAGCAAGCGCACACCGCGTGCGGTGTGATTAATGGTGGTGACACCTTTCACGCGCAGGATGGTACGCACCATGTAATGGTCCTGGAAGTTCTCGCCCACCTCGTCCATTGCATGTACCACGCGCACGCCGATCTGCTGCAAAAACTCCGCCGGACCCACGCCTGAGTGCTGCAAGATCCTGGGCGTATTACCCGCACCCGCCGAAAGAATCAGTTCGCGCCGCACCATCAGACGCTGTATCGGTCCGCCGCGCTCGCGTTGAAATTCCACACCAACGGCGCGCTTACCTTCAAACAGGATCTTCGTCACATGCGCATGCGTCTTCACCTCCAGCCGGCCGGTGGCCTTCGCCGGTGTGAGAAACGCAGTGGCCGCGCTGATGCGACGCCCTTGATGAATCCATCGCTGGTAGTAACCGGCACCCGTCAATTGACCTCGGTTGTAATCCGCATGCTTGGGAATCCCCAGTTCATCGCCCGCTGCCTCGATGAAAGCGTCGCACAAGGGGTGGCGCCAGTCGCAATCGGTAATAGGCAGCAGACCGTCGCTACCGCGTACTGCTGGGTCGTGCTCGCCGATACGTCGCTCAGTCCGTCGGAAGTAAGGTAGCACCTCGCGATAGCTCCATCCGGCATTGCCCAGTGCCGCCCACTGGTCGTAATCCTCTGCCTGACCGCGCGTGTAGTTGAAGCCGTTGATCGCGCTTGATCCGCCCAGCGTGCGACCCATGCGGGTGACAACACGTCGGCCGGCAGAGCCCTCTGCCGGTTCGGTAGAAAAATCCCAGGTGTAGCGCGGGTCATGGCCGACCTTGATGAAGCCGGCAGGAATATGAAGGTACGGATTGATATCCGAAGGACCCGCTTCCAGCACGCACACAGTGTAGCGGCCGTCTTCGCACAGACGGTGCGCCAGTAGACAGCCGGCGGCGCCAGCGCCGACGATCACGTAATCAAATGCTTGCATCGTCTCTGTTCCTTTTTTTATTGTTATGTTGTCTTCGAGCGATGGCCGCCTTCAGGCGGCGGTGTCAGGCGGCAGCGGTGGGAGACCGCGGATCATGTCGGAAGCTTTTTCCGCGATCATCATCGTCGCCGCGCAAATGTTCGCCGAGGGTACGGTCGGCATGACTGACGAGTCTGCGACGCGAAGGCCTTGCAAGCCCTGCACCCGAAGCTGCGCATCCACAACCGCCATTTTATCGTCTGCCGTGCCCATGCGTGCTGTGCCATTCAAATGGTATGACGACACCCCGTATTGGCGGATAAAGCCGAGCAGCTCTTCGTCGCTGGTCTTGCCGGCACCCGGCATGGATTCAGACGCCACATAAGGCGCCAGCTCCGGTGTCTGCAGCAGTTGTCGGGCGAGTCGAACGCCATTGATCAGTGTCATGCGATCGCGCTCATCCGCCAGATAATTCGGCTGCACCAGCGGCGGTGCAAAAGGATCGGCGCCTCGGATAAGCACCTGGCCCCGGCTGTCTGGGCGATGCTGCCAGACACCGCAGGTCATGCCCGGATAATTGTCGAGCATGCCGACATAGCCCTCGCGGTAGCTCGCAGGTGAAAACACGCCCTGCAAGTCGGGGCGCACAAGGTCTGCACGTGACTTCCAGAAAAAATGCACTAACGAAGGACTGAGCGCCAGTATGCTGGGCTTGCCCAGCAACCAGCGCACCACCTGCGCCACCAGACCGAGGCCACGCGCCATTTCATTCATCGTGCGAACATTTTTCGCGCGTGCCACCAGACGTATCGAAAAATGATCGGACAGATTCTGTCCGACACCCGGCAAGTGATGCGCGACACGTATCCCCTGCGACTGAAGATGTTCGGCATCACCGATACCCGAGAGCTGCAAGAGACGCGGGGTATTGATCGCGCCGGCACAAACGATCACTTCGCGGCGCGCCCGGACTTCATGCATGTCGCGGTCGCGCGCATAACGGACACCTTGAGCTCGTCTGCCTTCCAGCACCAGCCGGGTCACTTGTGCGTGGGTCCGAATATCCAGATTCGGTCTACCCTTCACCGGCCAGAGAAACGTTCGTGACGTGCTCATGCGCCAGCCCTGATCAATGGTGCGCTGGAAGTAACCAACGCCCTCTTGCTTCGCGCCGTTGTAATCCGGATTGCGCGGCATGCCGAGCCCTTGCGCACCGGCGATGAAAGCCTCGTTGATAGGATGATGCCAGTCGATGTCCGAGACCGGCAGCATACCCTCCCGACCACGATACCTCTCATCGCCCGTCATCCTGCGCTCAGTGCGACGGAAATACGGCAAGACCTCCGCATAGCTCCAGCCGCGATTGCCCAATGTCGCCCAGTGGTCGTAATCTTCTCGCTGGCCCCGGTTGTACACCAGCCCATTGATCGAACTGGAACCGCCGAGCACCCGCCCCTGAGGCAGCGGGACGCGGCGTCCTGATGTTTGCTCATGCGGCTCGGAACTGAACTGCCAGGTGTAGGCCGGGTTAAATAGCACCTTGATGAAACCGGCAGGAATATGCAACCACGGATGCCAGTCGCTGCCACCTGCCTCGAGCAGGCAGACCGTCGCCTGCCGGTCTTCGCTCAAACGATGCGCAAGGATGGCGCCGGCGGCGCCGGCTCCCACGATCACGTAATCAAAAGTCTCTGGGGTTCTGGTGAGGGTCGTCATGAAGCTTAACTCGTGCGCAATGCAGCGCACACCACGGAGCACGACAATGCGCGCCCCGCGAATTGTCTTGGCGTTTAAAAAATGCGCTGGCCAGGGCAATGCCAGTCAGTTAAGCCCAAAAGTCCCTGCATTCAACAAAAGACGCTGGGTCCCGGCCTGCGCCGGGACGACGATATAAAGGCCGCTAGCATCTAAAACGTCATCCCGGCGCAGGCCGGGATCCAGTGACTTTGAGATTTTCGATGATCAGGGACAATCTGGACGCTTCACTGACTGGCATTACTGGCTGGGGTGTCAGTCAAGAAAATCAGGCTGCTCTTTCAGTATCCTCGCATACAGCGGTTGAAACTGGAACCAGCCTGCGTAAGGCGAACCCACGATGTCATAGGTTTGCTGCGCCGATGCGGCGGAGATCATTTTGAGTGGCTTGCCGTGCGACGCTGCCTCGGCCATCAGTTGCACCTGACAGCAGCGTTCCAGACAGATGTACCACCATGCAGCCGCATCCACGGTCTCCCCCACGGTGAGAATGCCGTGGTTCTGCAAAATCGCCGCCTTGTTCTGTCCCAGCGCCTTTGAGATACGAACGCCCTCGTCTACCTCAATGGCGACGCCGCCAAAATCATCATAGACTGCGTGATCGTTATAAAACGCGCAAACGTCTTGTGTGATGTAATCGAGCGGACGACCCAGCGCTGACCACGTACGGCCATAAGGCGAATGAGTATGCGCGGCGGCGTTCGCGTCAGGACGCATCGTATGGATTGCCGAGTGAATCGCAAAAGCCGCGCAGTTCACCGGATGGTCGCCCTCCACCACATTGCCATGATGATCGACCCGGATCAGGTTGGAGACTTTCACCTGACTGAAATGCACGCCGTAGGGATTGACCCAGAAAGTGTCAGTGAACTCGGGGTCGCGCGCGGTGATATGCCCAGCGACACCTTCATCAAATCCAAAGCGGGAGAACAGCCGAAACGCGCCAGCGAGCTTCTGCTTGCGATGCAGCCGTTCCTCTGCCAGCGTGCCGAACTTGGGGATGGCAGGAAGGCTGCGCGCGTTGCCATTACCCAGATGCTGCTGGTTCAGTTGAATAACCGACAGCTCGGCGTGATCGTTCATGATGTCTCCTATGGGTTTTTCTAGGTGGTTCTGTATGGGTGTTTTTTCGTCGCTGACAGCGGTCGTTTTTATTCGTCGCTTTTGCGGTGATGTTTGTAAATTGCTATTACTGCCCGACCAAGCAGGCGATTTTGCCTTCAAGCCTGTAAGTATGGTCTATGCTAACGGATCTGGGCGCAAGCCCCAAGTCGGGGTGTTGCGCCAGTTGGCGAGCATCCGCTGGGCGCACTCAACTCTGCCCGGGCAAGTCGATACCGAGCACAGATATGAGACCACTGACCCGCTTCCTCACGCTGCTGACTCTGCTGCTGACTCTGATGCTGTCCCCACCGTCGTTATTGCCTGCACAGGCTGCGGGCAAGTTCTACACGCAGCAGGAATTCGACACCCTGAATGCTGAGGGCAAGACCATCGTTGTTCATGTGCATGCCGACTGGTGCGGTATCTGCAAGGCCCAGGATGTGGAAGTCAATGCGGCAATGCGTTCTCCCGCGTTCCAAGAGGTCGTATTCTTCGAAGTGAATTTTGACTCTCAACGCAAGGCCGTGAAATTTTTCCATTCCAAAGCACAAAGCGTGCTGATCATCTTCAAGCAAGGCAAGGAAATTGACCGTGCCATCGGGATCCGCGATCCCGGCGAATTACAGACTTTCCTGCGGCAAGCGCTGCCCTGATCGTAAAGGATATGTCATGCGAAAAGCCTACCTGATCGCCGAACTGACGGTCCACGATATGGAGGCCTACGAGCGCTACCGCCAGCAAGTGGTCGCCACGCTTCAAGCTGCGGATGCACGTTTTCTGGTCAGGGGAGGAAAGCGCATGCAAATGGAGGGCGCCGACGAAGCGCATCACGATAACTTGCGCACCGTGATCGTCGAGTTTCCATCGATGGAAGCGGCTCTGGCCTGGTATGAATCGCCAGCGTACATAACGCTGATTGAACTTCGCCAGTCAGCTGCCGACGGCCGTGTGTTCTTCGTCGAGGGCACCTGAGGTCTGCACGAACGGAATCATCACGCGGCTGTGTACCTCGAAACCCAGATTCTCCGCCTCGAGCGGGTCAAATGACAGCGTGCGATCCATCACGGCAATCGCCTCCCCCTGAGAGACAAAGCGTCGCCAGAGCAAGAGCTCGACCGGCTGTGATTTCGCTGAACCGCCATAACCTTTGCAGGTGGCGGTGAACAGGCCTTTCTCGATCTTGCCACGGCACTCAAATCCTGCCTCGCGCCACGACACCCAGCAGCCTGCCGAGGCAGGAGCCCTCTCGTTCCAGAATATAAGCTGAACCGGTTTGGGGGGTGGTGGTTCCGGCACTTCTTCAGCGACTGACGCTTCTCCGTCAGTCATCGTAACCTGCGCGAGATCCGGATCAGCATCAGGTCCCGCTTCAAGTACCGCATCTGCATCTGCATTTGAATCTGCGTCGGCATCGCCCAACAGTGCCGGCGTTTGCGCTAAGTCGGGGGCCGGTGGCGCCGCAGCCTCTGCATTTGCCGGCAACTCAGGCATCGCTGCAGATGCGAGCACCGCCGATTCATCCTGCATCACAGGCTCGGCGGCGGACTGCGCGGTGTTGGCGTCTTTGGTCGTCATGGAGATGATTCAGGCGTCGCCCTGCGGGCGGCAGACGCGACAGACTCTAGCAGAAGGTAGACGGTAATCCGTCGAGGCCCAGTGTAAATCGGTGTCAACGACACCGCAGGGCTTGGGTCAGAGCCGATCAGGCCACACCCAGATAAATCTTGCGGATGCGGTCATCCGAGGACAAGGCCTTCGCCGTGCCCTCTTGGGCGACGCTGCCGTGTTCCAGTACATAAGCGCGGTCGGCAATATGCAGTGCGGACTGGGCATCTTGTTCGGCCACGAGAATCGCCACCCCGGCATCGCAAATCTTGCGGATCGCCGCGAAGATTTCCATCTTCAGCCGGTGCGCAATGCCCACCGAGGGCTCATCCAGCAAGAGCAGCTGCGGCGCGCCCATCAGCGCGCGGCCGATCGCGACCATTTGCTGCTGCCCTCCCGAGAGCGTGCTGACGATCTGATCGCGCCGCTCGGCCAGTATCGGGAATAGTGCATAGACGCGCTCCAGATCGCGCGCGACCGCATCGCGATCATGACGCAAATACGCACCGAGCTGCAGGTTCTTGATCACCGACAGTTCGGGAAACAGGCGCCGACCCTCCGGGCAATGACAGATACCCTGACCCACTACCTGCTCGGTCGAGTACTGATGCAAGGACTGTCCGTTGAAATTCAGCGTGCCCCGTGATGGCAAGGCTCGCGAGATGACTTTCAGCAGCGTGGATTTGCCGGCGCCATTCGGTCCGAGGATAGCGACTAGCTCACCCTTGCCGATCTGAAGACTCAGATTCTCCAGCGCGATCGCCTGACCATAGGCAGCGGTCAGCTTGTCGAGTTCGAGCATCATGACACCACCGCCACGGGGTCTTGTTTGCCAATGTAGGCTTCGATCACGCGCGGATTGCTGACGATCTCTGCCGGCAATCCTTCGGCGATCACTTCGCCGAAATCCAGCGCGATCACACGCGAGACCAGCTGCATGAACTCGCGCAACTTGTGCTCGATCAGCAGTATCGTGAGGTTCTTCTCCGCATGAAGCTGGCGTATCAGCGCAGAGATGGCCTCGATCTCGGATGATCCCAGTCCGGCAAAGGGTTCATCGAGCATCAATAGTTCAGGCTCTGCGGCCAGCGCGCGAGCGATTTCCAGTCGTCGCAAATCACCATAAGAGAGCAGCTCGGCAGGGGTATCTGCTTTGGCGGCGAGACCAACCTGCGACAATAGCTGCATGGCTCGCTCACCCAGATCGGGGTGATGCACACGCGGTCCGAGGCTCCCGACCAGCACATTTTCCAGTACGGACAATCCAACGAAGGGCCGACACAGCTGAAAGGTACGCGCCACGCCCAGCGTCACGATCTTGTGCGGCTTTACGCCGCGCAGCGACTGGCCATTGAACACCACCTTGCCGGCATCGGGCGCAATGAAGTTGGTCAGCAAATTGAACATGGTCGTCTTGCCGGCGCCATTGGGGCCGAGAATGCCGACGATCTCTCCGCGCGCAATCGTAATGTTGACGTTCTTTACCGCGTGTAGACCGCCAAAACGCTTGTCCAGGCCTTCGACCTCGAGCAGTATCTCGCTCATGGCTTGCCTCCTACCGCGACACGCAGTCTTCGCCACAGCGGTGCGATCACGCCATCGGGCAAGAAGAAAATGATGAGTATCAGCAGCACGCTGTAGACCATCAGCCGCCACTCGCCGACGTTGCGCAAGCCTTCAGTCAGCAGTGTCAGCAGCAGCGCACCCCCCACCGGTCCGAAGATCGTGCCCATGCCACCCACATAGACCATGGTGATGATCGTGACCGAGGTCACGACGGCAAACAGCTGCGGGCTGACCTGTAACTGATAGTGCGCATACAGCGCACCGCCCAGTCCTGCAAACGCCGCGCTGATCACCAGCGAGACGATTTTATAGGTAGTGATCGGAATGCCCGCAGCGAGACAGGTCGCCTCGTCGCCGCGTATCGCGCGCAGTATCAGCCCCCAGCGCGAGCGCGCCAGCCATCCGAGCAGGAAGGTGATCACACCCAGCAGCGCCAGCACAAACCAGTAGTAATGCAAATGGTTTCGGATGAGTGGCGCGATATCCTGTATGCCCTCCTCGCCGCCGGTGTGTTCCCAAAAAATCAGCATCAGCCGCTGCATGATCACCGCAGCCGAAAGCATCGCCAGCGCAAAGTAAGGCCCCTTCAGCCGCAGCGTCGGGAAACCCAGCAACACGGCAAAACCCATCGCCAGCAGCATGGACACCGGCAAGCTCCACCAGGGGCCGAGTTCCATCTGCACATTCAGAAAACCAGCGGCATAGGCACCCACACCAATGAACAGGGAATGCCCGAAATTCTCCCGACCGGTCAGGCCGGACATGAAATCCCAGCTGACTGCCCAGATGCCATAGATCGCCGCCACGGTCAGCACACCAATCAGATACGTGCCCGGAAATACCAATGGCGCGGCCGCCAGCAATAACAATGCAGTGGCACCTGCGGCACCGCTGAGCTTGTCAAGTTGCTTGAATCCGCTCATCACTGTGCCCTCAGAATGCGGCGCGCTTGCCAAAGAAACCCGCCGGGCGGAACACCAGCATCAGCAGCGTCGCCAGCACCGACACAATCTCAGTCCAGCTGGTGGAGACGAGATACGCAACCAGTGTCTCTGCATAGCCCAGCATCAGCGCCGCCAGAATACTGCCTGGGATGGAACCCAAACCGCCGACAATCACGATCGCAAAAGCCTTCACGATCGGCAGCAAGTGCATCGACGGCTGAACAGACAAGAAGGGCCCGGCCAGCACCCCGGCCAACGCCGCCAGCGAGGCCGAAATCGCCATCACCAAAGAGAAGATGCGGTCGCTCGGTATGCCCATGTACTTAGCCGCTTCGGCATCCTGCGAGATCGCGAGAATTGCGCTACCCAGGCGCGTACGCTGGATGAACAGATAGAGCGCGCCGATGGATACCACGGCCACCAGCAGCGTCAGCAAACGCTGACCCGCCACATCCACCCCGCCGATGCTCAGCTTGGTGTCGATGAATGCAGGCACGTTGCGATACTCGGAACCAAAGATCAGGAACAAGGCCTGCTCGACCACCAGCGACACCGCCAGTGTGATCATCAGCACGCCGAGCTGCGAATAACGCAGCGGCCGGATCAGCACCTTCTCGACGATGACGCCAAACAGCGCGACAAAGGCGATGGCCAGCACCGCAGCCTGCCACAGCGGCAAACCGAGAATGCCGGTGCCCACATAGGTGCCGTAAGCGCCCAGCGCATAGAAAGAGCCATGCGCGAGATTGAGCACGCGAGCCACACCGAAGATGAGCGTAAAACCCACCGCCAGCATCGCGTAGATGGCGCTGGTGACAGCGCCATAAATCAGGATCTCCATGATGGAGCCTTATTTTTTCATCCAGGGCGGGAGAATGAAATTCCCGGTGCGCAGCTCTTTCGGATAAATGACGACACGCTCACCCTTGTCCTGCCACTGCGCAAAGACCAGATTGGTCTTGCCCTTGCCGGTTTGCACGTCATGGTTCTCATCAAAAGTGATCTCGCCAGCGATACCCTCATGCTTCGTCTTTTCCAGTTCCTTGATGATTTTGTCAGTATCAAAACTGCCGGCGCGCCTGACTGCATCTGCATACAGCAGCACCGCATCATAGGCAAAATACGCGGTATAGACCGGATAATTTGGCGAGCGCTTCTTGAACTCATCAAAGAAAGGTACCGTCTTTTTCGTCAGCGGCGCACGTACCGCAAAATTTCCCGCCACCTGAGAAATCGATTTGCCGCCGATACGGCTGAAGAAATCGCCATCCATGCTCTTTACATCGATACCGCCGTAAGGTACCGGCACCTGCGCGTCATGCCACTGCTTGGCAAAGATGTCGGACGAGCCATGCGACACCATCACGATCATGTACTGTGCGCCACTGGTTTTTACTTTAGCCAATAGCGGAGAAAAATCCGATGTCTGTGTATCGAATAACTCGGTCAGCTTGATCTCGGCGCCGATCTCTTTCGCGCCCTTGGACAGTACCGGCACGAGATCCTGCACCCACTTGGCATTCTCGCCGACGATCGCAATCTTTTTGTAGCCCAGCTCGCCGATCACGAAGTTCGAGATGTAATCGACGAGTCCGCGCGCCTGATGCGCGGCATTGATGGGACCGACGCGGAAGATGTATTTGTAATTGTCGTAGTCGGTCTTGACCTTGTTGGTGATACTGGGCGATGCCGCACCGACTCCGAGGTAAATCATTTTCGCTGCGGAGATATGCGGTAGCTGCGCCAGCGTTACGCCGCTGGTATAACCACCGATCAGTACATCAACTTTTTCATCGGCGACCAGCTTGCGGATGGCGCTGATGCCGGTTTCGGGATTCTCCGTTTCGTCCGCAGAGACGAACTCGACTTTGCGGCCGAGGATGCCGCCCTTCTTGTTCACTTCCTCAACGGCCATCTTCACCGCTGTGAGCGTGTCTCGACCGACTTGCAGCTGGACCGAGGTGGGAACGCCGATTCTGAGCGGCTTGCTGTCTTCGGCATGAGCGAGCGTCGGCACCAGAAAACTGATCGGAAAAAATACACCCGCTATTACGCGTCCGCACCACCGGCGCAGCCGCCTTGCGCTGATTGCCATGCTGTCTCCTCGTCTGACTTTGTTATCGCCCCGTGAAGCGAGATTTTTCTGATCAGGCCTTGCAGTGTTCCTGGGCGCTGACTGGCCCTTAGTGATTCGGAGAAAACCGAATCGCCCGCCTGACTGTAGTCGGATCGAAACTTTTACGCAATGACGCAGTGCGGCATGAGAGAGCGGCCCCGACAGAGCTACCCTCAAACGCGTGAATTTCTGGGAGTGTAGGGACTTGGCGCCCGAGATCGGCATTGGACCCGTCCGCCGCCTCTCAGCAAGCGGCGGATGTGAACGATCGCGTGCCCACGGTAAGCACATCTCGCCAAAGAGATGTTCAGCCCCTGCATTAACCATCGCAAAAAGCTAAACTGGCTCAAAAAATACTCATCCTGATGATCCAGCTTAAATTTTTGAAAACCTCAAATAGGGCTGATGTCCTGCGAATTCAGGACCACTGCTATACCGAGATCGAACCTGAATCATTCGATTCGCTTCAGGCAAAGATGCTAGCCTCGCCCAGTACTTGCCTGATCGCTGAATCCCGGGAAGGCGCGGTCGGGTATCTGATTGCAGTACCCATTATTTACCCCAGCCTCCCTGCGCTGAACTCTCCAACGTTTGAGTTGGCACCCGGTGCAGACACGCTCTACATCCACGATCTTGCGGTGGACAGGGCCGGACGAGGGAAAGGTGTCGCCCAGGCCTTGGTACGTGCTTCAATCGATGCCGCGAAGCGCAGCGGATTATCGCTCGCCTGCCTGGTAGCGATTCAAAACTCTCAACGCTTCTGGGAGCAATTCGGTTTTGAGACGGTCGCGGAACCGGCCGATGAGCTCATGCCCAAGCTGGCGAGTTATGGCGCTGACGCCAAGCTGATGCGGACTCGTATCTAAGCGAAGCGGCTGAAGAATTGCCGCATAGTGCACGTGATGATCCGCGAATCTCCAGATCGGAGTCAGAACAAACGCCGGCCATACCTGGCGAGGCTTGAAACGACGTTTCGTTTGGATACTGGTGCCCGAGACCGGAATCGAACCGGTACGCCGCCTCTCAGCAAGCGGCGGATTTTAAGTCCGCTGTGTCTACCAATTTCACCACTCGGGCGCCGCCCGCGGCATCAAACAGCTGCGGCGCCGTTTATTGTAAATCATGCAAACCCAAGGCATCCAGTAAAACTGACTGTGCGCTGAGTGGGGCA
>JACCDM011047644.1_pt1 | contig 17601 bp, 16 predicted proteins | sample 7445851 | NCBI WGS metagenome assembly JACCDM01 (sample SAMN15323438, study PRJNA562643) | freshwater metagenome | isolation source: river surface water | place: USA:Blue River Watershed | collected 2017-08-16
AGAAGTAGACCCTTCCAATAGCTAAGCGAACCTCTAGTGGCATACAGGATGGTATGTAATTTTTGTGTTGGCTGAAGCCAATGCTGACATGGAAATGGCCGGAGAGGGTTGGATTTGAACCTCAACTGGTTTGAGAGGGGTTAAGTAAGCGTCCCATGCCACAATCCCCTCCATGGCCACTCGCTTCGACATCATCACGCTGTTCCCCGACTTCTTTGAGCCTTGGCGCACCACTGGGGTTTGCGGTCGGGCGGTATCTCGGGGCGCGCTGGATTTGGTGTTTTGGAATCCCCGCCAGTTCACCAGCGATGTTCATCAGACCGTGGACGATCGTCCCTACGGTGGTGGCCCTGGCATGGTCATGCTGGCGCAGCCATTGGCAGACTGTATGGCTGCTATCAGCTCTGATCTTCTGTTAAAAAACATTCAAAAAGGCCCAACAGTTCTCTTCTCCCCGGCTGGGCGGCCGTTGACTCAGTCTCTGGTCGAGGACTGTTTGGAGCAGACCCATCAGGGCCAAACCGGACAGTTCACCCTGGTCTGTGGACGGTACGAGGGAATAGACCAGCGTTTTATCGACAGATACGTGCAAGTTGAGATCAGTTTGGGTGATTTTGTTCTATCTGGTGGCGAAATTCCGGCAATTGCCCTCTTAGATGCGTTTACTCGCAGGATTCCGGGGGTCTTGGGCGATGATGCCTCGTCACAGCAGGACTCCTTTATGGCCAACTTGCTGGATCACCCCCATTACACGCGTCCTGAGGTCTTTGAGGGGCAGGCCGTCCCGCCCGTGCTTTTATCTGGCCACCATGGCAAAATAGCGGATTGGCGAAAAGAGGTCGCCCTGGCGCTCACCAAGAGCAAACGGCCCGACCTTCTCAAGAAGTAATTTTGTTACCCATCCTCTTGCCGGATGTCTGGGCTCTTCATAACGCCAACCCAGTACCAGCAACGATGGTTTCGGAGAAATCATGAACATCATCCAGCAGATCGAGCAGGAAGAGATTGCCCGTCTTGGCAAAACCATTCCTGAGTTTGGCCCCGGAGACACCGTGGTCGTTAGCGTGAACGTCGTCGAAGGTGAGCGTAAGCGCGTTCAGCTTTTCGAAGGCGTCGTGATTGCCAAGCGCAATCGTGGTCTGAATTCCTCGTTTATCGTCCGCAAGATTTCGGCCGGTGAGGGTGTTGAGCGTACCTTCCAGGTCTACTCGCCCCTGATCGCCAAGATCGAAGTCAAGCGTCGCGGTGACGTTCGTCGTGCCAAGCTCTACTACCTGCGTGAGCGCTCAGGCAAATCGGCCCGTATTCGTGAGAAGTTGCCCGCCCGCAAGGCGGCAGCACTGGCCGACATGGGCGTCAGCAGCAAAGCAGCTGAGCCCGCAGCAGCCGAAGACAGCCAAGAGGGCTAACCCTGGCTGCGCCTCGGTTCAACCCCGAGCAAGCAGAGCCCCGGCCATTCGTGCCGGGGCCTTTTATTCCCCCCGAAGTACTAGACCACCGGCGACTGGCCGCCTGGTTTTCGCTCGCCCGTCGCAATGGGTTTCCCAACTGGCAGCCCGAGGTATTGGCCGATCGCCGGGAGAGGACGGCCCATGTGCTGAGCCCAAAGGCCGCAGCGGTGTTGTTCGCTATTCGTTACGATGACAGTCGGCTTGGCCCTAGCCTGGTCTTGACGCAGCGTCCCTCCCACCTCAAACACCACCCCGGTCAGATCAGCCTGCCTGGTGGTGCCTCGGAGGGGCAAGAAACGCCCGAGCAGACGGCCTGCCGAGAGACCCTAGAAGAGGTCGGTCTGGCCTCAGACCGCCTGACACTAGTCGGTCGACTGCCTGACTACCTGACCGTGACGGGCTTTCAGGTCACACCGGTGATTGGTTTGTTACATGGCCAAGCCAGTTTCGAGCCAGACCCCACAGAGGTCAGCGAGGTGTTTGAGGTGCCATTGGCCTTCCTCATGAACCCCGCCAATCATCAGCGCCGGGGCCTCGCGTTAGAATCTGAGCAGATCGAGTTTTTTGCCATGCCTTATGAGCATCGTTTTATCTGGGGTGCGACGGCGGCCATGATCAGAAACTTGTATCACTTTCTATATGCAGCTTGGACCCAGTGTCCTGAACCGGAAATGCCATGACACTCATCAGTCTGTTGATCGCTTTGCTACTTGAACAGGTTCGCCCTATTCGGCAGACGAATCCCATTCAGACTTGGTTAGACCAAAAGATTCGTCAGGTCCGGACCATGGAGGTGGACAGCGTCTCCAGTGCTTGGATGGCGTGGGGAACCATTGTTGTAGGCGGGGCTCTGGGCGGATTGGTGATCGCCAAGATTCTGCACTTTGTTCATCCAATCCTTGAACTCGCTTTCATGGTGGGTGTTCTTTACCTGACCTTGGGATTTCGGCAGTTCAGCCATTGGTTTAGTGATATCCAGGCTGCTCTGCGTGCCGATGATGTGTTGACCGCCCGGCAGATTCTGCTCAAGTGGGTCGAGGAGTCCCATGCCGATGCAGTGGCCCGTGCGGCAGCTGAGCAGGGCGATGCCTCTTCCGTAGCCCGTGAGTCCATTCGTCTTGCCTTGGTTGCTGCGCAGAGACATGTTTTTGGTGTCATCTTCTGGTTTGTGATTCTGCCTGGACCAGCTGGCGCGCTTGGCTATTGGTTGAGTGTGCAATTGCTCAAGGGATGGGCGTCTCATCGTGAAGATGTGCCATCCTCCGCTGGAGTCTTGCTTGAAGGGGACGTCTCCGTCTCGGACTCATCCGCATCCGAGGGCGATCGCTTCGCCCAGGTCTCGTCGCTAGCCTATCGTTGGATTGATTGGGGTCCGGTGCGAGTGACCGCCTGCATCTTTGCAGTGGTGGGTAATTTTGAAGACTCGGTCTCCATGTGGCGCAGTCGGGCGGCCTCCTCGCCGGCGCATGTCAACGACACCGATCGGGTGCTGATTGCTTCAGGTGCTGGTGCCATGGGCGTCCGCCTGTCTGTTCCAGATGCCCTGCAGGGCAGTGATGGACTGGATGAAGTCTTGGGTAATCAGTCCTCGGAGCCAGATCTTCGTGAGGCGAGCGTGGCCAGCTTGGACACGGCCGTTGGATTGGTCTGGCGGGCCGTGGTGATGTGGTGTTTTATGGTCCTGCTTTTCTACCTCGGCCGCTGGTTGTCGTAACCCTGCCCAGAGGCTTGATAGCTTTGATCAGCTTGGGTCGACTGATTTGAGCCAGGTCATACTGGTTCTGTAGATCCAGCCATAACTCCTCGCGAGTCCCCAACCAGTGAGCCAGTCGCACTGCCATCTCTGCCGAGACTCCTGCCGATCCGTTCAAGAGTCGACTGAGCGTAACCCTTGAACAACCCAGAGCCTCTGCTGCCTGAGTGACTGTCATGTCGTGCGGCAACCACTCTCGAATGATCTCGCCTGGGTGGGCTGGGTTGCGCATCTGATGCTTAGTGGTAGTCAACATAGTTCACCAATTCAACGTCGGGGCCAACGAACCTGAAGATCAGACGCCAATTGGCGTCGACTTGTACCGACCAAAAGCCATTTAAGTTCCCGGTAAGGCTGTGAAGCCGCCACCCTGGCACTAGCAAGTCTTGCGGAGTCTGAGCCTGATTCAGCAGCGTTAGCCGCAGACGCAATTTTGTGGCGTGTAGAGGCTGAATTCCGCGATGATCGTCTTCGTAAAAGAAGCGTTCGAGCCCTTTGTGCTTAAAAGAAATGATCATGAGTGTATCGCGTAGCGATACGCGATGCAATTAAAGTGGGAGGCGCTAAGCGCTGGTCTTCAAAAGCCTAAGCCACTGCTGACGCCGGGCCTCGAGCAGTCGACTGAGAGTCGGATCGTCTTCTTCCAGTTGATGAATTCGAGCCTGTATTTGGCAGCCCGGCTCATGGTCATGGGAACAGTTATAAAAACGGCAACTGCCATCCTCCTGCCCAATTCGATGCCACTCCGGAAAGATCCGCTCCAGGTCTGATCGATCCAGGTGGCTAATACCAAATCGCTGGAAGCCTGGTGTGTCAATGACCCTCAGGCTAGGACCGTTTCGGATCTGGGTCTGATAGACCCGACTGACGGTGGTGGTGTGTCGGCCGGACTGTAAGGCAAATGAGATGGTGTTGGTCTGGGCTTGGGCATCCGGCACCAGCGAATTCAGCAGACTGCTCTTGCCCATGCCCGATTGGCCAACCAGGGCTACACAGGCATCGGGCTGGCGTTTTGCGATCGTGGTCAACTGCTCCTCTAGTTTGGACAGGCCTGCGTCTGTCTTGGTACTGGTCTCTATCGTTGGCCAAGGCTCACAGGGCCAGACGGGTTGAAAGCCCTTGATCAAGGTCTGTGCCACGTCTAAAGCCTCAACTAAGTCCGACTTGTTCACGACGATTTGGAAGTCGATGTCTTGCTCGATGAGGCTGGCAATGAGTCTGGCGATGGCGTCAGGTGCAAACTTGGGCTCACCAGCCAGCACGACCAAGACCAGGTCCAGGTTTGCTGCCAATGCCTTGACCTTCTGCCCCTCTTGTCGGTACAGCGTATTGGTTCGGTCCAGTATCTCGGTAATGACAGTGGGCTGCTCTGGTGAATCAACCAGGACCCAGTCATTGGCCAGTGGTTCCAGCTCGCGTCCCTTCAGATGACACAGGGCTGTCTGACCTTGGACGCTCTCGACCCAGGCCTGACGACCATGGGCGCTGATTACGCGAGCAGCTTCAGGATGCGGTCTGCGCATGCCAGGTCAAGAGATGTAATGCCATGGACATCATGGGTCTGGAATCGCACCGTTAGATGTTGGTAGCCGTAGCTCACGTCGGGGTGATGGTTCGACTCGTTGGCCAACTGGTTGATGGCGTCTACTAGTCGGCAGACCTCATTGAAGGCGAGCCCCTTTAGACGCAATTCGATGGCGCCATTCATATAAGTCCAGGGGGCAAGACTCTCGAGCCCAGTGAGGACCTCTTCTAGAGACAAGGCCTGAGGCGGTTGACGGAGGGGAACCTGGGACATGGTCAGAGATGATCGCATAACCATGCGATCATTTCGCCCATGGATAACAGCACAGCACCTGATCAGAGCGCCGCGGACTCTACCGACGCATCCGCCACCACCGCTAACGCAGTGGCCACCATTCGCCCCTCAGATGACCACCTGATCTGGGTGGACATGGAAATGAGTGGGCTAGACCCGGAGTCCAATCGCATTCTCGAGGTGGCCGTGGTGGTCACCGATGGCCAACTCAACGTGGTGGCGCAGGGTCCGGTCTTGGTGATTCATCAGACCGATGAGCACATGGCCACCATGGACGCCTGGAACCAGGGGACTCACGGTCGTTCTGGTCTGACAGAAAAGGTGAAACAGTCGACGCTAACCGAGGCGCAATGCGAGGTTCAGATTGTCGAGTTCCTCAAGACGGTGGTTCCTGCGGGCAAGTCTCCCATGTGTGGAAACACCATTCACCAAGACCGCCGGTTCATGGCTCGTTATATGCCGACCCTTGAGGCCTATTTCCATTACCGAAACTTGGATGTCAGCACCATCAAAGAGCTCTGTCGGCGCTGGCGTCCAGAGGTGTACAAAGGTTTCGAGAAGAAGGGCGCCCATACCGCCCTGGCCGACATCCTCGAGTCAATCGAGGAGTTGCGGTATTACCGAGATCACTTCTTGTCGGTTAATCGATAAAGCAGGTAGCGCTCTCGATCCTTGCGATCGGCAGCTCGCTGACCCGTCCAGATGAGTTGGCCACCAGCAGGGGCCTGGGCTGGTTCAGGCCCCACCTGCACCATGAGCAGCTTGCAGTCTTGATCTTGCCCGGTCTCGCCCAAGCTGAGCCTTTGACTGGCCAGCACCAAGGCTCGGCTCGTTCGGTCATCGGGTGCAGTCCGAATACAGCTGGCTGGTTCGGCAGACACCGCTCTCTCCAACCTGGGGGTTAGATGGTTGTAGCCGCGGTTGATGTCCAGGGCCGGCATCCATAGCGTCATCATCAGAATCCAGGCCAGGATCAATCCGCCCGCACTTAAGACCACCGGTCGCCACAGGCGAGGGCGGCCACGCCGAATACGCCAGAGCACCAGAATAATCCAGGCGCCACTGATCGCCACACCAAAAAAGACCTCCAGCGGTCCAGGCATGGGATTCTCTAGACCAGGTGCAAACACCGCCAGACGTGAGGCCAGGTTCTGGGGGAAACCAAACGACATGGCAGACCAATAGAGCCAAATCAAAGTGCCCAGGCTGGTAAAGACCACCACGGCAAACCAGTCGAGCAGGCTGGTGAGGGACCGTGGCATGGACAGCAGGCCAAAGGCCGCCAGAATGGCCAAGGGTGCGACGGGCAGAAAGAGCCTGCTGTCGGCAAGGCCGGGTCCAAACAGGGTCATGAGACTGATGACCCCAACCAGAGCGGAGATCAGCTGAATATGGGGCAATTGCCACAGCCGGTGACGAGTCGCCTGTACCCACAGCACGGCGACGATCGGCCACATGGGCCACCAGGTCCAAGCCCAGGTCTTGAGAGCCTGTAGAGGCTCGGGGGTCTCCCAAGTCATCTGGGCCGACCACCAGTCGACCAACAGACCGGGCGCTCGCCATTGCGCGACAGCCAGAAAGAGGATCAGGACGAGCCCAAGGCTCGCCACAGCCTCCCGAGCGAGCCTCTTGGCAGCGAGCCGCCAAGGCTGTGCCAGTCTGGTGGCCAGGATCAGACCCAGAGACCAGGCGAGACCAGCCTCCAGGCCGTCGGTTAGGGTTACGGCGGCCAAGAGCAGGCCGATCAGGCGTCCTGATCGAATGGGGTGTTCCGGTGCCAGGGCCAGCGCCCAACAGAGCAGGGCGGTCACCATGAAGGACACGGCTGCTGGTCCGGCCTCGTGCCATTTGGTGATGCTGCCCAGGCAGGCCAAGGCAATGACCACACTGCAGTCACCCAGCGTGCGGCCCAGGTTTTGAGCAGATGGGCCTATGCCCAGCGGATCGGTCGGCTGCGCCTCTCGTCTGCGGGCCAGTCGATCGGTCGCCTTCCACAGGCTAATCAGACCCACCATCAGGCATAGCCCCCCAGCCAGGCGGCAGAGGTCGTCAAACCAGCGGGCAGAGATGCCAGTTCCCCAGAGTCCCCGGCTAATCGCCTCGAACGGGGCGACTACCGCGGCCATGAGCCAGGCCGTGAGTGGGCCATCTCGACCGACCACACTGCCAGCGAGGTTTGGCAAGAGGCCGGTGCCCTGACCATCGAACCAGGCCATCAGCGTCTGGCGAGCCAATGCGACGCCGAGAAGGTCGTCGCCGCGCCATGGCCCATGACCAAACAGGCCAAAAGCCATATAGACCAGGCAGAGGCCTAGAAGGAGGGTCCAGGGAATTGATTGTGCCGCGCTGGCTGCAAGTCCAGGCAGCGGGCGGGGCTCACCCCAGGCAGAGAGCAATGGCCGAAGGGCTGACCTCATCGACGCTGCTCCCGGTTGGGGCGGCTATAAGACTTACTCGGCTTTACCAGCCTTGGCTGCAGCACCGCGCTTGGCGCCGAACTTCTGACGGAATTTCTCGACGCGGCCAGCGGTGTCCATCATCTTCTGGGTGCCGGTGTAGAAGGGGTGTGACTCAGAGCTGGTATCCAGCTTGTAGAGCGGATACTCCTTGCCGTCTTTCCACTTGATGGTCTCTCTGGTGGAGACAGTGGAGCGGGTTACAAAGCTGAAGTCGTTGGACATGTCCTGGAACACGACTTCGCGGTAATTGGGGTGAATGCCTTCTTTCATGGTTCTGCTCTTTCCTTGTATCGCGCTCGCCAGCTGGTTGTCGACGGTGATTTTGTCAGTGGTTTTTTGCCACTGACGACCCGCCGGTCAGACCAGTACGTTGCGCCGGGTTTGCGTTAACCGGCAATTATAGCCTAGCTGCCGCGTTTCATCATGTCGAAGAATTCGGCGTTGTTTTTGGTCTGGCGCATCTTGTCGAGCATGAATTCCATGGCCTGGACCTCGTCCATGTCGTGCAGCAGTTTGCGCAGGATCCAGATCTTCTGAAGGATGTCGCCCTTGATGAGCAGTTCCTCTTTACGGGTGCCGGACCGGTTGATGTTGATGGCCGGGTAGACCCGCTTTTCGGCCAGGCGGCGCTCCAGGTGGACTTCCATGTTGCCGGTACCCTTGAACTCCTCGTAGATGACTTCGTCCATGCGGCTGCCGGTCTCGATCAGCGCTGTCGCAATGATGGTCAGAGAACCGCCCTCTTCGATGTTGCGGGCGGCGCCGAAGAATCGTTTGGGACGGTGCAGGGCATTGGCATCCACACCACCGGTCAACACCTTGCCCGAGGTGGGCACCACGGTGTTGTAGGCGCGGGCCAGTCGGGTGATGGAGTCCAGCAGAATCACCACATCTTTTTTGTGTTCAACCAGGCGTTTGGCCTTCTCGATGACCATCTCGGCCACCTGCACGTGACGGGTGGCGGGCTCATCGAAGGTGGAAGCCACGACCTCGCCACGAACCGAACGCTGCATTTCGGTGACTTCCTCGGGGCGCTCATCGATCAGCAGCACGATCAGGGTGACCTCGGGGTGATTGGTCGTGATGGCATGGGCGATGGTCTGCATCATGACCGTCTTGCCGCTCTTGGGTGGCGCGACCAGCAGTCCGCGCTGGCCTTTACCGATCGGCGAGATCATGTCGATGATTCGGCCGGTGATGTTCTCTTCGGCCTTCATGTCCCGCTCGAGGCGAATGGGCTCATTGGGGAAGAGTGGCGTCAGGTTTTCAAACAGGATCTTGTTCTTGGAGGCCTCGGGAGGCTGGCCGTTGATCCGGTCGACCTTGACTAGCGCAAAGTAGCGCTCGCCGTCTTTGGGGGTACGGACCTCGCCCTCGATCGCGTCACCGGTGTGCAGGTTGAATCGACGAATCTGCGATGGGGACAGATAGATGTCGTCGGTGGCAGCCAGGTAGGAGGCCTCGGGGGACCGAAGGAAGCCAAAGCCGTCGGGCAAGACTTCTAGGACGCCATCACCAAAGATCTGTTCGCCAGTCTTGGCCTTCTTTTTGAGGATGGCAAACATCAGCTCCTGCTTGCGCAGGCGGCTGGCGTTTTCGATTTCGAGGGAGCCGGCTAGCTCAACAAGCTGAGTGACCGGAAGGGCTTTGAGTTCGGACAGATACATGGTTTGGTTGTGCCTCTTGTGGCGAGTGTCTCCGGGTTTGGGACACTGGAATCGACCTGGGGGGCCGAGGGTTGTTACGGGATTGGTTGGGTGCTTGGTCTGGTTTGGATCGAGGCCTGATCAATCAGGCCTCGGTCAGCGTGAATGGAATGGTCTGGCTTAGATCTGGCTGTCGATCCAGGCGGTCAGTTGGGATTTGGCAGCAGCGCCGACCTTCTGGGCGACAACTGCACCGTTTTTGAACAGGATCATCGTGGGGATACCACGGATGCCATGCTTGGCTGGAACGTTGGTGTTCTCGTCGACGTTGATCTTCGCCACCACCAATTTGCCAGCGTAGTCTTTGCCAATCTCTTCGAGAATGGGCGCGACCATTTTGCAAGGGCCACACCACTCGGCCCAGAAGTCGACCAGCACTGGGAGGTCTGATTTCAGGACGTCATTGTCGAAACTGCTATCGGTAACTGCTTTTACAAATTGGCTCATGTTGTCTGAGTAGGATTGTGGTCAGTGGATAAAGTTGGGTGTGGTGGTTGGCACAGATGGCCTGGGGCGCGCGCACCACTTTGGGCGCTGCGGACCGAGATCACAAGGCGATCTCAACGACTAATGGCAGGCAGAATAGCATAGACCCATGGCTGCTGTGCACCCCCTCCCCAAACCAGAACTGCAGGAACTTGGCCTGGCCTTGACCTATTGGCAACACTGGGGGCAGGTCACACTCACTGAAGTCCCCCACCAGGCCGGCAGCCCCAAGGCCCTGCTCAACAGGCATCAGGCCCATCCAGCGGGCGTCAGGCCACTGATGGTCTGCCAGTCAGCGCCGCTGGCTGGTGTCCTGCGCCGGCACCTGGCGGCCGCAGGCCTGGTAGGCCCAGTGATCCCGGTGGTTGAACTGTCCGAACACACACAGGCCCAGGTGGCAAGCCGTGCCCGTCATCCCAATGATGTGCCTCGTTCGTCCTGGGTCCGGCAGGCGGAGTTGGCCTGGGCCATTGAGCGATCGCCGGCCCTTCGGCAGTTGGTAGCGCCGACCTCTGGCAGTGCCATGTCCCTGGCCGGAGACTGGTTGACACTCTTCGAGAGGTGGGACTGGCTGCTGATGGCCTGGCGCAGACTCGGCTCGCCGTCACCTGCAATGGACGCTGGCCAAGATGGCCCCGTCATGCAGGGGCTCCAGTCTGTCTCCGCAGTCTGGCTGCTCTATCAGGCCTTGTTTAGCGAGGAGGACCTGGTCTTTTGGCTGGCGGATCGAGCCGACCCCCATGACCCAAGTGCGGCGGTTCATCAGGCCTCGCAGGTGCATCTGGTCTCGTTCGGCCCGCCCGATGCCTTGGCGTTTGCACAGTTGATCGTCCTCCATGGCTCTGAGCCCAGGCTGGCACCGATGGCTTGGGAGCAGATGGTCCCCAACGGTGTTCGCTACTCAGAATCGAGTGACCTCTTTCAGATCTGGCCTGAGCTTCAGGATGTCGCAAACGGCTGCTGTCCGTCCCCATCTGCCTGGCATGGTCTGGCCGAGCGGCGCCAACGCTTTGGCCAGGCCATTCGCCAGCGGCTTTGCCAACAAGTCCGTTGGATCGAAACCAGCCAGCTTGAGCAGGCTGCTCAGTCAGCCTGCGAGGTTATTCAGGCGTTCCTGGCCGAGCACCCCCAACCGGCTCGCGTCGCGGTGGTCGCGGCAGACCGACTGGCGGCTCGGCGGCTCAGTGCCCTGCTGGTGGGTCGTCAGATCCCTCTGCACGATCCTTCGGGCTGGACCCTGGACACCACAGTGGCGGCCAGCGTAGTGCTGGGTCTATTTGACCTGGTGTCGGGCCAGATCAACCGTGCTGGCCTGATGAATTGGCTGTCCTTGCCCTTGGTTTACGCGGCCTTCTCGGCCAGGGGCTATTACGAAGAGGGCAGCCGATCTGCCCTGTATCAGCGGCTGAAACAATTGGTGGCCGATGATCAGTCGGGACTCTGGGATTGTCTGCCTCGCCCGGTGGTGCAAATCATTGACCAGTCTATGCCCCTGAGGGCTGGCGAGCGAAAGACCAGTATTCGTCGACTCAATCAGGTCTTACAGGATTTAGGGCTCTGGACCGTGTTGTCGAATGACTCGGCTGGTCTTGCCCTGCTGTCCACTCTGCAGTCGGTCGCCATGGCCATGCCAAGCGATGACGCCATGAGTCAGGCGAGCACCCGCGCGAGCCTGCTTGCGGCTTTGGCCGATTCCAACATGCCACTGCCATCGGAAGAGGCCCGGGTGCAACTGGTGGGCCTCTTGGATGCGGCCTGCGGTGATTTTCAACAGACCATTGTCCTGGGGGCCGCCCAAGGGCAGTTCCCAGCCCAAGCCGCGAGCCGTCTCTTGGACCACGGCCAGATGCGGTTGCTCCGAGGCGAATGGCCCGACGCAATCGACCAGGCGCAGTTTGTCTCTGGGCTGGCGACACTCTTGCTGTCAGACCAGCGGCTGTGTTTCATCGCCCAGCGGGAGGAGCCCACGCAGCCCGTGAGGTGGGCCAGTGCCCTCAGCCGATTCATGGCCGTTGTTCAACCGACTGTGGAGCGTTGGTCCGATCACAATCGGCCATCTGAGCGTCCCTCATTGGCATCGTCTGCGCAGATGCCCAGCGTTGCGCTGAGGCACATGCCCCAGCAGATCAGTGTCTCGGCCCTGTCCTCCCTGCCCAAGTGCCCCTATCAGTTCTTTTGGCGAGCTGTATTGGGCTTGGATGCCTTGGAGGCCCTTGAGGGTCAGACCGATGCCCGCGACCTGGGCAGCCTGCTTCATCAGTTATTGGCCAGTGGCGCACAGGCCCCTCTCGATGTGCAGACCGATGCCCAGCGCCTGCTGACGTGGTTCCTTGATCAATGGTCCGGGCAGGCCAAGCGCTGGAAGCTGGCCCAGGCCATCGAGGCAGAGCTTTTGGCAAGGTTGGAGCAGGCCAGTCACTGGTGGGCCTCTCAGGCGCGCACCTTCGAGGTGATCGGTGTCGAGCAGTCTGGCGTGGTGGTTCTGCCCAGGTCGGGCCTTCGGCTCAAGGGGCGCTTGGATAGGATTGATCGACTCCGCATGACTGCCACCCAGTCCTCCGGGGGCCTGAGGATTTTGGATTACAAGACTGGCAGTCCCGACAGCCTGAAGGAGCGGCGCCGCAAGGATTACTCGGATCTGCAGCTGCTGGCCTATGCGCGGATGCAGCCCGAGGGTTCGGTGGTGGCACTGGGTTATCTGTCGATTGGCCCCTCCCAGGTCAGTCTGGTGGGCGTAGAGGCCGCAGACGAGTTGCTGGATCAGGCTGATGAGACATTGGCGCGTTTAAGCGCTGGCGAACCGATTTTGCCTCTCGCTGCCCTGGGCCGAGCCAAGGCCTGCTCGGACTGTCCTGCTCGGCACGGCTGTCGAGCTCGGGACTGGGCCTCCTCAGGGGGTGCTGCATGAACGTCGCCATGGCCTGCGATCCGAATCGATCCGTGGTTGTTGAAGCCTGTGCGGGTAGCGGCAAGACCTGGCTGTTGACCGCACGGATTCTGCGCTGCCTGCTACAGGGGACACCGCCGGGGGCCATTCTGGCGCTGACCTTTACCAACAAGGCGGCCGCTGAGATGCAGTCTCGGTTGTGGCAAGAGTTGGAGCGCCTGGCCTTGGCCAGTAGTGACGATCAGTTGGCAACGCTTCGGAGCTGGGGCTTGAGCGGGGAGACCCTGTCCCAGGCCCTGCAACAGGCACCCCATGCCTATGAGCGACTCTTGGTGAGTGAACACCAGCCGACGATTGGAACCTTTCACAGCTGGTACGCCAGGCTCTTAACGTCAGCCCCGGTCGGGGTGGCGAGCCTGTCGAGCCTGAGCCTGACCAGCAGGCCTCATCAATACCAGCGTGCCATTTGGCAGCGCTTCAATCAGAAGACCGCTGACCATCCTTCGCTGGAGTTGCCGCTGTTGATCCGCCAACTGGGACGCAGTGGTTTTGTCTCGGCGCTGCAGGACCTGATGTCCATGCGAGGCATGCTGGCAGCCTGCCAGTTTGACTGGCCGGGCGCACTCGCTTCGGGAGAGCAAGTCTTGGGGCGGGCGCAACGGGCCAATGAGTCAGACATTCAGGCCTGGTTTGCTGATCAGGCCCATGTGGCCGCCAGCCTGCTCGGCCCATTTGAAGACCTTCAGGACAAGGCCGATGCTGTGGCCATTTTCCAGCAGTGGGGTTCGGATCAGTTCCAAGCCTTTGGCGAGGTATTCATGACCGAGCCCCAACGGCAGAACCCTGACGAGCCCAGGCAGCAACTGCGTGGGCGCTGGATTACCAAGAAACAACAGCAGGCCGTCTGGGGCGACCAGGCATCGGTCTACATGGACTTGGTGGACCGTCTGGTGACTGGCTATGCTCACCTGGCCGAGCAGGTCCAGTCACGCTGGGCCCAGGCCATCGAAAAGAGCTTGCTGGCCTTTGGTGCTTTGTACAATCAGGCCAGTCAGGAGGTCATGCGTGAGCGAGACGAGACGGACTTCGATGGCCTTGAACTGGCCGCACTCAGGCTGATCCAGTCCGAGGCGGGTCAGGTCCTGATGAGTCGACTGGACTGCCGGTATCGCCAGATTCTGGTCGACGAGTGTCAGGACACGAATGCTGTGCAATGGACGATTCTTCGCAGTTGGCTTGGGGCCCATGCTGCGGCCCATGGGGCGGATGCCCAGGCGCCATCGGTCTTCATGGTCGGAGACCCCAAGCAGTCCATCTATCGATTTCGCGGTGCTGATCCTCGAGTGTTTCAGGCGGCGACGCAGTGGCTGGTGGCGCACTATGAGGCGCAGGTGGAGACCACCGATGTCACGCGCCGTTGTGCGCCCAGCATCGTGGCCTTGATGAACCACAGCCTTGGCCAGAGGGCTCGCGATCGATACCGACCCCATGTCGCTTTTCATGCGCAGCCTGTCGGGGCGGTCATGCGACTGCCGGCCATTCCCAAGAACCCGGTTAAGCGTCGGTCACCCCAGTCCTCGCCTGTTGAACGCGATTGGCTCACCGAGCCAGAGTCGGATGCGGTGGTCTCGGAGTGGTTCACGGAGGGGCAGGCCATTGGTCAGGCCTTGCTCCAGGCTCGGCAGGCTAGTCCAGACCTCGACTGGCAGGACATTCGAGTGCTGCTTCGAGCCAGGACCCACATGGCCGATTACGAGAGGGCCTTCGCCCAATTGGGCATTCCGTTTGTGAGCGACCGAACCGATGGCCTTTTACAGACCCCCGAGGTGGAGGATCTCTTAAACCTCTGTCGCTGGCTGGCCTTCCCCTGGTCCAACGCAGACCTGGCCGCTGTGCTTCGCTCGCCATTCATGGGCCAGACGGAGGAGCTCTTGATGGGCTTGGCGGAGCAGTCTCGGGCCAGCGCACAGAACTGGTGGGATGTTCTTCGGGCCATGCCGGATCAAGCTGAATTGGTCGAGACATTGGAACGGTGGCGTCGGTGGTCTGCCAACCTGCCGGTGCATGATTTGTTCGATCGCATTCTGTCTGAGGGCCCACTGATGTCCCTGTCCTGTGCGTATGGCCCAGAGGTTAGGGCCCGGCAGGTCAGGGCTAATTGGCACGCCTTTTTAGCCTGGTCCCTGCAGTGGGACGCCGGCCGGCAGCCCGGCGTGGCCCGGTTCATTCAGGACATGGATGAGCTGCTGGCCGCGGATCATGCCGAGCTGCCCGCACCGGGCGTCGACCAGGCAGGGCTGTCGGCTGTGCGCCTTCAATCTCTGCACAGCGCGAAAGGCTTGGAATCTCGCCTGGTGGTGCTGGCGGGGCTGGCGGATCGGGATTCAGTCGATACGGGGGTGGTCTGGCTGGCCCAGACCTCTGCGGACCAGACCGAGCTTCAGGCGCTGCGGGCCTGCCGGCGCCTGGACCCTGTCGATGGTCAGTTGCGCGAGTTGTTGGCACAGCGTGAACGCCTGTCGGACCAGGAGGATTTCAATCTGTTGTATGTCGGCATGACCCGCGCCCGGGAATACTTGATCATCAGCGCGGCCGGCGAAAAGAGCGGTAGTTGGTACGAACAGTTGGCAGGCCACAGTCCGGTCGTTGGTGAGTGGGTGAGCCATGGTTGAGACGCTGGAGATTCGACTGGGCAAGGCTTTTCACGCCTTGATGGAGCAGGTCGATCGTCCCGTTATGGCCGGTCACTGGGCAGACCTGGCCCCAGGGCAGGCCTGGGTTGATCGCCTGCTGGCTGTCTATGCGCTGATGCCTGCCGAGCAACTGATGGTCTGTCAGGCGGTTCAGGCTGTCATGTCGAACCCTCGGGCCCGAGAGGTCCTGCTGCCCGCCGCTCATCAAGATCAGCTGCTGATCGAGGTCGACTGTCTGGACGCTGAGGGTCGTTGGCTCAGGCCCGATCGCGTCTTGATCTCAAAGAAAGCCCAATCCCTGACCCTCATCGACTTCAAGTGGCGAGTGCTTCCCTCTGAGCACCAAGACTATGCGCAGCAGTTGCTGCGCTATGGCCAGGTCCTGTCGCAGGCCTACCCTGATTGCGAGTTGAAGATGATTCTGATCGACGCCCAGGCTGGGGTCTGGCTCTGTCAGGGTGGTGAGTTGGTACACTGCTAGTCGGCGGGCCGCCCCGCATTGTGAGCCTGTGAACCTGGTCAGGTCGGGAACGAAGCAGCCACAGCGGGTCCTTGCAAGTGCCGGGGGTCCGGCTCGCCCCCTTTTTTATTCAATCCATGGGTCGGTGAATCTGCGTTATGTCTGACAACTTGTTCGGTGATCTACCCAGCGCAGCCCACTCTGCCGGTGCCCAGGCCCCGGTGGTGCTCGCGCGCAAGTGGCGTCCCCGACAGTTCGCAGCCGTGGTGGGTCAGGACCATGTGGTCAAGGCCCTTCAGCATGCGCTGACCAGTAAACGACTGCACCATGCCTATTTGTTCACCGGCGCTCGGGGCGTGGGCAAGACCACCTTGGCCCGCATTTTCGCCAAGGCCCTTAACTGCGAGACAGGTGTGGTGGCGGAGCCCTGCGGTCATTGCAGCAGCTGTCAAGAGATCGATGCTGGACGCTTCGTGGATTACATCGAGATTGACGCAGCCTCGAATCGTGGCGTGGGCGAGATTCAGCAACTCCTGGAGCAGGCTCGATTCGCGCCGACCGGTGGTCGGTTCAAGGTCTATGTGATCGACGAGGTCCACATGCTGAGTGGCCATGCCTTCAATGCCATGCTCAAGACCCTGGAAGAGCCGCCTGCAGACGTCAAGTTTGTCTTGGCCACGACCGATCCTCAGAAGATCCCGGTCACGGTGCTGTCTCGTTGCCTTCAGTTCAACCTCAAGAACCTGCGCCGTGAGCCCTTGGTGGCCCACTTGGCGTATGTGCTCAATCAAGAGTCGGTGGCCTCTGAGCCCCAGGCCCTGGAGGCCTTGGCCCGAGCGGCGCAGGGCAGTGTTCGAGATGGCCTGTCTCTCACCGATCAGGCCATTGCCTATGGGGGAGGGTCGGTCAGCTTCGAGGCGGTCTCCTCCATGCTGGGTCTGGTGGGACGCGAGACCCTGGTCGAGTTGGCCGGCGCGATCGCGGCAGGTGATGCCCAGGCGGCGATGGCCTTGGGCGAGCAGTTGCTGGGTAACGGTGCGCTCGCCAGTGCGGTCTTGGACGACCTGGCTCGTCTCTACCACGAGGTCATTGTTCAGTCGGTGATCGGTCGCCAGCCAGAAGATGGTGCGGCCGATGAGGCCGTTAGACGGCTGTCTGAGTTAATTAGCCCCGAGCAGGCCCAGCTGGCTTACCAAATCTGTACGCTGGGTCGACGGGACCTGGGCCTGGCCCCGGATGAGTCCACCGGCTTTGAGATGGTGCTGCTGCGCCTGCTGGCCTTCAAGCCAGAGCTGGTCTGGTCCAAGGGGCCTGCGAGGGCGGCGGCCTTGCGTGCGCCTTCGCCGCAACGCTCGCTGGCGGGGTTGACCAGCACGGTCTCAACCAAGGCAACCCCCTCAGGTGTCGCTGCCACCGGTGCCACCCCGGGTGCTCGGCCCACTCATCCCGTTCCGTCGTCTGCGTCGTCTGTCTCGGCCGTTCCGCTTTCCAGCCTGTCTGCTGACACCTGGCCGACGCTGATGAAAAAGCTGCCCCTGTCGGGCCTGTCTCGTCAGTTTGCGCAGCAGTCGAGCTTTGAAGGCCTGGATCCAGTCAAATCCAATTGCCTGCTGGTTCGTGTGCCCATTGAGGCCTTGAACGAACCCAGTCTGATTGCCCGCGTCAGCGATGCGCTGACCGCACAACTGGGGCAGGCCGTCAGTCTCAGGGTGAGTGTTGGCCAGCCCGAGGGTCCGACGGCAGCAGCCAAGGATGCAGCCAAGGCCCAGGCCCTGCAAAAACGGGCGGAGGAGTCGATCGTTAACTCACCGCTGGTGCAGGCGATTATTAAAGAATTTGATGCCACCATTGTTCCTGGATCCATCCGTTGGATTGGTCCGGAACCCG